>ENA-ORBV01000740-ORBV01000740.1-microbial-mat-metagenome-genome-assembly--contig:-NODE-740-length-74298-cov-7.791461_pt1 | contig 74298 bp, 64 predicted proteins | sample MGYA00237777_ERZ505514 | MGnify/ENA primary metagenome ERZ505514 (study PRJEB26160, sample SAMN06269048) | microbial mat metagenome | isolation source: Oligotrophic lake microbial mat | place...
ATTTCACGGCGAATGGAACTACACGATTCATCCGAGCAATAAGCGGTAGTTGTAAATGTTATTTATTTACTCATCCTAAGTTCGCCCGGTTTCCTCGCATTCACCACCACGAACCTTACTTTGGTTGCCCGCCAGACGTTGCGCGTAGACGCCGATCTGCAACTTGGCGACGTCGCGCAAGTCGTTGAGGTCACCACGTCCGCGGGTGTGATTGCCACCGACAACCCAGCGATCTCCTCCACGCTGACCCCAGAAAAAGTGTTAAACCTTCCGTCCAACGTTCGCGGTTCAGGCAGCACGAGTCCCTATGCGCTCCTGTAGGCGTTCCCGGCGTCCAGGCCGATAACGGAGACCGAGAGCCTTCCAGTGCATCGGCATGCCCACGACAAGCGCAGCACGGTGTACGCCTACAAGACAGAGTTGGATGTTTGGCGCCGCGGACGCCGTGACTTAGTCGACGCAGCCGGCGCCGGGGATCGAACGCAAGAAGGCCCAGACCCAGAAGTATTCGGCCAGAGTAAGCCAGTGAGCGGCGTCCGGACCTGGACAATTTTGTTCTGGGTTACCGCCGCCATCTTGCTTGCAGGGGCTGGATACCTCGTTATGAATCAGCCGCGTGAGCGTGACGAAGGGGCCATAAATCTCTCCGTCGCGTTGCCCGAGGGTCAGGACTTTGAGGTCGGACCCGAAAGCGGCGGCGGCTCGATTTCGCCGGACGGACAATGGCTTGTTTTCGCCCTCTCCGACGGTCGCCGGAGTCAACTCTGGGCTCGTCGACTAAATGCTCCCGCGCTGATCGCGTTACCGGGAACGGAGCGCGGCCGGCAACCTTTCTGGTCGCCGGACAGCCAACGGATCGCATTCTTTGCAGACGGCAAACTGAGAACGGTCGGCGTAGACGGGGGAGAGCCGAAGACTGTATGTGACGCCGAATTCGGCCGTCGCGGAGCCTGGAGTTCTGGCGGGTTGATCTTATTTCAGCGCAGTCGAGGCGGAACCCTGGCCGGTATAACTGAGCGTGGAGGAGAACCGAGGGCGGTTACGCATCCCGACCGGTCAAAAGGAGAATATGCGCATCTATGGCCATCTTTTCTGCCTGACGGCCATCACTTCTTATATATGATCCGCAGTTCCAGGCAGGATCGGACGGGCGTCTACCTGGGCGACATCGCGAATCCGAACGTCGTGGGCGAGCCGTTGCTGAAAGGGACATCGCAGGCAGTGTTCGTCCCGGCCCGGCCTGGCGGCTCGGGCTACCTTGTGTTTGTACGGGATGGCAGATTACTGGCGCAACCCTTCAGCGAAGGCAGCCGGCAACTGAGTGAAAGGCCCCGCGAGATCGTTCGCGGGGTCAGCTTCGATGAGCACATTCGACTTGCCGATTTTTCCGTCTCAAAGACCGGAATGCTTCATTATGGGACGGGCCACACGTCGCTTGTGCAACCCACGTTCGTGGACCGAACCGGGACCGGCGTGCGTGTGGTGGGCAGGCCAGGTCTTTGGTTTTCACCGAGTCTGGCCGCGGATGATCTCCGGCTGGCGTTGGCGCGCACGGACGCCAATCTTGGCACTTCCATGCTTTGGACAGCGGACCTCGAGCGGGATGTGATTTCAAGCCTGGTGACGAGGAGCGGCCGGAACGCTCACCCTGTCTGGTCGCCCGACGCGCGTACCATTGTGTTTCTTTCTGGCGGGGGCGGCCCATTCGAACTCCATGCAAAGAATGTCGCGGAGACAGGGGACGAGATTCGAATGCTTCCCCCGGGACCTTCGCGGATTCCTACAGATTACTCTTCGGACGGGAGGTACCTGCTATTTACCGAAAACAATCCGCAAACTGGATTCGATCTTTGGATACTCGCGCTAGATCGAGAGATCTCGACGCGTCCGCTTCTGCATGGCTCGGCGGATGAACTTGATGGACAATTCTCCCCGAAGATGCGCTGGTTCGCTTATACTTCCAATCGGTCGGGCCAGGACGAGGTGTACATTCGCAGATGGAATCTCGCTGGCGGCAAGGAGTGGCAAGTGAGCCGGGATGGAGGAAGCCAGCCGCGGTGGCGGGGGGATGAGAAGGAGCTGTTTTACCGTGCGAACGGTGGCGCAATCATGGCCGTTACGATGCGAGATGCGGGTACGGAGCCTGCTCTGTCACAACCGGCGACTCTGTTTAACGGCCCGGCGACAGGGCAGTTTCGAGGGATTCCGAGTTACGATGTCACACGCGATGGGAAGAGTTTTCTGGTCCTCCTTCCAGGTGGCGGCGAAAAACTAGCTGCCCATGTGATTGCGAACTGGCCGAGTGCGCTGCGTTAATCATCGAATGTATTCCGGGGTTACGCCGCGCAGCCGCTTCCATACCGCTTCGCATACCGTCAATGTTGCCTCATCCAATGGACCCTCCTTGCAAGCCGCGATATTCGCCGTCAAGTGCCGCATTTGCGAAGCGCCCAGGATCAGTCCCGTCGCCGCAGTGTGATGCAGAATCCAATTGAGCGCGATGCTCACCAGGCTTCTGTGCGCTTCTCCCGCCGCGAATGACAACTCCGCCACCGCGTCGAATTGCTCATTAAACCAGTAGCGATCCCGATACATCTTGTTGCCATCGAAACGGCTGCCCTTGATCGCTTCATTCGGCGTATGCTTGCCGGTCAGTAAGCCGCCCGCCAACGGGTTATACACAAAGGTGGATACCTGGTGCTTCTTCGCCATCGGCAGCAGTTCAGCCTCAATATTTCGGGCCAGCAGATTGTACATCGGCTGGCAAATATGCACGGGCGCCCAGCCATTCGACGCGGCCATGTGCTGCATTTCCAGAATCTGCCACGCGCCGAAATTCGAAACGGACGGAAACCGAACCTTTCCCGCCTTCACCAACGAGTCGATAGTGGCGAGCGATTCCTCAACAGGCACTGCATGATCCTGCATGTGCATGTAATAGACGTCGATGCAGTCCGTCCGCAACCGCCGCAGCGAAGCGTCACACTGCTTCACAATGGCCGCGCGCGAAAGCCCCTGATCGTCGGGGCCATCGCCCATCTTCCCACGCACCTTGGTCGCCAGCACGAACTTGTCGCGCCGCCCCGCCATGGCTTTCGCCATGATCTCCTCCGACCGGCCGGCGTTATAAACATTGGCCGTGTCGAAGAAGTTAATCCCGGCATCAAGCGCCAAATCCACCATCGCCAGCGAGCCCGCTTCATCCACCTGCGAGCCGAACGTCATAGTCCCCAGACACAGCCTCGATACCCGCAGGTCCGTGCCCGGAAGGGAAACCGTCATCATTGTTTCAACTGCTCCTCAATCGCTTTCGCCACTACTTCCGCCAACGCCGCCGACCCCGTTTTCGTGAAATGCACATTGGCCTTGCCCTGTATCTCCGCCAGCCGCGGCTTCGCGAAAGCGTACAGATCCACCACCGGGATTTTGTGCTTCGTCATCACCCGCAACGCCGCTTCATTGAAGAGAAAAACGTCGCCAGGGTTGCGCGGCGGCGACACTATGGCGTCCGGCACCGGCGTCGTCGTCACATAGAGCAGCCGGGCGTCAGTCCTCCGCAGCCGCGCCGCGATCGCGTCCAGATTTCTCTCGTACTCGGTAATCCCCACTTGGTGCAGCCCGTTCTCCATGATCTTCAAATCGTGCAATCCGAAATTGAATGTGATGACTTTCCATTTCTCCGTGCCTAGCCATTCATCCAGCTTGGCCACTCCGTTGTTTGTATGCGCCGCATTGCCGGCATGGTGTTTCACGTCCGCCTTGCCCGCGAGCAGCGTCGTCATCGCCGGCGTGTAGCCGATCGAAATCGAATCGCCGATCACCAGCACTTGAGCCGTCAATCCCAATCCAACACAAAATAATCCAAGAAAAAGTCTCATCCTGAAATCCTACTTGAACAGCGTCCGCCAGGAAAGCCACGCCGCAATCGTCTTCCCATCTATTATTTTTCCGCTCTTGATCATCTCGTTCATCTCCTTCGCCGTAAACCAGCGCGATTCAATGCGTTCGTCACCCATGAGATTCGTCTCGCCCTGCTTCAAATCCCGGGCCACGTAAATATGCATTTTCTCGGCCAAAAAGCCGGGACTCATGTAGAGGCTAAACAGTTTCGTCCACTTCTTCGCAGATAGACCCGTCTCTTCCTTCAACTCGCGTTTCGCCGCTTGTAACGGCGTCTCGCCCGGGTCCATCCGGCCCGCAGGGATCTCCCAAAGATAGTCGCGCGCCGGTAGCCGGTACTGGCGCGCCAGCAATGCCCGGCCCTTTTCGTCGATCGGCATGACCACCGAACTCCCGTCATGCTTGATGATCGCCCGGTCAATCTCGAAGCCCTCCGGATCAATCGCCTTGTCCATCGTCACCCGGAAAATCGGCGTCCGCAGCAACTCTTCGCTCTTAATAATTTTCATTTCCGCAACGAACTCCTGAATTCTTCATACGGCAGCGTGTTCAACACATCGCCCCGGGTCAACCATCCGCGCCGCGCCATCCGCACGCCGTATTGCATGTTCGCCATATGCTTGGGGTGGTGCGCATCGGTTGAAATCGTAAACTTGCAACCCTTCGATTTCGCAATCCGGATCAGTGTCGCGTGCAGGTCCAGTCGTTCCGGACTCCCATTAATTTCCATCGCCACCCCCCGCGCCGCCGCCTCCGTTGCGATCCGTTCGAAGTTGTACACAAAGGCGTCCCGATGCAGCAGCACGCGGCCCGTCGGGTGCCCGATCACCTTCACAAACGGATTCTCCAGACACCGCAAATAGCGATCCGTCATCTCCTCCGCCGCCAGGTTCATGTAGCTGTGAACGCTCGCGATTACCAGGTCCAACGAAGCTAAAGCCTCATCGTCCAAATCCATCCGCCCGTCCTTCAAAATGTCGCATTCAATTCCGCTCATCACACGAATCCCCAGCGCCTCCTGATCCATCGCCCGCACCCGCTGGGCAAACGCAATTGTCCGCGCTTCATTCAACCCGTTCGCCATCGCCAACGCCTTCGAATGGTCGGTAATGGCGATGTAGCCATACCCATGTCCGCGCGCCGTCTCCGCCATCTCCTCCAGCGTCGCCCGCCCATCGGACTCGCGCGTATGCATGTGCAAATCGCCCCGCATATCGCCCACTTCCAATAGCGGCGGCAGCAGCCCCCGCTCGGCCGCGTCAATCTCGCCCTGGTTCTCCCGCATCTCGGGCGGAATCCACTTAAGCCCCAATTTCCCGTAAATGTCCTCTTCCGTTTCGGACGCCACCAGCGTGTTCCCCTCCAGCGTGAACAGCCCGTATTCATTCAGTGTCATTCCCATCTTCAATGCCCGCTGCCGCAGCGCCACGTTGTGTTCTTTTGACCCGGTGAAGTATTGCAGCGCCGCCCCAAAGTGTTCCGCCGGCAGCGCCCGAACGTCCACTTGTATTCCCTCAATCCCAAATCGCGCGCTCGCCTTGTTCTCCCCTTTCGCGAGTACCTCCTGCACTTTGGAATGCGCCGCGAACCGGTCCAGCGCCGCCGCCGCGCCCGGCCCCGTAACCAATAAATCCAAATCTCCCACTGTATCTTTCGCCCGCCGGAACGAACCCGCCGGCGTCACCTTAGACACCCCTTCGACCGCCAACAAATACGCCGCCAATTCATCCGCCGTCTGCTGCGCGAAGTTTAACAGGAACCGCCCCGCCGATTTCCGGTACTGCTCAATACCGCGGAGCACTTTTTCTTCCAGCTTCGCCCCCAAGCGCGGCAGCGTCCGGATCTTTTGCTCCTCCGCCAACCGCTTCAAATCATCCAATGTCGAGATGCGAAACGTCTCAATCAACAGTGCGATCGTCTTCGGCCCCAGCCCCTGAATGTGCAGCATTTCCAGCGCTGTGGGTGGATACTTCGCCAACAATTCATCGCGCCGCGCAAACGTGCCCCGCTCGTCCAGTTCTTTCAGTACCGAGGCAATGCCCTTTCCGATCCCCGGAATATCGGTCACCGTCCGCGCCGGATCATGCAGAATCGTCGCGACTCGCTCCGGGTGGCCTTCAATCGCCGACGCCGCATTCCGATACGAACGAATGCGAAAGCCGTCCTCCGCGGCGATCTCCATCAGGTCGGCCGTCTCCGCCAGTACCCGAGCTATCTCTATGTTCTCCATGCGTATCCTTACCATCATAGGCGGCTGTGATCGGGTGCCTAACCGTTTCGCGAATTGCGGCCGAAAACACTCCGTGACCGTCGTGGCTCGGAAACGGCCGCGAAGCGTTACTGAGCCGCGAGCGTCAGCGAGACGGTGCGTTACCCAAGGCGCTTAAGCACCCCCTGTGATAAAGTAAGCCCTTTATGAAGCGCAAACTCCTCGTTCTCGGCATCGTCTCCACCGCCGCCGTTCTCCTCATGGCGCAAGCGCAAAAGAAGAAGGGGGGCGATGGCCGTTGGAATCAACCCGTTGGTTATTCCGATACGCCTGTCATCCCCGAACAGAAGTGGAAGGTCCACGACATTGACCGTCCAACGCCCCGCCAGATCACGCCCGGCGCGTTGCCCGCGAATCCTCCTTCGGACGCCATCGTTCTCTTTGATGGCAAGAACCTGGATCAGTGGACATTTAACGGCAAACGCGGCGCCGCGCCCGCGCAGTGGAAGCTCGAAAACGGCTACATGCAAGTGGCCAATAGCGCCGGTGACGCGGTCACCAAAGAGAAATTCGGCGACATGCAGTTGCACATCGAATGGGCCTCGCCGCTGGAGATTCTCGGCAACTCGCAAATGCGCGGCAACAGCGGCGTTATCGTCATGAGCCGCTATGAGATTCAGGTTCTCGATAGCTGGGAAAATCCAACCTACGCGGACGGTGGCGCCGGCGCCATCTACGGTCAGTGGTCGCCACTCGTTAATGCCATCAAGAAGCGCGGCGATTGGAACTATTACGACATTTTCTGGGAAGCGCCGAAATTTGAGGGTGAAAAACTGGTCAAGAATCCCTATGTCACCGTCATGCACAATGGCGTTCTGCTCCATCACCATCAGAAAGTCGTCGCCCCCATGGCCCATCGCGTCGTCGCCCCATTCAAGGAGCACGGGAGTGAAGAACCGCTGATGCTCCAGGATCACAATGAGCCCGTCCGCTACCGCAACATCTGGGTTCGCAAGCTACGCGGCTATGACGAAAAGTAGTCTTGGTCTTTGCTCGCTCGTAATCGCCGCGCAACCCGGCCTGTGGGAAAGCCCAACTTGGCGCACGCAAAGCAAGCCAACCTTCCCCGCGCACGCTTGGAACTTGGAGGACGGAGCCGTTCACTCGATCCCCGGCGCGCCTGCTGTGGACATCTCCACCGCAAAAAGCTATCGTAACTTCGAATGCGAATTTGAATGGAAGATCGCCAAAGGCGCCAACAGCGGCGTGAAGTATCTGGTCTTTGGAATGCGTCCTAATCCGCGCGTGGGCTACATCGATCCCCAGGTTCCAAAGGCTCTCGGCTTTGAATTGCAACTGATTGACGCCGCCAATCTCCAACCCAGCCACGGCACCGGCGCGCTGTATCTCTACCAAGCTCCGAAGAATCTCCCGGCAACTCCCGCTGACCATTGGCACCGCGCCAAAATCGTCGTCAACGGCCGCCACATTGAGCATTGGATTAACGGCGTCAAGGTTCTTGAAGCCGATCTCGAATCCCCCGAACTCCGCGCCGCAATGACGGCCCAAACCCGCGCCGACATTCCCAAACCTTCCCATCTTGACGAACTCAAGAACGACAAGGCAAAGGCCTACCCCATCGTCCTCACCCATCACGGCGGCGATGCCTGGTTCCGCGGTGTGCGCATTCGCGAGCTGCGCTAGTTACTTTACCGGCTGGTTTGCGAGACGATTCAGAACAGGCCGGCTTCTAAAGCGGCAACCACTCAATCCGGTCCTTCCACTCCGCCGCGTCCGAGGCGGCCCACAGCATCGCGATGCTCTCGATAACAGCGCCAATCGGCGCCCCCTGCGGGACGATCAGTACACCACCGCCCTCGTTCCCGGCTGCCAGCAAATCTCCAAAGTGCCCTGGCAGACTTTTCTCATCGTGAGAGATGAGCATTCCACCCTGCTCCGCCGCCAAAAGTAATACTGCCGGGTCCGGCATTCCATCCAGGCTCGCTGCATGAGCGCTCTGGAAATCAATGGATGGTTCTCGTCGCAGAACGCCAACTCGAATCGCGTTCCGCAAATCGTTGTCGGCTTGAAAACGCGGTCTCACTACCCGGTGCGCCCGGACTTAAGATGCTCACGCGCGGCCTCAAGTCGATGCCGCAAGTCGGGTGGGAGCGGCTTCGCCATTTCACGCATGGCCGCAAATCGCCGTTCCTGCCGCTCCCGGTAGTCATCAATGAAATCCTGATTCTCCAAGTAATAAGCAATCGCCCCGTATATCTGCGCCAACGTCAGCGTATCGAATTCCCCTTGGATCGTTTCCGCGGACATCCCTTCCTGAAACGCCTGCACAATGGAATCAAGCGAGACACGTGTTCCCGCGACGTAGTAGCCGCCATTCCGCGAATCGACATATTCTTTTGCCATAGATTCCAATCCTACGATCATACTCCCGCAAGAAAGGCCAGCCGGTCACCCCAAGTCCATCCTTCACCGCGCAGCACCACCCGTACACCATCCGCCGCCGCGCCCAGGCTCGCCCGCGCCTCTTTCATCAGCATTGGCCGTCCGTTTGGCATCGTCGGCGATAGTAGCGTCACCCGTCGTCCGGCCAACAACCGCAGAGCGTCCGGCAAATCCGCTCGCGCCAGAATTCCCGGCGCCACCGCCTGATCCAGTCCCGCATGAACCTGCGCCTCCACCACGTCCATAAAGCTCACGATGGACCGTTCCACCACTAACTCCGCCACCCGCCGGTCCAACGCCGCCGCTATCATCGCCGCCGGTCCCATACCGCCCTTTGCATATAGCGTTACTGGCTGTCCATCAAAGTAACTCACCGCCGCCCACAAGTCACTCATCTGCATCTCCAACAAGTTGCGGCCAACTAACATCGCCCGTGCCGCCAATTGGTACGACTGCCGGTACCCTGTTCGGCCGGCGGCCGTATAGCTTTCCCCCATCCCGCGAGTATCGACGGCCAGCACCGTTGTGCCGGCCTTCGCCAACGCCAACACGTCCGCGTCGGCGCCCTTTCCGAATGAACTGGCGAACACCATCAGCCGCTTGCCGCCGTGATACAACAGTCCCGGAATCGCCACGCCGCCCTCAACCGTCAACTCCAACTTTTCTACCCGCACCCCATCCGCCACCGACTCGCCCAACACCTTTACGGCCGGCTTGCCAACCGGTCCCTTCCAGCCAATCGCCTCGCCCAAAATCGACGGTGTCACCACGCCGCGGCGCAGTCCCCGCGCATACCCCAAATTCAAGCTTCGCACCGTCTCCGATCCTCCGGATGTCGCCAGTTGCCCCGTCTCCGTCGCATATAGCAGACTCTCCTCGTCTGCCCGAACCGGCGCCTCGCGCCCATCCGTCTCTTTTCCCATTAACCATCGCCCCAGAAAGCGCGATGCCGCCTCCCGCCTCGGTTTCGACCATCCGTGCGTATCGTCAAATTCAAAATAGCCGGCGCGCTCGCCGCCGCCGAGTAAGTCAAACAACCGCTGATTCTGCTTATAAGTCGCCCGTGCACCAACAATCGGAAAGAAGTCCTGAATCGCCGTCGTCATTATGAACGGTCGCGGCGCCCACGCCAGCGCAAAATCGCCGAAATCCAACCCTTTAGAAATGAAAGAAGGCAACACCTGTTCCGCATCCTGCGGCCCCGGTCCGGACCATAGTTCCCGCCACCGCGTCATGTAGCAGGAGGAGACAACGGCCGCCAGCCGCGGCTCCACCGCCGCCAAATAGGCCGCTTGCGTCCCTCCGCCGGAGTTACCGGCGATCGCAATTCGTTTCGGATCGATCTCCGGCCGCGTCAGCAGATAGTCGAACGCCCGCACACCGTCCCAGGTCTCATAGCGCGCCATCGTATGTCCGGTCAATAAACATTGCAGCCCGGCCATCGTGTGTTCCGCCGTGCCAATACCAATCCGCGACTTACCGATAGCCGCGTCATAATACTCTGACCGTTCTCCCTGCCCCGGGGGGTCAAACGCCAGCACCGCGAACCCCTGCCGTACAAACCCGATGAACGCCGCCTGATAAGTTGCCGACGCCTTTCCGTTCACCGAATGGCCCGCCACGCCCAGCACTGCCGGATACGGCGGCTGCCCCACGGTCGGCAGATACAGATTCGCTGTCACTCGAAACCCCGGCTGGCTCTCGAAAATAACATTTTCCACCCGGTATCCATCTCGTGCGAACCCGCCCGTCACTCGTGCATTTAGCGGAGTCTTCTCCTTCGGCAAGCCGCCCATCGTCTCCACCATCGTTTTGCGCACATACTCCTGGCGCGCCGCAATTTCCGCCCGGGTTGAAAGTCCAGCGACCGCGGCTTCCCGCCGGTCCCAATGCCCTTCCGCCTGCCGCGTCAGCCACGCTTCAAAACTGGCGGCATAGTTCCCCCCAACAACAAGCGGCGTCTGCCCCATAAGCGAAAACGAGACTAATAGAAAAATACGCATGACACCGATTGTTGTATCAAACACTTGGCTCCTTAACCAGCCGGATGGCCACAATTCCCAGCGCATAGATTCCCGCGCAAATCGTTCCGACCAGCGGATAGTCCCCTCCCAGCGCGCTGAACAGTAGCCCCGCGCCCAACACTCCCGCGGCCGTCGCGAACCGGCCCGAGTTATACGCCAGCCCGCTGCCCGTCGCCCGCACCTCCACCGGGAATAACTCCGGTAAATACAACGCCAGCCACCCGAAAAACAGCGTCGCCACCATCCTTTGCGCAAACATTACCGCATGGAACCCGGGCTGTAGCGGAGCCGTTAATTGGAACATCACAACCGTCAGAACTGTCGCGCCAATGCTGATCAGCAAGTAGCTCCGCCGCCGTCCCATCCATCCCGCTAACTGCGCCTCTAGAAGGCTTCCAATCGTCGCCCCCAGCGCCCACCACCCTTGCGCCGCGGCCTTGTAGTCGGCGTTCGCCGCCCCCGCCACTTTGTCCGCCCACGGGATCATCCACTTACTTGCCGCCCACGCGCCCGCCATTGGAATCGCGCTGATTACAATCGCCGCCAAAGTCACTCGCAACAATACCGGCCGGAACAGATCCGTCAACGGCGCCGGCTTCTTTTTCAAAATGCCCCGTGAAGCCAGCCACGCCGGCGATTCCGGCAACGCTATCAACACAACAATTCCCAGTACCGCGGGCGCCCCCGAAAGCTGAAAAATCCAGCGTCACGAATCCGGCGTGATCGGCCACAGGCGCGCCAGTTGCGACAGCAGAAGTATCCCCGCGTTTAGCCCCGCCGACATCACGCCGGACACCCGCGGCTTCGGCGCGCCCGGCCAGCTTTCCGCTACCAGCGTCAAGGCTGCCCAGCGCTACCCCGCCCACCGCCGCGCCCAGCTTCAGCGCGGCCGTAAATCGAGCAAACCAGTCTCCGCCCGAAGTTGCTGAAAACGCCGTCCCCAGAAGGCTCTTCGAAACCGACGGCGCCGCGATCGGCATCAGGCCAAGTTCCACGCCGTCAAAACCAAACCCAGCACCGATGCCGCTAACACCGCCATCCGGGCGCCGCGCGTCATTTCCATTCCAGCTAGTGTATATTGGCGCTGGTATATATGAACCACCCGAATCGCCGTTACTTCCTCGCCGCCGCCGGTGCTTCACTGGCCCGCCCCGCCGCCGCCGCGCCGTCGGATACCGTCCGCGTCGGCATGATCGGCATGGGTGGACGAGGCAACGCCATCATGACTTCGGAACTGAAAAATGTTCCGAACGCTAAGCTCACCCATCTCTGCGACGTCGATCAAGCGCGGCTGGAAAAGGCCCAGGCCAGTGCCGGTAAAGCCGGCTACGGCACGCTTCGCGGCAGCGCCGATCTGCGCCGCGTTTTAGAGGATAAAGAGGTTGACGCCGTCATCATCGCCACCCCCGACCATTGGCAAGCTCCGGCCACAATTCTCGCCTGCGCCGCCGGGAAAGATGTCTACTTCGATAAGCCCGTTTCCCCCAACTTGCGCGAAGGCCGCCTAATGGTCGAAGCCGCTCGCAAATACAATCGTGTCGTGCAAGCCCGTATGCAGTCGCGCAGCCGCCCGAGCACCATGAAAACCATCGCCATCGCTCATTCCAATCAACTCGGCGGCGTTCTTATGGCCAAGGCGTGGAACTCGCAGCAGCGCGACAATATCGGTCGGAAAACCAACGCTAGCGCCCCGCCAGGAGTCGATTACGACACCTGGGTCGGTCCTGCTGAAATGGTCCCATTCAACGAAAATCACTTTCATTACAAGTGGCATTGGAACTGGAATTTCGGTACGGGCGACATGGGCAACGATGGCGCCCATCAAATCGATCAGGCCCGCTGGGCGCTCGGCGCGGATCTCCCCAAACGCGTCGGCGGATCCGGCGCCAAATACTTTTTTCAAGACGACCAGCAGACGCCGGACACCATGAACATGACCTTCGATTACGGCGGCAAAGGCCTGGTGTGGGAGATGCGCATTTGGCACGACTACGGCCTGGAGGGTATCGACAACGGCGTCGCCGTTTATGGCACGGAAGGCTTCCTCCACTTTGGCCGTTGGAATGGAGAATGGGGCCATCGGCTCTTTGATAAAGCGGGCAAACTCGTTGACGAACAGCAGGATGGCCTGCCCGATTTCCATATGCAAAACTTCGTCGACTGCGTCATCAGCCGCAAACGCCCCAACTGCGACATTGAAATCGGCCACATCTCCAGCGCCCATTGCCATCTGGGGAACATCGTGACACGCACCGGACGCAACGTCGTATTCAATGCCGCCAATGAATCTATCCCTAATGACGCCGAAGCCAACGCCCTGCTTCGCCGTAAGTATCGCAATCACTGGGCCACCCCGAAAGGCGTCTGATGTTACTCCGCCGCCACTTAATCGCGGGAGCCACCGCACTCTCCGCCCAACCGAAACAAATTGCGCCGCTCATAAACGCGGACTTCTACTACGGCGACGAATGGGACAAGCCCTTTCTCTATCCCCTGCGCACCGTTTCCGGGCGCGTCCTGTCCCGCCGCTATCCCGTCGAAACCGTTCCAGGTGAAGAACATGACCACATCTGGCACCGCGGCCTCTGGTACGGCCATGGCATCGTCAACGGCCATGATTTCTGGCGCGAACTGGGGCGCGACAAAACCGCTCGCTTGATTCTCAACGGCCCCCCGCGATTGAAAACGGGAGCTGTCGACGCTAACTTCGCCATGGTCGCTCCCACGGGTCAGCGCCTTGGATCCATTCGACAAACCTTCACTACCTGGGATAACGGCCCGCTCCGCTACATCGACGCCAGGATTCTAATCCACGCCGATCAAAAATCCCCGCTTACCTTCGGCGACACCGACGACGGCGGCTTCGCCTTTCGCCTCAACGACCAATTCCGCGAGGACCGCGGCGCCCGCCTCCGCAACGCCTACGGTCTCGAAGGAACCAACAAAATTTGGGGACAGGCCGCCCGCTGGGTCGACTATTCAGCGGTCATCGACGGTGCCGCCGCCGGCGTCGCCATCTTCGATCATCCTTCAAATCTCCGTCATCCCGCCCAATGGCACGCCCGCGGTTATGGTCTCTGCGCCGCCAACCCGTTCGCCGGCAAAAGCTTCAGCAAGAACAAAGGCCCCGACGGCGCATTCACCCTTCCGGACGGAGACAGACTTACACTCCGGTACCGCGTCGTCATTCACCAAGGCCCATTTGAGCCGCCCGCTATTGAAAAATTCTACAGTGACTGGGCCAAAGTTACACGCGGCAACGAAACGTTGCGGTGATCACTCGCACCTACTTTAGGTGAGGCTTGTCACTCCGGTACTATTTTTCGCCATATTGAGTCTGCCGGCCGCCGATGTCATCCCAAAAGATCAGCGCCAAAATCGCGATCCTCACTCGAAAACCAATTTCGTTCCCCGCCACTTCGAGTCCCGGAAATCCTGGATCGCACACCGCGATAAACTGCGCCGTCAGATTCTAACTTCGGCTGGCCTGTGGCCCATGCCCCTGCGTGGCCCGGCTCCCGCGAAGTCCCTTGGAGAAATTCCCCGCGACGGCTACATCGTCGAAAAGCTGTTCGTGGAAACGCTCCCCGGGTTCCACGTTGGCGTGAATATCTACCGCCCGGCCAGCGGAGCGGGGAAGCGTCCGGGCGTGCTGGTCGCCCATGGCCACTGGAAAAACGGCCGCATCGAACATACCGAGGACTATTCGGTCCCCGCTCTCTGCGCCGCCCTCGCCGTTAATGGTTATGTGGCGTTGGCTTACGACATGGTCGGCTATAACGACACCCGCCAACTGCCTCATAAGTTCGGCGACTCGGATGAGGAACGTCTCTGGTCTTTTGGTCCGCTCTCTGTGCAACTTTGGAACTCCATCCGTGTGCTCGATTATCTCGCCGCCCGCCCGGATGTAGACCCAGCACGCCTCGCGATCACCGGCGCGTCCGGTGGCGGCACGCAGACGTACCTGCTCGCGGCGGTTGATGACCGCATCAAAGTCTCCATTCCCGCCGTCATGGTTTCCGCCAAATTCCAGGGCAATGACCTGTGCGAGATGGCCCCCGGTCTCCGCATTGGAACTAACAACGTCGAACTGGCCGCCACCGTGGCCCCGCGCCCCATGCTACTGCTCTCCTCCACACGCGATTGGACCAGCCGCGTCCCAACGTTGGAGTATCCCGCTATCCGTAAAATCTATCGGCTGCTAGGCCATCCCGGCCGTGTCGAATCGTTCCAAGTCGATGCCGGCCACGGCTACAACGCCGCTCAGCGAACCGTCGCGATTCGATTCCTCGGAAAACATTTCGCTATGCCGTCCGGCGCACCGGAACCGGCTGCCTTCAAGGGGCCTCCGGAGGAATTCCTCATCGGCCCCACGACATCCGCCACCGAAACCGTTTTCCTGGCTTGGCGGCGTCTCCTGACAAGACGCAATGAATCGGTTCTTCCCAGCCAAAAGGTGGCGCTTCTCCGCGAACTCACCGGGGGCAACTGGCCGGCACGCGTCGTATTCGTCGCCAAGAACAACGAGGGATCCCTTCGCCGCGAGCAAGCGGATGGCGTCGTCCCGGCCCGCCTTGTTCCTGGCTCGCCCGCCATCCCGGTAATCGCTGTGCATAGGGATGGCCGTGCCGCCGCGGAGAGAATGAAAGCCGTCAAAGCCGCCGCCACCAATGGTTCGCGGATTTTGCTCATCGACCTTTTCGCCACCGCCAACGGTCCAACCCCGGGGCTGGGACGCCACTCCGATCATCTCGTCTTTCATCACTCCGACGACGCCAACCGCGTCCAAGACATCCTCACCGCCGCTTCCTGGCTCGCCGGACAAGGCGCGAAGCGCATACGATTGGCCTGCGATGAAGATACCGGGGATCTTTGCCGGCTGGCCGCCGCGATTGCCCCAATTGAACTGCGCGTCGAAGTGGAAAACTCCGTTGGGAAGAAACTGCTCATTCCGGGGCTGCTCGCCGCAGGCTACCCAACACTCGGTACGGGGATCTGAATCGTTCCTCCCCCAACGGAATACGGAGGGGAGGTCCGGTCAATAGGTCTTTTCATCGCCGGTGCCGCCGGTGCCGTGATGCGGGGCATTGGCAACAATATCAGCGCCATCTTCTCGAAGTTCCCCAGTTCGCTCGGATGTTCAGCCTCCAATTGGTCCTAACGCGCCAACGCCGCCAGCACTTCGGCCGCCGTAGCCCGTCCACCATGAGAATTGCTGATCTTGGCAAACGTGATTAAACCGTTCTTTCCGATCACAAAGGCCGACGGATACGCCGTCTCATTGGGCGCGTCCCATCGCAGGTTATACAGGTTGGCAAACACATAATCTGGGTCGAGAAGCAACTCAAAGTGTTGCGGGAGGTTTTTGCCAGCAACGAACTGTCTTGCCTTGGCTTGTACGTTTTCTGGTGGACCCGGATACACCATCACGACTCGCGCGCCAGCCTTCGCGAACGCGGGCCCGTTCTTGACGAATTCCGCCACCTGGCGGTTGCATAGGGGGCATTGATAACCAGGAAATCCGCGCAGCACCAAGAGCACTACGGGACCGTCTGCGGTCGCATCGGAAAGCGGACGCTTCATTCCGTCCAAATTTAACAAAGTGAATGCCGGAGGACGTTCGCCCACCGCCGGTGGCGCCGCTCCAAACGCAGCGGATACCCAAAACAGGGTCAATAAGAGGTGCTTCATAGACGGTAAAGCGCGTCGCGCTCGGCGTTTATTCCCGGAAAAAACACTCCCCGCCAATCCATGTTTCCCGAATACGCACAGACTTCGCCGCCGCGTCAAAATCAAACACGACAAAGTCTGCCCGGTCCCCAACCGCCAAACCCCGCTGCCGGCCCGAAATTCGCCCCACGCGCGCCGGATTCCGCGTCGCCATCGTCAACGCCTCGGCCAGCGAAAGCCCCGCAAGCCGCATTAAATTTTCCACCCCCCGATGCATCCTCAAAGCCGATCCAGCCAGCCGCGACTGCCCGGCCAGCACCACGCGATCATCCTCCGTCAGGTCCACCGCTTGGTCGGCCAGCATATACCGCCCCGGATTCGCCCCCGCCGGCGAACTCGCGTCCGTTACCAGAATCGACCGCTCAATCCCCTTCGCCCGCAACGCCACCTTCAGAAACGCCTCCCCAATGTGGATGCCATCCACAATAAAGTCAGCGTTCAACCGGTCTTCGGCCATCTGCTCCCAAAGGTAATTCGGGTGGCGCGCCATCACCGCATGTGCGCCGTTTCCCAAGTGGGTGGATAACGTCGCCCCCGCGCTCACCGCGGCTTGTATGTGTTCACGCGCCGCCGCCGTGTGCCCGATTGCCACCGTGACCCCTTCGCCCGCCAGCGTTTCAATATAATTCGGCGCTCCCGGCCACTCCGGCGCAATGGTCACCAACTTCACCAACCCGTTTGTCGCTTCCTGCCAGCGACGGTACTCATCCAGATCCGGCGGGCGGACATGCTGCTTCGGGTGCGCTCCCCGCGGCCCGTCTTCACCCGCGATGTGCGGTCCCTCCACATGAAAACCTTCTATCGCCACGCCCTCCGCCAACTCCAGTTTCGCCGCATACAAGTTCCGCAACGAACCTAGCATCCCCTCGCGGCTGCCCGTAATCACGGTCGGCAAAAGTCGCGTCGTTCCCGTCGCGAACTGCACTCGCAAGGATCGCCCAATCTCTTCATGCGGCGTCTCCGGCGAGTTGTAATCCACCCCCGCAAACCCGTTCACTTGCAAATCGATAAACCCCGGAGCCAAGAACGGCAAGCCCGTCACCGGCTCCACCAAATCATCGGTAAGCTGAATGACCGACCCGTACTCCAGCAAAATATTCCCGCCGCGGATCGCATCCTGGCCGAAGCATTTTTTACTCATTTTGTTTTATCCACAGCTTCCTCACAGGTGTGCCTTTCTAACTCTAACAAACAAAACGAAAAAAAGGTTGTGGAGGAACGCGCTTTTCCCCTAGTATCACGGCCGGGAAACTGGTACAACTATTAACAGATTCCGCGGGATGTGGCGCACGAGGCTGATCTCGGGGGAGGTGGCCGGAGCGCTCTTCCCGCGGTTTTCGATTGCAACGGCAAGTATTTGCCACGGTGTGATTCGCCCCACCCTGCGGCAATGCAGGTTCCGGGGAGCTATCGGCGAACGGCGTTCCCACTCCCGCGCCAAAGGACCCAAATCCCTTGGCACGAAAGTGGAGACGCCGCCCAAAGGCAGCGCCCCGGAGCCCACACTATCCTAAACCGCCGTCAGCCAGCGCTCCGTATCCGGCTCAGTTCCATTGATAATCCCGAAGAACGCCTTCTGCAACACTTCCGTCACCGGTCCCCGCGCCCCGCTCCCGACCTTGATCTTGTCGATCGACCGAATTGGAGTCACTTCCGCCGCCGTGCCCGTGAAGAACACCTCATCGGCGATGTACAGCATCTCGCGCGGGATCATCGATTCGATAATCTCGATTCCCAGCTTCTTCGCGAGTTTTATGATCGAATCGCGGGTAATGCCCGGTAAGGCCGAGTTGCCCAGCGGCGGTGTGATCATCTTGTTGTCCCGGATCACGAATATGTTCTCGCCGGAGCCCTCTGAAATGTACCCGTTCGTATCGAGCGCAATCCCTTCGGCATAGCCGTTGAAGTGCGCTTCCATCCGGATCAACTGCGAATTCATATAGTTCGCCGCCGCCTTCGACAGCGCCGGCAAAGTATTCGGAGCAATGCGGTTCCAGGACGAAATGCAGACGTCCACGCCCTGCGCCAGCGCCTCTTCGCCCAGATACTGGCCCCACTGCCAGCAGGCAATGTAGAGGTCGAGCGGGTTGTTAATACCCAAAACACCGACGTCGCTATAGCCGCGCAATAAAATCGGCCGTACGTAGCACGCCTCAAGCTGGTTGACGCGGATCAGCTTTATCGTTGCCGCCGTCATATCGGCTACATTGAACGGGATGCCGTCCATGCGGTAAATCTTCGCGGAGTCAAGCAGCCGCCGGTAGTGCTCGTTTACACGGAAAAGCTGCGGACCATTCGGCGTTGAGTAGCAGCGGATACCTTCAAACACCGCGCTGCCGTAACTAACGACATGGGAGAGTACATGTATTTTGGCCTCATCCCAACGGATAAACTCTCCGTTACACCAGATTTTTTCAGTGGGCGTCAACATCCAACCATTATATCCGTATACCGTTGCAACTCCCGAAACCGGAACGGCATCTAACGGCAGAACGTCACCGAGTGTAAAATGGCCGGTGGCATTACGGAGACATCATTTCATGCAAATTAGCCGCGTCCTACCTTTCATTCTACTCACCGCCGGCATCCTAATCGCCGCCGAAAAGCAGCGGAACCTTAAGCCGGGCTGGAACCTTTTTAAGCCAGCCGACGACGTAAAAATGGGGCAGGAGTACGCTCAGCAACTGGAGAACCAGGTGCAGATCGTTAATGATCCCACGCTGCACGCCTATGTCAACAAGATCGGGCAGCGGCTCGTCAATGGCATCGAAGGCGAGAAGTTCCCCTTCACCTTCAAGGTGGTCAATGACCCGTCCATCAACGCCTTTGCGCTTCCGGGCGGACCGATGTACGTTCACACCGGCCTGATTGCCGCCGCCGATAACGAAGCGCAAATCGCCGGCGTTCTCGGACATGAAATGGGCCACGTAATGCTGCGCCACGGCACGAACCAGGCATCCAAAGCAAACTTGATTCAGATTCCCGCGATGATAGCCGGTGGAATCTTCGACAACGGCAGCATGGTCGGCACATTGGCGAACCTGGGCATCGGGTTGGGGGCCAACTCCGTTCTCATGAAGTTCTCCCGAACCGCCGAGAACGACTCCGATTTGTATGGCGCCCGCCTGGTTCACCGGGCCGGCTACAACCCCGTTGAACTCGCGCGCTTTTTCGAAAAACTCGAAGCCGAAAGCGGCAAAGGGGGCCGAGTCCAGGAGTTTTTCGCCAGCCACCCGAATCCGGGCAATCGGATCAAGAACATTCAGGGAGACATGAAATTTTATCCGCAGAAGAGCTATGAGTCGGGAGGCGTTACCCCTGATCTAGCGAGAGCCCGGGCTATCATTAAGACCCTCCCCGCGCCGCCTAAGAGGCCCGCGCAGGGCCAAGTTCAGGCGCCGCAAGGCCCAGCAGTTTCAACCAATGTCCCCAATGGCTTCAAGGCTCATCAAACATCGCTGTACGCCATTGGCTACCCCGCCGATTGGACGGCACGCCCGGCCCAGGACGGCGTCTCGGCATCCCTTATCGCCTCTGACGGCGCTGTCAAAGGCGCCAACGGCCAGGAGGATATCGGCCACGGCATCCTAATTAGCTTCGTCAAACCGCAGACCAATGACCTCAACGCGGCCACCGAGGAACTTCTGAAGGGCATCACCCAAGGCAACCCCAACCTCAAAGTTTCGGGGAACCCCCAGAGTGTAAGGTTCGATAACTATAACGGACGCATCACGCCCTTACAAGGGCCTTCCTCCATGCGAAACGGGGAGAGAGAAAATGTGCTCGTTCTAACCGTGATGCACTCGCAGGGGATGTTCTACAGCGTCTTCATCGCCCCCGAATCGCGCTGGCGCGTTGCCGAGCCCGAATATCGGCAGGTGATGCAGACGCTCCGGTTCAGCCGTTAAAGTATTCTCCGTTGATCGTGTGTTGCCGCGCGCGTGGAACCAAAACAATGCGACGCAGGTTAAGATTTAGCTATGCAGTGGCTTCTCTTGCTCGGTTTCGTAATGTGCGGGTTCGCGCAAACGCCGGATTTTCAGCGCGATATTCGACCCCTGCTGGGGAAGAAGTGTGTGGCTTGCCACGGACCCGATGAGGACGGGCGGCAAGCGGGGTTGAGACTCGATACCTTTGACGGCGCGACGACGACCAAGGCGATTGTCCCGCACGACAGCGCGAATTCCCGGCTCATGGCGCGCATTACACACGCCACCCGGCCCATGCCGCCAACGGGACCGCGATTGACGGACACCGAGATTGGCGTCCTCCGGAAGTGGATCGACGCTGGAGCCATCTACACAAACCATTGGGCGTACGAAAAGCCTAAACGGCCCGCGGAGAGCGGCATCGACACTTTAGTTCGAACCAAACTTGCTGCGCTAAAACTGACACCGGCCAAGGAAGCCGATCGGGCGACCTTGGCGCGGCGCGCGGCTCTGGACCTGATTGGCGTTCCGCCCGAACCTCCGGTCCTAGCCGCGTACCTGAAAGATGGCGATTACGAAAAGTATGTCGATTCTCTGCTAGCCAACCCCCAGTTCGGCGAGCGTTGGGCGAAAGTCTGGCTGGACCTGGCGCGCTACGCCGATACCCAAGGTTATGAAAAAGACAACAAGCGGTCGATCTGGCCGTACCGCGATTGGGTGATCCGCGCCTATAACGACAACTTGCCATTTGATAAGTTCACGATTTTGCAGTTGGCCGCGGATTTAATGCAGGACCCTTCCATTGATGATTTGATCGCGACCGGATTTCATCGGAATACGATGACGAATACCGAGGGCGGCACCGACGATGAGGAGTACCGCGACGTCGCCATTCGCGACCGCGTGGCCACGACGGGCCAGGTGTGGATGGGGCAGACGTGGGGTTGCGCGCAGTGCCATACGCACAAATATGACCCGCTGACGCACAAAGAGTTCTACCAGATCTACGCGTTCTTCAACCAAACGGCCGACGACGATCATCCGACGGACCGGCCGGTCCTGAAACTGACATCGACCGCTTCTACACCGGTCTTGAAGGAGTTGGCGGAGGAGAAGCTGCGAAAGACGCGGATCTTTGAGCGCGGCAATTATCTAACTCCCGGCGAAGAAGTGAAGGCGGCGGTTCCAGCGGCGTTTCACCCGCTTCCGCCGAAGGCGGCGAAGAACAGGCTGGGATTCGCGCAGTGGCTGGTCAGCCCGGATAATCCGCTGACCGCGCGCGTCACCGTAAACCGCTTCTGGAGCCGTCTTTTCGGAATTGGACTCGTCGAATCGGAAGAAGACTTCGGCACGCAGGGCATTGGACCGGCGCATCCGGAGCTGTTGGATATGCTGGCGCTGGACTTTCAAAAAGATTGGGATGTAAAGAAGCTGTTGAAGCGGATAGTGATGAGCGCGACTTACAAACAGTCGTCCGATGTAAGTCCGGAGCTATTGAAGTTGGACCCGTTGAACAAGCTCTATGCGCGCGGGGCGCGATTCCGGCTGGACGCGGAAGTCGTTCGCGATCAGGCCTTGGCGGCGGCGGGACTTTTGAGCAAGAAGCAGTTCGGCGCGCCGGTGATGCCATGGCAGCCGGATGGCGTTTGGCTGGTGGTGTATAACGGCGACAATTGGGCGACCTCGAAGGGCGAGGACCGCTACCGGCGGGCGTTGTATACATTCATGCGGCGAACGAGCGCGTATCCATCGATGATGAATTTCGACGCGCCGAATGGCGAGATATGCACCATCCGCCGCATTCGGACGAACACGCCGCTGCAGGCGCTGACATCGCTGAACGATCCGGCCTTTATGGAAGCGGCGCAACGGCTGGCCGAAAGGGCGGTGAAGGAATCGCCGTTGGATCCGGCAAGACGATTGTTCGAACTGGTGCTGTTGCGGCCGCCAACTAAGGCCGAGTCCGTCCGTCTGGCATTATTACAGCGGCAAACCCAGGCGGAACTTCGGGCGCAGCCGGATAATGTGAACAAACTGCTGCGATATAGCGAAGTGCTATATACGGAAGACCGCGCGGCAACGCTGATTCCCGATGCGCGGACGACAGCCAGGGAATGGCGGTATGTTACTTCCGATCCCGGCGCGGATTGGATGACATCTACTTACGATGATAGTAAGTGGGGCGCCGGTCCAGGCTATTTCGGCTTCTTTACAAAGCCGAGTGAGACGACGCCAATTAAGACCGCTTGGGATAGCGATACGCTGTTCCTGCGGTACGCGATTGACTTGCCGGAGAAGCTCCCAACCCGTTTCAAAATGCCCGTCCGGACGAATTCGCAGTTCGATGTCTGGGTAAATGGCGTATCGGCATTAAACAACATCTACGAGCGGTCGGGACATTACGAGTACACGCTGAATGACGACGGGCAGAAGGCGTTTCGCGCGGGTAAAAACGTAATTGCGATTCGCGTAGCGCGCTATGGCACGCAATCGAACGGTCAGGTTTTCGATCCCGGCTTGGTGGCGTCGTTGCCATTGGCGCCGTCGAAGCCGGGCCGGGACGACGCGGCACGGGCGGCGTGGGTCGTAGTGGCGAATACGGTGTTGAATCTGGACGAAACGGTGACACGGCGATGAACGAGAAACTACGGACGGCACTGTCTGCGACGCGTCGGCACTTCGTATCCGGGTGCGGCATCGGCTTGGCGAACATGTTCCTGGCGGAAGCGCAGGAAAATCCGCTGGCGCCGAAAAAGCCGGATCATGCGCCGAAGGCGAAGTCGGTGATCTATCTGCACATGGCCGGCGCGCCGAGCCAGTTGGAGCTATTCGACTATAAGCCGGAACTGGTGAAATACAACGGTAAGCCCTGTCCGGATGAGTTACTGAAAGGGAAGCGGTTCGCATTTATCAAAGGCGTGCCGAAAATGTTGGGCACCCCGTATAAGTTCCAACAGCACGGGCAGTCGGGCGCTTGGGTGAGTGAGTTGATGCCCCATTTTGCAACGATTGTGGATGACGTTACCATCGTCCGTTCGATGAGTACGGACCAGTTCAATCACGCACCGGCGCAGTTGTTTGTGCATACGGGGAATCCGCGGTTTGGATTCGCGTCCATGGGCGCCTGGGCGACTTACGGCCTGGGCACGGCGAACCAGGATCTGCCGGGATTTGTTGTTTTAACAAGCGGCGGGAACAATCCCGATGGCGGTAAGAGCCTGTGGGGCAGTGCGTTTCTGCCCAGTGTTTTTCAAGGCGTGCATTGCCGGTCGCACGGCGATCCGGTGCTATTTCTGTCCGACCCTGAAGGCATGACTCGCGGCGTCCGTCGCCAAACATTGGACGCGCTAAAGGACTTGAACGCCATGCAGGGCAAGCAGGCGGGCGATCCGGAGACGGAGGCGCGAATGGGCCAGTATGAATTGGCGTATCGGATGCAACTCTCAGTGCCGAAGGTGATGGATATTTCGAAGGAGCCGGAAGCCGTTCACAAAGCCTATGGCACGGAGCCTGGCAAGACAAGTCTGGCCAATAATTGCGTCCTGGCGCGGCGGCTGGTCGAAAACGGCGTGCGGTTCGTGCAGATCTACGACTGGGGCTGGGACCACCACGGGACCAGCAAGCGCGATGACATTCAGTACGCTTTGCAGCCGCACATCAAGTCAGCCGATCAGGCGGTGACCGCGTTAATCAAGGATCTGAAGCAGCGCGGGCTGTTGGACCAGACGCTGGTGGTCTGGGGCGGGGAATTCGGACGGACGCCGATGCGGGAGAATCGCGGCGGGACGGAGGGCGCCTTTATCGGGCGCGATCACCATCCGTACGCGTTCACAATGTGGATGGCGGGGGGCGGCATGAAGCGCGGCCTCAACTACGGCGAGACCGACGAAATCGGCTATTACGCGACGAAAGACAAAATGACGCCGCGCGATTTGCAGGCGACCATTCTGCATCAATTGGGACTGGATCCGCACAAGCTGCATTACCCTTATCTGGGGCTGAATCAGCGGTTGATCGGACCGGCCGATGAGGCCCGCGTTATGAAGGATTTGTTGGTTTAGACTCGTGCAAAGGAGATCGCTATGAAACTTGTATTTGGTGGACTGCTGGCGATGGGCGCTTTGTGTGCCCAGGACCTGCTGGTAAAAGACGCACAGGGCCAATGGAAACAGGCCAGCACGAATGTGCTGAAGGCCGCTCATAAAATGCCGGCCGAGAAATACGACTACAAGGCCAGTCCGGAAGTGCGGACATTCGGCGGGTTTATCGGGCATGTCGCCGATGCCGGCGTGATGTTCTGCGCGGCCGCGGCGGGCGAGAAGAAGACGCCGCCGGGCGCCGAAAAAACGATGAAAACGAAGGAAACTCTCGTCGCGGCGTTGACTGAGTCAATTGCTTACTGCGACAAAGTTTACGCCGGCGTGACCGGGGCTTCCGCTTTGGAGACAGTCAAATTCTTTGGCCAGGACCGGACGCGAGCCGGCGTGCTGTTCTTCAATAACATGCACACCTATGAGCACTACGGGAACATTGTGACCTACATGCGCTCGAACGGCCTGGTGCCGCCGTCGAGCGAACCGAAGTAACTGCAACGGACGCGGAGCGGCATTGTCTCCCAGATCATGCTGCATCGCGGCCATCTTCTTCTTCATCGCCGTTATGCGGGATTTTTCTGTTCGCTCGGCGGTAAGATCCTTCAACTCATCGGGATCGTTGGCAAGATCGAAGAGTTGAAAGCGATTGATTTTCGGGTACCAGATGAGTTTCCAGCGCCCATCGCGAACCATTCGCTGGACGTCTCTGTAAGCGCCGAATAGATGAGTGCGCACGGCTTTTTTCTTCCCCGCGATGACCGGCGCCAGTGATGTCCCCTCCACGCCCGCCGGGACCGGGAGTTGCGCCAGACCGGCGAGCGTCGGGAATATATCGTGGACGTACGCCAAGGCGTTCGTCGCGCCGGGCTTAAGGCCGGGACCGGCGAAGATGAGCGGCGCCTTGAAATGCTCGTACAGGTTCTGTTTGCACATCAGGCCGTGCCGGCCGCCCACCGCCAGACCCTTGGGGAGCAGCGGAAAGCCGACGGGCGGGTCCTGCCGGCCGGGGATGCGAGAAAGGCTGCGTCCAGTCATCAGCATCGTGCGGCTGGGTAGGCAAACGGCGGGGATGAGCGACCCTTGGCAATAGTAGTTCCGGAAGACGAAGCCGCGGCGGACTAAGGCGTCGAGATTCGGCGTGATGATTTCCGCGTTGCCGAGTGCGCGAATCGTGTCCCAGCGCTGGTCGTCAGTATTGATGAGCAGGACGTTCGGTTTGTTGCCGAGCGCGGTTAAGGAGAGGAGCCATTGGCGACGGTTCAGCATATGAAGATTAAAGGCGAATGAAGATTTTGTTGCGCTCCAGTGAACGTAGGAACAGCCACGTAATGGAGAAGAATATCAGGAACGCCACCAGCGCCCAGGCGAGCGGTGAGTCCTTGGGCGCGAATGGCTTCACGGCGTCGTCCACCAGCATGTGGAGCACATATCCGGCCAGGGCATTGACGCCAAGCGCGCGGAATACGCTCCATTGGCGATCACGAGCGTCGGACCACCAAAGAAAGAATGTATAAACGGCGAGCGAGAAGCCCGTTGCGAAGACGAGATACGAGGCGCTGCCGGCCTGTTGGCTCATGGTCCACATGTCGCGGCCGTGCCAAGGTGGGACGAAGGGGGGCGCGGCCAGCACTCCGCCATTGGAAAGGCAGGATAGCGTGTATCCCGCGGCCATGATAAGGACCGCCGTCACAAGAAATGGGCGATAAGATTTTTCCCGGCCATTCCTTTCCAGATACATGTAAGTGAGCGATCCGGCGAGTATCGGGATCGTCCAAGTCAGAAAGCCAAGCGGACCGCCATCAATGACGCGGTTAGCACGCAGCCAATCATGCCACCAGGAAGCCGAAAGCCAGATGTGGAGGGCCGCGGAACCGGCGAGCCAGAGGATTTGCACACGGGCCGAACGGGCGATGACCGGCAGAACCCACAGACTGGTGACGCCGATGTGGACAAGCGCTTGAAACATCGACCGGCGCCAGGCCGTGGAAACAAACCCGCCCAGGCCTTCCCGCGAGAGTGCTTCCCACGATGAAAACTTGCCATCGAGATGGTAGATCACCGCGCCAACGAGAATAAGGCCAAACCCGCGGACGATGGCTTGCCGGTAGGCCTGCGCCGCTCCCGCTTTTTCGACATGACGAAGGAAGGCCAAACGAAGCGCGAAACCGACGGCGAAAAAAAACTGCGGCATGATGGTGTCGGCATAGCTGCAATAGGTGTTGTGATGCTTCAGCAGCGGATGAATGGCGGCGAATCCGCCGAGGAAATTCACCAGAAACATGCCAGCCACCGTATATCCGCGGAACTGGTCGAGAGAGTTAAGCCGGGGGCGCTGGGGCGCGTTCATTCTCCGATAGGTTAAAACATTACGGCGCCGAGCATACGGCGGCCTTGCACCTGGCCGAGCGCGCGGGCGACCTCGCGGAAGCTGTCGCGTTCGCTTTCGATCATAATGATGACGCCGTCGGCCGCCATGGTGAGGGCCATCGCGTCGGCGGGCGTGTCGAATCCGGGCCCGTCGATCAGAATCCAATCGAACTGAGAGCGCAGGGACCGAAGCAGAACGTGAAGGCCGCGGAGGTCGAGCGGATCCATGGCGAATGTCATCGTGTCGCCGACGGTGAGGAAATAGACTTGCGTGCCGGCAACGCGGCGGAAACAGGGAGGAAGGGCAATGCGATCGGCACGAGTGGCTTCACAGAGCCCCGGACCGGCGGCCAGACGGAGCGCGGAATGGAGCGATGGCGCGCTGAGATTCGCATCGACCACCAGTACCCGCGTGTCCTGCATGGACGCCATAGCCAAGGCTAGATTGGCGGCGGTGCCGTAACGGGGGCGGGCGCACTCCATATTGGTGAACGCAAGTACCTGCAGGCTCTCATCGGAGTCATGTAGTTCGGCCTGCGCGTTGGACAGCCGGTTGCGGAGCTGGCGCACCTGCTCCTTCCATTTCCCGGGGTAAGTGGGCGCTAACATCGGAAAGGCGCCGCGGGCTTCTTCAAATGAAATTTGCGGAATGTCGCGCAGGCTGAGAAAGCTCTCCCGCAGGGGCAGGCGATGGGCTCTGGCTTCGGCTGGCGGCGGTGGGGCGGCTTGAGCCCATGCCTGTTGCAGGGCGCCTAAGGTATCCGGAGCGCTGCGAGCGGGCGCGGCGGCGGTTCCGCCGCCAGTGCCGCCGGCGGATGCAATGGACGGGTTCATGCTTCTCCTTTTTGCGACTGCATACGTTTAGCGGTCTCGAGCAACTTCCGCACGCGCGGATGTTCGGCGGCGGGCAGATATGTCAGCATCTCTTCGTAGATCGCGGCGGCGTTGCGGAACATCGCCAGGCGCGTATATGCGGTCGCCAGCGTGTCGTCGATCTCCGGACTACGGCCAAAAGTACGGCGAGCCCGCAGCGCGTATTCGAGCGCCTTTTCCGCCGAACCGCCATTTTGCAGCATCATCCAGGCGATATTGTTCAGGACCAGCGGATTGTTCTTGTCGCGAATCAGCGCTTCCTCATATTTGCTCATCGCTCCTTCCCGGTCGTTCATCTCCGCCAGCAGGGCGGCATGCTGCAGCCAAACTGTGGCATTTTCCGGATGCGCTTTTTCCGTTTCGGAGTAGAGTTCCGCGGCCCTTCGCTTGTCGCCGGAAAGAGCCACGGCACCAGCAAGTCCAACGCTATACTCCACTGAAGCGGCGTTTTTCTGGCGCAGTTTCTGAAAGGTTTTTGCGGCGGCGGCGGCGTCCCGCTGCCCAATTTGCAGCGTCGCCAGATGAAAGAGCAACGATTCGTCCTCATTCCCCTTGGCCGCCGCCTTTTCCAGCTTCGCGCGCGCCGCCGCCGCATTGCCCTGCCGTGCGAGAACCTCGGCTTCAGCCAGAACCCAGCGTGTTTCGGCGGGCGCCAGCGCTTCCCCTTTTTCGAAAAGCGCCAACGCCTTTTCCGGCTTACTTTCCTTGACCTGCGCGGACCCCAGGAGGTACAGGGCATCGGTATTGAGAGGCTGGCGTAGCAGCAGGCGCTCCAAAGTCTTTTTCGCGTCCGCCGTTTTGCCGCGGCCTAATTGGGCTTTGGCGCGTACCAGATTGGCGGGCATGTGGTTCGGATCCATGCGCAGAACGGCGTCGGCGCGCTGTTCAGCCGACGCCGGATTTCCTCGCGCAATTTCCAGTTCCGCGAGCGCCACCCAACCCGGCGCGTAATTAGCATCCAGCAGGACGCAGCGCTCAAACTGCTCACCGGCGCCTTTCGGGGTACCGTCCAACAAATAGGCGCGGCCAAGGTGGTAGCGAACAAATGGCGAGTCCGGCAGTTGTTGCAGTATGGCTTCCAACTTACGCCGCTCGCCGGCGCGCTGGCCGGCCTGCACATCGGTGAGGGCGATCGCCGACGCATACGTTTGCAGAATCAGGTCGTTCGGCCGTTCCGCAAGTTCCTTCGCGATGTACTTTTTGGCTTCGTCATTTTTCCCCTGCGCCAGGAGCCATTCGGCGATGCGGCTGATATAGTCTGTGGCTCTTTCGGAGAAACGGGCGCGGCCCCGTTCGTAACAGGTTTTCGCCATGCCGTACTCGTTGCGGTGCATCCAGAAATCGCCGATTCTGGCCAAGGCAAGCGGTCCGGCCGCCTTATCTCTTTCGAGCATATCCAGGATTTGCCGGGCGCCGTCGCGATGGCCGAAGGCGTCGTCGTGAGCCGCCATTTGCAGCGCGGCATCCACATCGGAAGTCCGGTTCCATTTCCGTTCCAGTACGCCTCGCGCCGCGGCGGCGTCCTTTCGCTGCATCAGTTGCAGATACAACAAATCATAAGGCGCAAGATACAAAGGAGCGCGATCCAATAGCGCTCGCAAAAGCGTTTCGGCTTCCTTGGTCCGCCCAAGACGGAACAGCGCGGCGGCGGCTTGAGAGTCCAGCGTTTCGCTCTGGTCGACTTTCCCGGCCGCCTCGCGAAGCAGCGTTACCGCGTCCTCCGTCCGGTGGCGTTCCATTAGCGTTTGCGCCTGTAACCGGTAGCCGTCGGCGCGCCGGGGCCAGCGCGATTGCAGCCCTTGGGCGATGGCCTCCACTTCTCGCAGCAGCGTGGTGGGCCGCCCGGGATCGCCGAAATAGATTTGATAGGTGGTGTCGCCGAGCTTTGTCTGAATGTCGGCGTCGTTGGCGTCAAATTCAATGGCGCGGGTTAGGAATTCCCGTGCCGGCAGAAGTTCACCCTGCCGCAGCGCAAGCAGTCCAGCGGCCCGGTAAGCTCGCGAAAATCGCGGGTCCTTGCGAATCGCCTGGCGGTAAAAAAGCAGCGCGGCGACGCTCCTGCCTTCTTTCTCCGCCTTCTGTCCCCGGCTCCAAAAGGTTTCCGCCGTCAGGAATCGCTCGGTACAGCCCATCGTAATCAGGATTAATAGCAAGACTGTCGTTGCCGCCGCCCGGCGCCGCCAGGTTTGACTGGTTCCGCCTTTTGAAGGCTTCTTCTCTTTCACCGGTTTCTCCGGCGAAGCCGGGAACATCGCCAGCACTTCCAATCCGGCCCACTTTTCCAAGTGCCCTTCGTGGAGAATTTTCGGATCGCGGAGCACCTTGATCAGACAGATGAATATTGCCAGCCCCAAGCCACTCAGCGCCGCCACGAGAATCCGGGCCCAGCGCGGCGGATTTTCGGAAACCGTTGGCAGGGATGGCGGTTCCAGCAACTCCACCGACTCGCCCTGGCCGCGACGCTCCATGTCGGACGCCGCCTGCGATTCTTCGTGCTTTCGCACCAGCCCGGCGTGCTGTTCCCGCGCCATTTCGTACTCCCGCTTGGCTGTCAACAGATCGGCCTCCATGCCGGCCGGGGCGGAATTCTGATCCTTCAGTCTCTGCGCTTCAGCCCGCAATTCCATTTCCTCTTTTTGGTTCGACGCGTCCTGCAACTCCAGCGCACGAGCTTCCGTCCGCGACAAACCGACTTTGGATAGGACACGGTCGCGTTCCTGTGCCTTCATCAAGCGCGACTGTTCCGTCATGAACTCCCGCAGGCTGAATTCGGATTCGCGCAAATCCAACTCCGCCAATTCCCGGTCCGAAAACCCGGGACGCCATCGGTCACGCATCCGCACCGCGTGCATTTTGGCTACAGCCACCTTGTCCTTCAGATTCCAAAAATTTACCAGACCTTCTATTTGGGGGTAGTAGTACTCCACTTTCCGGGCCTCAATGCTTCGCACGTCGGTCTCCAGTTGGGCTACTTCGGCTTGCTTTAGGCTGCGTCGCTCATCGAGCAGGCGGCGGTCGTGCCGTAAATCGCGCAATCGGGAATCGACCACATAGCTGCGGGAAGTGCTTTCCCCCAACAGAGTCCGCGACGCGCTTGGGCGAAGCGCATCCTGTACTTCTCCCAGCCGGCCTTCGGCGTCAAGCATCTTTTCCTCGGCGGCGCGTAACTGTTCGGAGAGAAATTCGGTGGTTCCCATCGACTGGTCGCCGCGATACTTCCGGTTCTCCTCATAGATTTGTTCCACCAGCTTTTGCACCACTTTCTGCGCTCGCTCTCCGTTGGTATAGCGGAATTGGATCTGCAGTGTCGGCACGGACTTGCTCTGCGCCGAGTCGCCGGACGATATCTGCCGAAGCCTCAAGTCGTCACTAAACTGAGGCACCAGATCGGCCACGGTTTGGAAGCGGCGCCGTTCGGGATACAAGTGGAAAGAATCGATCATCCGGGAGGCGGTAAGACGGCTGGAAAGCAGTTGAGAAAGCGCGAAAAGCCGTTGTTCAACTTCCATGGAAAAATTCGGGCTCACGAATCGTCCCGCCAACTGCGGGGGCATAAAGCGAACCTTGGCCTCGGAGTTATAGCGGACGGGGAAGAAATGCGTCCAGGCGAATCCAAGAATCCCGCCGAGTACAACGCCGAGGAGGAGCACGATCCAGTGACGCCGCAGGAACCATTTAACGTCCCGGAAGTCCGCGATGTCCGGCATCGCGGACAGACCGGGTGCGGAGATTCGCCCTGGCAGCGGATTCATGGCTTGGATTTGTTCCTCGCCCGGCTGTAAAAACCGGCAAGAATCAGTCCCAGTCCAGCCATGAGAAATGTTTGGCCCTCCGGCGTATCGGTCCCGGACGCCTGCAAGAAGAACTGCAGTTGGGATCCCTGCGCATTGCCGCCGAGGCTTGTCAGACCTGAAAATCGGATGGTTCCGTCAATGAACCAATTGCCGCCGTTGGCTGCCGGGTTGATTACCAGTGGCGCGGCCATGGGCGCGTTGAATGCCGGCGCGGTCGTGACGCCTAACGACACGGGCAGACTTCCACTCAAAACCTGCACGCCGGAAGAGAGCGTCAAGTTCTCAACGTTGACCGACCGCGGCTGGGCGCCGCTGCCCGCGCTCGACGAGACAAAAAAATTGGATACTGGAAACGTCCACATGGCGTTAGCCGACAGCGCCGGGCCGGTGTTCGTCAACTGGGTGGTCCACGGCGTGTTGGTGGAGTCCCAAACAGTCACGTAGGCCGACTGGCTGCTTGCCAGATAGCCGATCTGAAAGTTCTGCGGCTGGTTGCCCGGACGCCAATGGGACGATCCGGTTCCCCATTGAAAGGAACCTGTCGACTGGCTCGCCGCGCTGTTTGTACCGAGGCCCATTTCCCAATCCGCGCCTGCCGGGCGGCCCGCCCGTAAGGTGCCATAAAAAGAAAAGTCGCCGGCCGCTGTTGGCGATGGAACTAGCCACAACACATAGACAGCAAGCGGTAATGGAATCCTTGGCGAGCGCATCTATTTTGTTCCCGGAACGCCAAATGCCGTTGCGGCCGCTGGGCTAAGCCAGGTACTCCCTTTTGGTTCTTTGGATTTGAATGCCACCATTTACTTCGGCTGGAATCGGGGCAAGCTTTAGTCCACCTTAGAGATGGCCCCAGTCCGCCTACGCCGATTGATCGGTTGGATCGGCATTCCGCAACTTGCGGCGATGTCGAATGCAGCCGAGCGCGATCAGTCCACCGCCGATCAGGAAGACCGAAGAGGATTCCGGGGTCGCCGTTAGAGACGCGTCGGAGCCGATGGCGCCAAATCCAAACCGGAGCTGGTCGCCGAGCGAGTTCCCATTGAGTAGAAATAAGCCGTTGAAACGGACCGTGCCGGAGAGCGTCCAATCGCCGCCGCTGCTGGCCGTATTAAAAACAATCGGCGCCGAAAGGTTGTTTGTGACAACGGGTCCCGATCCTGAATAGCTGGCGCCCAGGCTGGCGGGGAGCGATCCGCTAAGGATTTGAACGCCAGGCGAAAAACTCATGTTCTCGACATTGACGCTCGATGCCAGGCCCGACGAATTGGCCGTGGCGAAGAAACTCGCCGAGGGGAGCGTCCAGGTTGCCCCGGGGATGAGCGGCGCGCCCGGATTTGTGAATGAAGCGGTGAGCGCGGTGTTACTTATGTTGAAAACCCTTACAAATCCGGTTCCGGTCGACTGGCTGTAACCGATCTGGAAGTTTTGGGGAAGGTCTCCGGCTCTCCAATGCGGAATGAAGGAGGCGCCGTTCCACTCATACTCCGACCTGGACTCAGTGGTGGCGGACGTAGAGCCGGCGCCCAGTTCCCAGGCGAAGGAGCCGGGGAAGCCCGCCCGCATCGTTGTAAAGAACGAGAAATCCGTGCCCCACGAGGCCAACGAGAGGCTCGCTAATAATGCTAATCGGCTGAAAAGTAGAGTTGTTTCGGTCATGAGTGTAGACTTGTTTCCTGGCGTCTGGATCCGCTAATTGGCGATTGAATGTAAGGGAACATCTACATCTTGGACGACGATTCCGATTTTACGAATAGGGCGGTTCCTGATTCTTGCCGAATAAAGGGTCAACGGCTCGATGAACCTTCGTAATGAAATTCCCCCCGCAGACGCGCGCGGTACCCCCAGTTGCGGGGGGGCGAGTGGTGAGACTTCCAGCCGAGGAGGCTAAATCTACTGCGAATAAAGTGGTGCGCCCGACAAGATTCGAACTTGTGACCTCTGGCTTCGGAGGCAAGCGCTCTATCCAGCTGAGCTACGGGCGCACACCGCGTCAAACCCCTTTATTATACACGTCTCGGTGGCGAGTAACGAAAAAGGACGGGTTCCATAATAAGCCTCGTAAGCAACTTGGAAGTTCCGGGATGTTCGGAAACCGCGCCACTCTAGTGGGCCGCCTTCGGCTTTTCGTTTTTAGCCGCCGCGATCGGGGGCGTGTGCATGGCGGAGGGCTTGGTCCTCGCTGGCGGAGCTTCCGTTTTCTTAACGTTTTTATCGCCCGGTTTGGCGCCAGGCTTAGGCGGAATGGTGACTTTGGGGAAGGGTAGGATGCGCGAACGCGTGGGATGACCGCGCCCGCCGATTTTGGTTGGCTTCGAATCTGTTTTCCGCTTTGGATCGAAGACCGGAAAGTGCGGCGGATCGGGGATCGCAATGCGGGGAGGTGTGATGGACTGCGCGTTGGGCGCCTCGACGATCTGGTAGACAATGGGAACGGGCGAAGGCGCGGCCACAATGGGGCCGAAGATTGATTGCGGGGAATCGACGCGCAACCGGAAGAGCAGTTCCGGAGTATTGGCGCCTTGCCAGGTGGAAAGGCGCAGGCGGGCGGAATAGGTGCCCGGCGCGAGCTTCGATGGGTTAATGGAGAGACGGAGCGTATCGGACTCGAGCGAAGCGCCTTCAGCCGGCAGTACGCCGTCGCGCATAGTGGCTTCCAGCCACGCGCCGTCGAGGATGTCGACACTGTAAGCGCGGCCCGGCGCGGAACCGGAAACACGTACGGTGCCGCCGGAAAAAGCAGGCGCGCCTTGCGGGCAATGGAACTCCAGCGATTCGGCTTCGGCGGTCAATATGGGGGCGGGTATGACGCGGAGTTGCCGCTGCTCCAGCCGCCGCGAACAGCCATCGGAGAGTTCAACCGTGAAACTAAAAAGTCCGGGCTCGGTGGGCGTCCCTTGAATCGCTCCCAGGCCGGAGACACCCAGCCCGGCAGGCAGTTCGCCCGCAACGACGCGCGTAACCGGTACCGGCATGGCGCAGCGCGTTCCGGCTCGCTCCCACGCGCGTTCCGGCGTGTAAGGGCGGTTCAGCAGGGCATCGGGAAGAGCGAGTACAAGCGCGAGCAACAACATAAGCGACTTATCGCCCGAATCATACAATCTTTAACGGAAATTGGAGCGTGGACGATGAGACTTTCATGCGGAACCTCTTGAGTATTGCCTTTGCCGCGGTTTGCCTGGCGGCGGAACCGGAAACCATTGCGCTACCGCGCCACATATTGACGAACGACGGTCTGGTAGTTCTGGCCCGCGCCGGGTTGGGCGACGGGCTCTTGGTCGACATGATTCGACACAAGCGCACGCACTTTGACACGAGCGCGGACGCGCTGGCCCTGCTGGCTCGCCATGGGCTGTCGGAGAATGTTCTGCGCGCCGTGATCGAAAAGCAGGAGCAATTGCAGATGCGCAAGCCCCAACTGATTCTCGGTCCGATCACCCCGGCAGACGCCGCCCGCTTCGAAGAAGGCGCAATGATTCTCCTGCCTCCGGCGTCCCATGGCCGCCGCAACAAGACCGATCCGGACCGCTGGTACAGAGTCTCGATGCGTTAAGTGTGCAACTCGGCGACGATTTCGCCAGCCGCTTTTCGCGCGTCATCCACAGCGCCCACGGGGAAGCTGATCGCGCCGACCTTCGAATGCCCCCCGCCGCCGTACCGTTCGCAGATCGTCGCCAGATTGTGAGTCACGCGTTCGGATTGCCAAGGGTTAGATCCCACGCTCACTTTCGTCCGAAACGACGAAGTGCTGACCGAGACGGTATAGACGTTATCCGGGAACAGGTAATACGGAATGAACTTGTTGTAGCCTTCCATTCCATCGTCGATAAGGTCGAAGAAGACCACTTTCCCGTCCGCCCGCGATCGCTGGCGAATGACGTCGACCGACGCCAGATGACGCTCATGGAGCGGCCGGAAAATCGTCTCGATCTCCGGCAGCGCAATGATCTTATCCAACGGCATTGTCCGCATATGACCGATAATCTTTTGCACAATGCCCGAACCCTTGGCCGATTCGATCACCAGCGTCAGCTTCATGGCCGCCGCGCCCAGGCCCACCGCCTCTTCCGCGCTCGAATACTGAGCGCCGTCGATGATGTCGGCCCAGCGGACAAGCTCGTCGAGCGCGGCGTTGTGGTAGCCGAATTTCTCCTTGGCGATAGTGGCGATAAAGAGCGTGCAGGAGCGATAGGAGGGGTCGAAAAAGTAATTGCCATGACGCTGCGTGCGGAAGTGCTCGGCGTCGGCGGGGCTTAGGAACGCGCTTTGGTGATGATCGAACCACCACGTAAGCGCCGGATGGGGTGAGTACTTGAAATCGACGATAGCGTTCTCATCGCCGTCAAATAAACTGTCCTCAAAAAGCTGATCGGCCTTGTGCGCCATGCCAGTGTATTGGAATTCGGCCAGCGGGTCCATATGGTCGTGATAGAACTGGCTGAAGAAGGCAGCCGAGGCCGAGCCGTCGAAGCAATGGTCATGATAAAGGACGCGAACGCATTTAGGCGGCATTTTTGTTCGGGAAAACCTAACAGGTTGCCACAGCCGGGCACGTCTTTGCAAGTTTGCCATCTTTTGTTCACATTCCGCGCCTACAATAATTCCATGTCACTCCGGTTCCTGCTTCTTTCTTCCGGCCTATTGGCCGCGCAGACACTTATCGGTCAAACAATCGAGCGTCCCACTCGCGCGGTCACCGATCCGGGCGTGGTGACGACGCGTCAATCCATCACTCCGGCCGGGACCCCAAGCGTCTTTCAGGGGCGAGTTTACGGCGTACAATTCCGGTCGCCAACGGAACTGCAGGTGCTCACTGGAGTGGGCGTTTATCGAATGGACTGGCAGCAGAACAAGGTTCTCCGTCACACCGCCGCGCGCGGCCGGGGCGGGATTCAGGCCATAGACGGCGCCGATCCGGTCTGGTTGTTTCAGCGCGAAAGCAAAGTCTGGCTGCACCGTGGTACCGACACGCGCGGCGTGGAATTAGGCCGCTACCAGGCGGGCGCGGTGCGCGAGCGCGGCGGCCGCGTGTTCGCCGCGCTGGCGTTTGAAAATAAGCTCGCCGTGGTGGATGCCAACGGCGCGATTGCGGCGAAAATCGATACCGGAATTGCGCCTGTCGGTTTGGCCGTGGATGCGCAGGGCAGTATCGCCTACGTCGGCAACTGGGGCGGACGCGTGCCGAAGGATGGGGAAGTGAGCGCGCCAACCGGCGTGGCGCCGTCGGCGGATAAAGTGCTGGTGGACGCCCGCGGCGTGGCGGCGAGCGGGACGGTTTCCCGCATTGATGTCGCCGGCGGGAAGGTGACGCACTCGATCGCCGTGGGCCTTCATCCGACGGCGCTGGCCTGGGATGAAGCGCGTTCCCGGCTCTATGTGGCCAATACGAATTCCGACTCTGTCAGCGTGATCGATACACGGTCGCAGCAAGTCATCGCGACTTGGGCATTGCAGCCATTCGCGCGGAAGGCGTTCGGCGTCGCGCCGACGGCGCTGGCCGTCTCCGGTGACGGCGCCCGGCTGTTTGTGGCGTGCGGCGGCATCAACGCGGTGATGGTCTTGAAGACGGCGAACGGCGTTTCCGAAGGCGCGATTCCCACGTTCTGGTATCCGAACAGCATTGCGCTGAGCCCGGATGGAAAGCGGCTGGCGGTGGGCGCGTTGCTGGGTGTAGGGTCGGGGTGGAGCGAGAAGCCGGACCGGCGGTTTGTTCACGCCAACCGCGGCGCGGTGCAGGTGATTGATGTGCCCGCGGTCGCGCTGTTGGCGTCGTGGACCACGGCGGTCGCCGAGAACAATCACATGGCCGGCGCGGCGCTCCCCGTGGCGCCGTCGTCAATCCCCGTGCCGCTCCCGGCGCGCAGCGGCGATCCGTCGAAGATTGAACACGTCGTCTACATCATCAAGGAAAATCGCACGTACGATCAGGTTTTTGGCGATATCGGCAAGGGCAACAGCGAACCGTCGCTGGTCATGTTCGGGCGCGATGTGACACCGAACCAGCATAAGCTGGCCGAGCAATTTGTGCTGCTGGATAACTTCTACGCCACCGGCGGGAACAGCGCCGACGGACATCAGTGGGCCACCCAGGCCAATGAAACGGCGTACTGCCTGTGGCCGGGTTACGACGGACGGAGTTACCCCTATAACGGCACCGATCCGCTGGCATATTCATCGAGCGGCTTCATTTGGGACAACGCGTTGGCGCGGGGCAAAACCGTGCGCGTATACGGCGAATATGCCGGAGCGCTGCCGGACGATCACAGAGTCCGGAAAGAGCTGCTGGAAGGCTGGCAGCGCGGGGAAAAGTATCGCGGCCGGTGGAACATCAAAGCTCCGATTGCGAAGTTGAATACGATCCTGGCGCCCTACTTCCCTAGTTACTCCCATGGCATTCCCGATGTCGTGCGCGCGCAGATTTTTCTGGAGGACGTCGCGCAGTGGGAGAAGGACGGCAAGATGCCGAACCTCTCCATCATGCTGTTGCCGAGCGATCACACGGCCGGAACGCGGCCCGGTTCATCCAGCCCGAAATCGATGGTGGCCGATAACGATCTGGCGGTGGGGCAGATCGTAGAGGGACTCACAAAGTCGCGTTTCTGGAGCAAAATGGCGATTTTCGTGGTGGAAGACGACGCGCAGAACGGAGTCGACCATGTCGACGGCCACCGGACAACGGCGCTGGCGATCAGCCCCTACATCAAGCGCGGGCACATCGATTCCACGTTTTACTCACATCAAAGCATGTTGAAGACCATCGAACTGATATTGGGACTGCCCACGATGTCGCTCTTCGATCTGATCGCCAATGAAATGCGGGATTCCTTCACCGATCAACCGGACCTCGCAACGTTTACCGCGGAGACGCCAAAGCAGTCGCTGTTCGATATAAACCCGCCGTTGACGGCGCTACGCGGCAAAGCGCGGGAAGGCGCGAAGGCGTCGATGAAAATGCGCTTCGACGTGCCGGACGCCGTGCCCAGCGAGAAGCTGAACCGCATTCTGTGGGGCGACATTCGCGGCTGGAAAACACCGTACCCCGTGCCGCCCCGCGCTGTTTTCGCGCCTATCACTGTGGAGACGGACGAAGAAGAGGAAGAAGAGCGGAAGAAGCGTTAGTTCCGCTTGGCTTCAATATCCAGCGTGATGTTGACTTCATCGCCCACGACGGCGCCGCCGGCTTCGAGCAAACGATTCCAGGAAAGTCCGAAATCTTTGCGGCTGATTTTAGTGGTGGCGCTGGCGCCGATCATCATCGCGCCGCCCTGGCCCTTCACCTCCGCCGCGGGGCCGTCCACGTCGAGAACCACCGCTTTGGTGACCCCGTGGAGCGTCAAGTCGCCGGCGATTTTGAGCTTTTCGCCCTCGCGCGTCCACTTTGTTGAGCGAAACGTGAGCGTGGGAAACTTGGCGGCGTCAAGGAAATCGGGCGACTTCAAGTGCGCGTCCCGCTTTGGTTCGCGGGTATCGACCGTGGCCGCGTCGATCGTGGCTTCCACTTTTGCGGCTGCCAGATTCTTGGGGTCATAGCTGACCTTGCCGGTCACCTTTGAGAAATGCCCGCGAACGGTGGACACCATCATGTGGCGGACGCCAAAAGTGGCCGCGCTGTGAGTCGGGTCAATTGTATATTCGGCGCCGTGGGCGGCCGCGGTGAGGAGAAGAAGAATGGAAAGAGTACGCATGGTATTAACTATCCCTTGTTGTAGTAAAAACGTTCGCGGACCACGAGTCCGTCCCTCCACGTGCGGACCGCAACCTGCGCCATCTTCACGCGGAAGCCTCCCTGGAAGGTGACGTCCATCTCCCACTCGCTGAAGCTCGTATCGCCGCTTATGGCCGATGCGAGGACCCTGGCGCCATGAAATTCAGCGATAGATTTCACGAACTCTTGTTCGCGTTCCCGGTTGGCGGCTTTGCCCGGAATCGGCTCGGCCGAGTTCTCCTGCATCACCACATCTTCGGCATAAAACTTTTCAAAGGCGCCCATAATGTCGCCGGCGAGAACCTGTTGGTTCAGCGCGTGATCCAGTTCTTGCGTGTTCATTTTTCTCTATCCTTTCGGTCGATTAATTCGGGATAACGGATCCGGTCAAGCAGGTCGATTAGCGTATTGATTTGCGCGCCAGAAAGGGCTCGAAACAAAGCCTGGGTTTCAAGCCGGGCCGGCTCGTCTAGGCTATTGACGATTTCCTCGCCGGCCGCGGTGATGGTGCAGAAGACCTGACGCCGGTCGGCCGGGCAACGCTCACGCCGGATGAGTTGCTTGGCCTCCAACTTGTCGGTGAGCCGCGTAATTCCGGGGTTTTTCTCCAGCAAACGCGCGGCAATTTCCAGTGTGGGCAGACCCTTCGTCCCAGCGCCGCGCAGGATGCGCAGCACGTTGTACTGTTCCGCCGAGACGCCGTGCGGAGCGATTATCGCGTCCATGAAACTTCTAAATTCATCTGCCGTTCGCATCAGGGCGATCACCGCCGCGTGGGCGTGATTCTGAAACGGTTTGTTCTGCTGAATCTCGTCGCGCAACCGGCGGACGGCGGGACGCTCCATACAATTACTTTACTTGTAAATAGATTACATGTCAAGTAATAATTTTCAGGCAGCCGGGGGAAAGCGCTAAGAGGTTTCGCTCCTATCCATTGAAGGAGGTAATCGCAATGAAGATCGTCGATTGCAGCCGCTGCTGGTTTTCGCGGCGAAAGCGGCTCGGCACCGGGTCCGTGAAGGATATTCAATACGGCTGCGCCCATCCCGACCGCGCCAAGGCGATTCCGAAACCGGTTTTAGGACCGACTGGCCTGGTGCAGCTTGTAGTTTGGCCGCGAAACCGGTAGCCGCTAAACGTCAATCGCCGCGCTCGAACGAACGCGCTCGCGCAACACGAATTTCTGAATTTTTCCCGTGGAAGTCCGCGGCACAGGTCCGAACACTACGCGCTTCGGCGCCTTGAAATGCGCCATGTGCTGGCGGCAGTGCGCGATCATCTCGTCTTCGGTGGCCGTTGCGCCGTCCTTCAATTCAATGAACGCGACCGGCGTCTCGCCCCACTTCGCATCGGGCTGGGCAACTACGGCGCACGCCATCACTTTGGCGTGCCGGTGGATCGTGTCCTCCACTTCCAGCGACGAAATATTTTCGCCGCCGGAAATGATAATGTCCTTCGAGCGGTCCTTGATTTTGATGTAGCCGTCCGGATGCAACACCGCCAGATCGCCGGAATGGAACCAGCCGCCGTCGAAGGCGGCAGCGGTCGCGGCCGTGTTCTTCAAGTAACCCTTCATCGTGATGTTGCCGCGGAACATCACTTCGCCGATGGCCTCGCCGTCGGCGGGCACCGGCGTCATCGTCTCCGGGTCCAGCACCGTCAGCCCCTCTTCCATCAGGAACCGCACGCCCTGCCGGCCGTTCAGCCGCGCGCGGTCGGCGCTCGGGAGCTCGTCCCACTCCGGTTGCTTCGAGCACATCGTCGCCGGTCCGTAGGTCTCGGTAAGCCCGTAAATATGGGAGATCCGAAAGCCTCGACGCTCCATGGCTTCGATAACGGCAACCGGCGGGGCCGCGCCGGCGATGTAGCAGTTGACGGTGTGATTGATACCGGCGAAGCACTCCTCCGGCGCGTTGAGAAGCAGACTGTGCACGATCGGCGCGCCGCCGAAATGCGTGACCCGGTGCCGGCCGATCAAATCCAGCATCGCCACCGGATCAACCTTGCGCAAATAGACGTTCGTCCCCGCCCGCGCCGCCACCGCCCACGCATGGCACCAGCCGTTGCAATGGAACATCGGCACGGACCACAGGTACACCGGAAACGAATTCATGTCCCAGGCTAATATGTTGCCGATGGCCGCTAAATATGCGCCGCGATGATGTGTCACCACGCCCTTCGGATCGCCAGTGGTTCCGGAAGTGTAGGACAGCGCGATGGCATCCCATTCATCGAGCGGAGCCGCCCAAGCAAACGAAGGGTCGCCGCCCGCCAACAGCGCTTCGTATTCCAACGAACCGATCCGCTCGCCCGGTCCATCGTATTCCGGATCGTCAACGTCTATCACGATCAAGGCGACGCCTGATCGCTCGACCGCAACAGCCACCGTCGTCGAGAAGGAACGATCCGTAATCAGCACCCGCGCCTCGCCATGTCGCAGCATAAACGCCAGCGCATCGGCGTCCAAACGCGTGTTCAACGTGTTGATCACGCCGCCCGCCATCGGAATCCCGAAATGCGCTTCGTACATTTCCGGCGTGTTGGTCAGCATCAACGCCACGGTCGTATTCCTATCCACGCCCAGCCCCCGGAGCGCCGAAGCCAACCGCCGGCAACGCTCATACGTTTCGCGCCACGTGAACCGCCGCCTCCCGTGGATCCCCGACAGCCGCTCCGGATACACCTCCGCCGCCCACGCCAGAAAACTCACCGGCGTCAACGCCGCATAGTTTGCCGCGTTGCGGCCAAGCTCCGAATACATCAACGGCCCTTCTTCAAATTCGCCGCGTCCAGCACCCAGCGCCGGAAAATCTGATACCCGCGATCCTCCGGATTGTAGCGCTGCCCGCCCTGATGCCCGTCCTCCTTCCCGGTCTGCACGTTCAGCGGTTTTCGCAGCAGCTTCGAGTTCTCCACGTCCGCCTCATTCACGCGTTCCAGCAGGACCTGGTAGTTCGCCCACACATCCTTGGCGCGCAAGTAGCCGCGATTATCGGCGGCCTTAAATTCCATTGACGGAACGCGTCCCGCCACGCTATGGCACGACATACAGGCCTGCTCATCGTCGCGGTTCGGGCGCAGCATTTCCGGCGTCACCCAATCGCGGAAGTATTCGTAGTTCTGGCGCCATTCCGGGCTCAGCGCTTTCGCGCCGGCCACGTCGTCTTCATACAGATCCGGCTGCATTTTCTGCAACGCCGCCTTCACCGTTGGATGGTTGCGGACAATAGCGTTCGACGCGGCCACGCTCACCGCGCCGGATCGCAATCGCCCGTCAACGCGCTTGGTCAACAGCGCCGCGATCAAGCCGGCGGCCCTGTCCCGCTCGGTGCGAAACGAATCCTGCGCCGGCGCCGGGTCTCGAACTTCCGGCAGCGGCGTCTGCCATGTCAGCATCCATTTGGCGCTCTCCAGCCACAGCATTTCTTCCATCGGCGTCTTGAATGCCGACGGCAATCGCCGCACCAGCGCCTCCGTCTGCAAGTCGGGATTGCCATGAATCACGCGCGCCATGCTCCGCGCTAAAAACCAGTCCGGACTGTCCTTGTCCATCTGCAGAAGCGCGCGCGTGTTCTCCACCAATTTGCCGCGTTCTTCCGGGAATTCAGGAAGAATCAGCTTGTAGAAAATGTTCTGCTGCTCCTCGATTTTCGGCATGTTCCAGCGGGCGCGAGAGAAGAGTTTCAAGATCGGATTCACTAACTCCGCCCGCCGTTCGGGCTCGCTTGCGCCCCGCGTGACCTGTTCCATCAATGGCTCAACAAACTCCTGCGCCGCGTTCAACGTGATGACGCGCGGATCGGCCAGCGACGTGGCCGCCAGCGTCCGAAACTCCTGTGGCCCGGTCGTCGAATAGTCGAGCAGCTTCTTCTGCAGCGGCTCATAGATCACATTCGCGGCCGATTCCAGCGCCAGCTTCAACATGTCCTTCGGCGACTCCGGCGTCAGCCCATTCCAATATCCATAAACCGCCTTGCCAATGGCGTCGCTGGCTTTGGGAGTGACGTACCCCATCTGGCCCGGTCCGCCGTCGCCGCCCGCCTGATTGTAGAACGTCGCGGCGATATTAACGACGCGATTCATCAGGACCGGATTCGGTTTGTCCAGCCGTTGGCTGAGCGCATCGAACAGCTTCGTCAACTCGGGATATTGATGTTCCTTGCTGCCATTCGCGCGTTGCCCATTGGCGATGAACAGCGCTTCCGTCTGATATCGTTTGGCGTTCTCGGCCAGCGCCGACGATTCCTCGCGCTCCAGCATCGTCAGAAAAGCATCGTTCAAATCCAGGCGCACCGGCGGATTCCACACCCACCAGTTCCACGCCGCCCGCGTTGCCCACGCCCGCACCGCTGGATGCGGATCGTCGATCATCATTTTCCGCAAAGCCGCCGTTAACCGCGGCCAACCGATCGCCGAATGCGTCATCACCGTGTCGGCGCGCATCACCAGGGCGCCTGCCGCCCACTCCCGGGTGAGGTCGTCAGCGGTGGCCAGGGCAGGGAAGAGATGGTCCCATCCCTTGTCATCGAGCAGCGTCTGGCGCATCCCCCATCGTGCCGCTTCCCGCACCATTTTCACCGGGTCGCCCAACCCCGCGATCTGCTGTTCAACGGCGCGTTCATCGTGCATCGCGCCGAGGGCGATATAGGCCCAATATCGAACCAGCGGGCTCGCATGTTTCGCGCCCGACACGGCGACGTCCGTAAACTGCCGGTCACCCGGCGACAGGCCCAACTGCGCCAACGCCCGATACCGCGCGATAGTGTCCGCGAGCGATTCCCCGGCCCGCGCTTCGAAGTCGGCCCGCGCCGGCTTGGCGTCATTGGCGGGGAACAACCGCGCCATCGCCTGCAGCGAGTACGCAGTCGTCACGAAACCCGTCAGCGCATGTTCATTCCAGCGCCCGAACGGGTCCTGCTTCCGCAACATGGCATCCACGGCGTTCACAATTTGCGGATCCTTTTCATCCGCGCCCATCGCATGAAGCGCCATGATGGCAAGCGCGGTCGGCGCCGGGTCTGCATCTTTGTCGTCCGCCTTCACACGCCAATCCCCACTCGCTTTATCCAAAACACCGGGATCGAATTGCCACATGCCGTCGGGCCGCTGCGTCTGGCGCAGTCGTTTGGCATCGACCGCAATCTGATCTTCGATTTCTTTTAAGAACTTCTTGGCGTCATCGGTTTCCCCGTGACGTTGCAAGTAGTCCGATGGGAACACTTCCTTGAAGAATAGGATACGGTTCGACATATCGTCGGAGAATCGCGGCCGCACTTTCAACGAAAGCCGCGCCTTCTCCTCCAGCGCATCCAGATACTTCGGATTCCGCGTGTTGATCCACGCCCGCTTCAATATCTCGCCCGCGAATCGGTACACCAGCGCCTGGCCGATATTCGATCCAGGTCCGGCCGCATTGATGCCGCTGGGGTCGCTCGATTGCAGCACGAAATTCGCCGCCCGGATCTGTTGCGCCGAATGCAGCCGCCGCGGCGTCACCAACTCTTCAAGTGTCGTGACATTGAAGCCCGCGACGCGAGTACCTGCCGGGCCATCGCCCAAGTCCAACGGCGCCAGGCTCGTATTATTGGCGGCTTCGGCCAATACATTCGTGGGCCGCATCGATTCATACGCCACGTTCGCCAGATGGCGATAATTGACCACGTTCTCAATCCGATACCCATACTTGAGCGGCCCCGCCGGTCCCCACACGCCGCTCTGCGTATGGCAGCTCATGCAGTGCGTTCCCAGCAGGCTGCCGGTATCGCGGATACGCCGATCCACGGCCGCTCCGCGCGGCCGGTTCAACAGCCACGCGTCCACTTGGCCCAAATGATCGTACATTGCCTGGCGAATGGCGGCCCGCGGATCGGTATACGGCGCGGGTTTGCGAATGCGCAACTCCACTTCATAGCCCGGCGAATTCGATTCCACTTTCAGAAAATAAACCCCGCCCGGTTGCAGCGTTCGCGACATCGCCGTCCGATGCGCCTCCGTCTGCTGATGCACCCGCTCATTCGGATTCGCGCCCTCTCGATATTCTTTGCCATCGGCGGTATAGAACAGCAATTGCGCCACGACGAACGGATCCGGCAGCCCGAGATTGGCTGTAAATAAGCGCCTCTCCTTGCCCTTGTATTCAATTCGAAACCAGTCCATGCCGCTCGATCCCACATCACCGTTATCGAAGTATTCCGCGTCGTCGGCGCCGCCGGTTATGTGCAGGTTTTCATCGTTGCCGGACGCGCCGATCTGGATCGGTTGCGCCTCCGCAATGGAATCGTTGGGTTCGGATTCCACGACCATTCCGCGAGCCGATTTGCCCGGATTCACCGGCTTGATCCAGGTGCGCAGTTTGACCGATTTCCCTGCCGGCCAAGGCGTGTTCTTCGGAAAGGGCGTTATCTTTTCGATCGTGCCCATCTCGCGCCAGCGGGGTTTGTTGAAGACCGGCTCTTCGTTTTCGATTTTCGTCAATTTCAGCGAATAGCTGCCGGTTTTCGGGGCGCGGTAGACAATGAAGAAGTCCGGATCAAAGGCGTGCAGCACTTTGCGATACTTGCCCCACTCAACAGCAATGCGGCCGTTTGGCGGCAGTTCGGACGGCGACGGCAAGCCCGCATAGACCTCTACCATTTGCCCGGCGGTCAGTTGCATCGACTGCATGTGCGCGCCTGAAAAAGCAGCAGTCTGCGCGACCGCGACGCTCGCGAGTAGAACGAAAAGAAATCCCAGTATTCGCATGATCCTGTTGGAATCGTATCAAATGGACTCAACGTTTCGACAGGTTTCAGCGTATACAGTGCAGGCAGCGGAATGAACGTTTCCCAGATCACAATTCGGCTCCCGGAGGTGCGGATGGACGACCGCAGTCTCATTGTGCGCGCCAAGGCCGGGGACGAGCGGGCGTTCGAAGAGTTGATGCGGCAATTTGAACGGCCGATTCTTGGGCTTTGCACGCGGCTGCTGGGAGCGGGCGGCGAGGCGGAGGAGGCGGCGCAGGATGTGTTTTTCGGGTTCTATCAAAAATTCGGCGACTTCGATGAAGAGCGCGCCGTGGAGCCGTGGCTATTCCGCGTTGCGTGGAACGCCTGCCGGGACCGGTTGCGAAAGCGCAAGCCGTTGACGGAGTTGACTGACGATATGGCGACGGTAGCCGCGCAGGGGCTCCTTATCGCCGAGTTGCGAGACGCCATCGAACGCCTGCCCGATAAAGAACGCGCCGCCTTGTTGCTCCGCGAAGTGGAAGGTTTGGAAACCGGCGAAGTGGCCCAGAGATTGGGGATTTCCGCGGGCACGGTGCGGTCGCAAGTTTCGACAGCCCGAGCCCGCCTTCGGAAATGGTTGGGAGGAATCAAATGAACGATTGGCTGCGCGCTCCCGTCTCCGCCGACGCTTCCCGTCGTGTCCACAGCGGGGTTATGAACCGAATCCACCGCCGTCGCCAAACGCGCCGCGCTGCTGGAATTCTAACGGTCGCCGCTGTATTGGCGTTCGCCTTCTGGCCCGCTCCGCCGCCCCTCGAAACGCTTGCACTTTCACCGCCCCCGCCGCCCATCGCTCCTGTCTGGGTTCCGCTGGCGCCGCCTGTTCCGAAAAGGGTTCCCGTTCTCATGGCGAGGGCCGTTGCAAGCCCCGCCGAACGAATCACAATTTATACCGACGATCCCGATGTCGCCATCGTTCTCGTCGCCGATGGAGGAGAATAATGAAACGACTACTAATAACTCTGCTCTGCTCCGCCGCGCTTTTCGCCCAGGATCAGGTTTCCCGCGTAGTGCAACTCCGCCACATCCCTCCTGGCAGCGTGCAGGTTGTACTGGCTGTTCTTTCGGGGGGAAAGGTCATTTTCCAATCCGACTCCAACGCGAACATTGTCGCGATGCGTGGTCCGCTTGAACTCGTCGATGCTATGGAGGCAGCGATAAAGAAACTGGACGTTCCAGCCCCCGCGATAAAAAACATAGAGCTCACCTTCCAGATGCTTCTGGCCTCTCCTCAGGGCGAATCGCCGGCCATCGCGCCGGAATTGACCGGAGTGGTACAGCAGCTACGTAACGTGTTTGGCCTGAAATCGATCCGGGTGCTCGAAACGGCCGTTCTACGCGGACGCGAAGGCAAGGGTGGCCTAACGAACGGGATGATGGCGCCCCCAAGCAAAGTAGATGCTCCGGCCACATATTTGATTGCCTACGATACAACAGAGGTCTCGGCCGGAGAAAAAGGCGCGCATGTCCGGATCAACAAGCTTCGTTTCAACACCAAAATTCCATTGGCCAACGGGGCTGGCAGCGTTCAGTTCTTCGAATCCGGCATTAACACCGACGTCGACGTCCGCGAAGGTCAGAAAGTAGTCGTCGGCAAATCCAGCATCGACGGCGCTTCCCAGTCCATCTTTCTCGTCGTAACCGCGAAAGTTGTCGATTAAGAAGAATACTTCGCGCAAACCTTCCGCAAACTAACCAAGTGGCCGGGAATCGCCGTCATCGCGTTCTCGGCCGCTTCATATTCCAGCGCCAAGTACCCGCGATATTTATTCGCCACTAAAATCTTCGACACCCGGTCCCAATCGGAAACGCCCTTCTTCCCATCCTCGGTAATGTCCACCTTCACCTGGACATTCACCGCATGCGGCGCAATCATCTCTATCTGTTGATAGACCTTCGTCTTGAAGTTCCCGGTATCGAGATTGATCGCCACCCACGGCGAATTCACGCGCTTCACGATATCGACAATCGTCTCCGCCTTATCCGTGATCCCGCCATGGTTCTCCAGGCCAAGAATCACGCCTTTCGAACCCGCATACTCGGCCGCGCGGCCCAACAACTGCACCACCCATCCGGCCGCTTCGGCATCGCTAGAACCCGTGGGAACCTTGCCGCCAAACACCCGAATGTGGCCGGCGCCCAGTTTCGACGCGGCGTCCACCCACTTCCGCACCTCCGCCAACTCCTTATCCGCCTCCGGCCCCGGCCGCTTGCACATGTCGGTGCGAATCGATATCGAATAAATCTCCACGCCCAGCTTGAACGCCAATTGCTTCAAGCCATATAAAAACTTGTCTTCCGTCGAGGGAAACCAATAGACCGTCAAATCCACGCCATCCAGTTTGTGCTCCGCCGCGTAGCGGATCACGTCCTCATACGACATCTTCTTGCTCGCCAAATCCGTCCGGAACGAATAGGCGCAGAGCGCCGGACGCAATCGCGGACCAGGCTCAATGGCCAAAGCGGCGGAAGCAGGAAGCAGGGAGAGGAAGTGACGGCGTTTCATACCTGCCGCAATCATATCGCATGGCCCACTACGCCGCCGCAGCGGGGGCGGCAAGGCGGCAACGTTCACACCGCTTAATCGCGCGAGCGCCGGTGCGGCGACCGGCAATCGTAGTATTCTGGGGCGCATAAGGAGATCTTCCGAATGAACCCCAGGAAACGAACCGGCGTAAACCGGCGGGATATTTTTAACGCCGCGGGGCTGCTGGCGGCCGGCGCGCCCGTGGCCGCGGCGGCGGCCGCGCCGGATGTTTATACTCGCCTTGGGGTGCGGCCGTTTATTAACACCACCGCGACGTTGACGATAAATGGCGGTTCCAGGACGCTGCCTGAAGTCATCGCGGCGATAGAGCAGGCGGCGCAGTTCCATGTAAATTTGGATGAGTTGATGGAGCGTGTGTCGGCGCGGCTGGCTGAGCTTTTGCAGGTACCCTGGGGCCTCGTCACCGCCGGCGCGGCGGCCGCGTTGACGCACGCTGCCGCAGCCTGCATCGCGGGCGCCGATCCGGAGAAAATGCAGCAGTTACCGGACCTGCGCGGACTGAAGAACCAGGTTGTCATGCCGCGCGAATCGCGCAATGTTTATGACCATGCGACGCGGACGCTCGGCGTGGAAATTGTGGAAGTGAACTCCGCGGCGGAGTTGGAATCGGCGCTGGGACCGCGGACCGCCATGGTGCAGATTCTGGGCGAACACTTCGGCCAGGCGAAATTCGGACTGGCGGAAGTGGCGCCGATTGCGAAGAAGGCGGGAGTTCCGATTCTTGTCGACGCGGCGGCGGATTATCTGATCGTGCCGAACCCGTATCTGGCGCTCGGCGCGGATCTGGTGGCCTATAGCGGCGGAAAGATTTTACGCGGACCGCAAGGCGCTGGCCTGCTGCTGGGCCGGAAGGATCTGGTGCGCGCGGCGTGGGCGAACAGCGCGCCGCACCATGCCTTCGGCCGGGCCATGAAAGTGAGCAAAGAAGAGATCGCAGGCATGGTTGTCGCGGTGGAGACGTTCATTCAGAAACGTAACCTGCAAGCCGAATTCAAGGAATGGGAGTCGTGGTTTGCGCATATTTCGTCGCGCATTTCGGCGGTGCCCGGGGTGAAGGCGCAGGTGCGCGGACCGCAGCGCGGCGGACCGTTTCCGACGCTGGCCGTTTCCTGGGATCCGGCGCGGGTGGGGCTGACGGCGGGCGAAGTGGGGCGGCAATTGTCCGATGGCGAGCCACGGATTATGTCGCACGCTTCCGGCGACGGATTTTCGTTCCTCATCCGGCCGGTGGCAATGAAGCCGGAAGATTACAAGATTGTCGCGGAGCGGCTGGCGGAAATATTCCGGGCCGCGCCGGGAAGCCGGCGCATCGATCCGCCAGCGGCCCCGGCGGCAGCCATTAACGGCCGCTGGGACGTGACGATTCAGTACACCGCGGGAATGGCGGCGCATAAACTGTTCCTGTCGCTGAACGGGAGCAAAATCTCCGGCACTCATTTTGGATGGGCGCTGGAGGGCAAGCTGACTGGGCTGATGAATGGCGACCGCGTTACGTTCCAATCCATACTGCCGTCGAGCGGGCAGAGCCTCTCGTATGCATTCAACGGCCGGGTGGAGGGCGATGCGATGTCCGGAGAGCTGGAACTTGGCGAGTATGGCCGGGCGCGTTGGACGGCGCGGCGGCAGGGATGAAATTCGCCATCGTTTGCTTAACAGCCGGCTTAGCGTGGTCTCAGCCGCTCTATGACTTGCTCCTAAAACAGGGCCATGTCATCGACCCGGCCAACGGGATCGATAAAGTTATGGACATTGCGGTTGCGAACGGGAAAATTGCACGGGTGGCGGCGAATATTCCCGCCAGCGAAGCGCGGAAGGTTATATACGCGCAAGGGCTGTATGTAACACCGGGCTTGATCGATTTGCACGCGCATGTGTTCGGCTATAGCGGGTCGATTTTCCCCGATGATTCCGCGTTGCCGGCCGGGACAACAACAATCGTCGATGCGGGCGGAGCGGGCTGGCGGACCTTCGATGAAATGCTGGATCGCGTTATTCGGCCCGCAAAAACGCGCGTCCTTTCGCTGATCAATATCGTTGGGCACGGGATGATTGGGCAAGCCTTTGAGGACAACGTCGCCGATATGGATTCGGAGAAGACGGCGGCGAAGATTATTGAACGGCGCGGCCATATCGTGGGGATTAAGACGGCGCATTTCGGCGGGTATGGTTGGACCGCGATTGACCGTGCGATTGCGGCCGGAAATCTGGCGAAAGTGCCGGTTATGGTGGATGACAAGATCCTGACGTTGACCGGACGCACGAGCAAGGAGAAATTGCTGAGTAAACTGCGGCCCGGCGATATGCACACGCATGTGTTTAACGACCGGCAGTTGGAGTTGGTGGATCGATTCACTGGAAAGCTCCAGCCGTATGTGGCGGAAGCTCGCGCGCGCGGCGTGCTATTCGATCTGGGCCATGGCGGAGGAAGTTTCTTATGGCCGGTGGCGGCGAAGGCGATGGCGCAAGGCTTCTTCCCCGACACCATCAGCACGGATCTGCATTCGTCGAGCATCATGATGGCCGAATCCGATATGCCCAACTGCATCTCGAAAATGCTGAATTTAGGGATGGGTTTGCAGGATGCGATTCTGCGGTCGACAGTGAGCCCGGCGAAGGCGATTGCGCGATATCCCGAGTTAGGCACGCTGGGCGAGGGGCGAGTGGCGGACATCGCTATTTTCCGGCTGAAAAGCGGAGTGTTTGCGTTCAAGGACGCATGGCAACATAAGACCCTCGGCACACAGAAGTTGGAGTGCGTGCTGACGGTGCGGGCCGGCGACCCGGTGTTCGACCTGGAGGGCCGCGGATTCCCGGAGTGGGACAAGGCCGGGAAATATGAGGTGATCCGGTGAGGGGGTTTTTTTTGTTGGCGCTGACGATGCCGGTTGGGGCGCAGGAAATTTACGATCTGCTGCTGAAGAATGGGCATGTCATCGATCCGAAGAATAAGCGCAATGAACGGCTCGATATCGCCGTCGGCAAAGGGCGGATACTAAAAGTCGCGCGCGGGATTCCCGCCGCGCACAGCCGCCGCGTGGTGGACGCGAGCGACTACTACGTTACGCCTGGCTTGATTGACATCCATGGGCATTTCGGCGCGGATGGCGTGAATCCGGACCACAACTGCTTGCGGAACGGCGTGACGACCGCGGTGGATGCGGGAAGCGCCGGCGCCTCGACTTTCGCAGCGTTCAAAACGGCTGTGATCGACCGGTCGAAGACGCGCGTTTTAGCGTTTGTGAGTGGGGCGCCGGATCTGGCCGGCAAGTATCCGGAGATCGTGTTGGGCCCCCGAATGGAGGATTCCCTGGCGGACCTGCGGCCGGGAGATATTCTGACCAACATCTACGGCAAGACGGCGCCGCCATTGGCGGAAGCGCGGGGGAAGGGCGTGATTCTCGATTCCGGCCAGTTCTGGTTCCGCGTCGCCGTGCCCGCTTTGAAACAGGGTCTGCTGCCGGACACGATTTCCACTGGCATGGACAAGAACAGCCTGTTGCTGCCGCGCGCCGCCATGACCAACGTCATGTCCAAATTTATGGCGATGGGATTAACAATTGAGCAAGTGGTGGAACGGACCACCCTTGGCCCGGCGAAGGCGATTCGGAGGCCGGAACTGGGCTCGATTGATGTTGGCGGCGTCGCCGATTTGGCGGTGTTGGAACTGCGGACTGGAGCGTTCGCGTTCCTCGATTCGGGCCACGCGAAATTGACCGCGGGCAAGGAACTGCGTTGCGTGCTGACGGTTCGCAACGGCGCCGTGGTGTGGGATTCCGAAGGGCTCAGCCTGACGCACTGGCGCGACGCGGGACCGTACAGCAATTACAAGTAGCGGTTAATCGACATAGGCAATGCAATCGATTTGGAGCAGTTGGCCGGGCCTTCGGAAGCCCGTCGTTCCGAAGTACGAGCGAGCGGGACGGTCCTTGATGAAAAATGTGTTGTAGACGTCGTTCATGGGGTCCCAATTTTTCTCCGGGTCAACGAGGGCGACCTGCACCTTCAGCACGTTTTCCATGGACGAGCCGGCCTTGGTGAGAGATTCCTTCATGATGGTCAACGCGTCGGCCGTTTGTTCCTTGATGTCACCGGCCTTTGGCCGGCGTTCAGGATACCAGCCGCCAATTCCGCTGAGGAAGAGCAGGTGGCCGGAACGAACGGGGCCGCCGGCGATCCGTTTCCTGGGCGACCACTCCATCTTGGTTTGCGCGAGCAGAGCGCCGGCTCCCGCCCCTCCTAACAGGGCTGTGCGGAGCAAAGCGCGGCGCGCTTCCGATGCGGTCTTTGGGTCCATCGCAACATGGTATCCGAAATGGGCTGAACCTGCTATGGTTGGCACGTGGGTACAACCATTCTTTGTTTGTTCGCTGTGGGTCTTACCGTAACGGCGGCGGATATTGACTTGGCCTCCCTGGTGGCGCAAGCGGAGAGCCGGCGCGACGCCAGGGTGCAAGAGGTGCGTTCGGTGCGCCAATATACGGTTCGGAATCCGCGCTGGAAGACCGACGCGACGATGGATATCCGGATGATCACTTCCGGCGATGGCAGCAAGCGCTACGAACTTCTGGCGACCAATGCGGAGGGTCTGCGGAAGACCATTCTAACCCGCATTGTTGAGGGAGAGATTCACGCGGCGGCGAAGAAGGATCGGGACGGCAACGTGAACGCGAAGAACTACGAGTTACGGTTGATGCCGGGCGAACCGGCGGAGGGCGAAACCTGCCGGAAAGTGCGGTTGGTGGCGAAGAACCGGACGCGATTCACGTTTGACGGGCATGGCTGCGTGGACATGAACGATATGGCGATGGTGCGAATGGAAGGGCGAACGACGAAGAACATGTCGTGGCTTGTGGGCCGCGCCGATGTGGTGCAGGAGTTCCGCAAGGTGGGCGACCTTTGGTATTCGTCGTTGAATCAATCGACGGCGGATGTGCGGTTCTTTGGCAAGACGCAGTTGATCATTAAATATTCGGACTACTCGATCACCCGGAAGCCGGTGATTACGGCGAGCGGGAACTGAACGCCGCGGTTCCGTTGGGGGCTTCCTTAGCTCAATTGCGGGGCAAACTAAGTGTTTCCGCCGATCTGCAAACTCACCGTTGCGCAGTACTATGGTTTTGCTGTCGGCAACATTCGGCGGCAGGGAGAATAGAAATGAATAGAGTTATGAACTTTTTCCGGTCGCTCGCCGTCCTGAAGGACACCAAAGGCCAGGACCTAATCGAATACGCACTGATGGCCGGCTTCGTCGCCGTTGCCGCCGGCGCCATCATGCCTGCCGTTTCGGACAACATCAGCCAGATCTTCTCGAAAGTCGCCAGTTCCATGGGCAGCGCGGCGAGCCAGGGATCCTAACTTCCAACAGCGGAACGCGTAGCGGCGAAGGCGGCGAGGGAAAGCGAATGTTTTATCGCAGCTTTCGCCGCTTTCCGTTTTCCAGACTACGTATTCTCGCTTTTACGAACTCTTCACACAGCAACAATCCTGCCGGATGTAGGGGATTCCTCCGATGTTTCCCCGCAAATATGGCGAGTAGGATCATTACAGCGACCGGCCGAGGCCGATCGCGAGGAGAGGACAATATGAACCGTATCAAGAATTTTTTCTGGTCGCTCCAGATTATAAAAGAAACCAAAGGACAGGATTTGATTGAGTACGCTCTAATGGCGGGATTTGTCGCCGTCGCGGCCGGCGCGATCATGCCGGGTGTTTCCACCAATATCAGCCAGATATTCTCGAAAGTCGCAAGCACCATGGGCAGCGCGGCATCGCAGGGGTCGTAGTAATCAGCCTGGCCGCCGCCATTTCTCTCACCGGACTGGCGGCGGTTTGTTCGTCTAACGGATTTTGTAAATGGAAGTGGGACCAGAACTATATATCCGCTCCAACCGGCTATCCTGCTTTAGCGCGCGAATTAGCGTGGAGTGTTCGCTGGCCGGCATATCGCGCGACCAGTCCCAATCGTTCAACAATACGTAGTCGAGTTTTTGCGTCCGCCCGAAGTTCGCCGCGTCGAGATACTCGGAGGTCCGAGCGGTGTGATCCTCCCGGTACCAATGGATGGTAGGCGGGAACATTCCCGCTCCGCGGCGGCCGGTGCGCAGATAAAGCAGCGGATCGTTTTCACTCAGGAATTGCGCCTCCACTGGCAGGTTTTCCCGAATCCACGCCATCGCCGGTTCCGATTTCTCCAGGCGTTCGGCGTGGTCCTCGTAGAATCGCGGAAGGCCATCAGTCAACAGCGTCCATTGGCGCAGGCCGCACAGGACCATCATGATCGTCAATAGGCCGGCGATCAACCCGCCCGCGACTTTCTGGCTCATCTCCGGCTTCCTGAAGACGGTGGAAATATTCCTTGCCACCTGTTTCATCTCGGCGTAGAAGCCCGCGAGCCACAATGGCGCCACCGGCAGCATGAATCGTTCCGTCGGCGGGAAATACCAGACAGCCAATAAAAGCGCATAACATCCGGCAAAGGCCGCATACGGGACGTAAATCGATTGCCGGTTCGCACGCGCCAGGCGAACGACTCCGATCACGCCAGCAATCGCCAGGGAGACCGCCAACACCTTGTCCAGGGTCGAATGCGTCGTGTCCGGCAGCAGCAGTGCCCCAAGTCCATGAAGCATCCCGTCCACGTTCTTCCAAACGTAAATGTGAGTCTCCTTCCATTGAAAATTGGAAAGGAAATGGCCGAAGTAGTTTGTGTAGTAGAGTGTGACGTTGTCTGTGTCTGGTGAGCGGTTCGCCGTCGACCAGATCGCCCACCCGGCCACGCAAGGCAGCATTCCGGCGACGAATACGCCCAGTTGCTTCCACCGGCTCCGGAGTGCGAAAAAAAGAACGCCGGCCGGCAACAGCGCCAGTCCCGCGGTTCGGGTCAAGAAAGCCAATCCGGCCAACACGCCGGCAGCTGCGGCGAAGTACATTTTGCCCGTGTTCTTTCCCCCTGGACTCAGGCACAGAAGCGCCGCCAGCAGGAAGAACGTGAACTGCATTTCGCTGAGCATAGCCGTGCTGAACAAGACAACATAAGGGTTCAAAGCCCACGCCGCGCATAGAAGCAGTTGCGCGCCCGGCGAGAGTCCGGCAAGTTGAAGCCAGCGGCGATAGGCAAACGTCGTCAGTGGGAGCCAGATCCAGCACAGCAGCATGGCGAAGGGCAGGTTCCCGGGATAGTGCGGGTTGATTCCCCAGGCAATCGACAAGACGGCGGGAAACAGCGGCGGATACTTCGTCTGCGGCGGCTGCTTGGGCAGGCTGTCGATAGCAAACTTGCCGGTCTCGGCCAGCGATTTCGCGCTTACGTAGTAGATGCCGTCGTCGTGATACTCGCTGGCGTGAGGCATTGACCGCCAGCGCCACGCGAACCATGCACTGGGAAGCAGCAGCGCTAGAAAGGCGAACAGGCGAAGGCCGCGCAGCGGCACGCTAGTGAGAACTCGCCAGTTCAAACGGGGCGAATAATGTAGTCCGGAAATTTCCGGCGGCGTCGAGTTCGAATGCTTCCGGCTCGCCAAGAATTTCCAGATCGGGCCGCGCCTTGATCTGGGGCAACAGGTTTTCACTCAACGCCAGCGGGGACAGCTCCAGCGTATTTTTGATCCAGCCGAGCGTCACCTCTTTCGGATCCAGCTTGCCGACGGTGGGCCAAAATTTCTGGAGGCAGACCAGATCGCTCCCATAATGGAGAGGCGTTTTCACGGCGCTGGGGCTGGACGCCGTCAGCGAATTGATGGCCGTGGGGTTCCAGTCGACCTTGCCCAGCAATCGATCGTGAATTACATCCGCCATGCCGAGGCCCACAGCGTTGCCGTAACTCAAGCTGGAAAGATCGCGCATATAGATGCGCTGAAATTTCGGGCCGGGCCAGGGGTTGTACTCGCCGTTAACGCCGCGATTGGCTACTTTGGTATCCATTCCGGCGCCCGAAATGTTCTTTCCGATTTCATCGATCATCAAAATATCGAGGTCGAACGGAACACGGCCCATCCAGGATTTGGTGAGCGCCAGCAGTTCCTCCTCGCGCGATTCCATGTTTTCAACGGGCACGGCGGAAACTTGAGCCGTTTTATGGTGCGCGTCTTCCAGGATGGCCAAGCCGCCCAAGATCTTACCCGACCCGAGTACTTGCCGGCCGACGCTACGGATCACGTGCTCCAATCCCAATCGAAAGGCATAGGTGTGATAGCGCTGGGCGCCGGCGAATTTACCGAGGCCGATGGCCATCATCTTGAAAAGGCCGCTTTCAATCCCGCCGGCGAAATCCGTATGCCATTTGACCCGCCCCACCAGCATCACACCATCGGCGCCATAGGCTTCCTTATCGAGAAACGCTTCGATGCCATTCGCGTCTTTTCCGAGCGAAACAACTTCCAACTGACTGACAACCGGGCAACCCATGGTGGATTCGGTGATGCCGTAGTGGGCCAAAACGTCAGCTTGGCCAGCGGCCGTGGCCGCGCCGTGGCTGCCCATGGCGGGAAATATGAAGGGTTGGCAGCCCGCCGTCTTCCAGAATTCGACCACCGATTTGGCGATCAGGGCAATATTAGTAATTCCGCGGCTACCGACGCCGATCGCCACCCGGCCGCCGGGTTGAACGCGGGCGGCGAATGGAGAGGCGTTCAACTCCGCTAAGACCGACCCCGCAACATCCTGCAAGCTCCGGTCCGGAAAGGTCTGTTTTACTCGTACAATGCGTGGGAGGTCCATTTAGGGGAGTATAACAAGATAACGCCGCAAAACGGCTAGGAGGCGTCGATTGAATCCTGCCATTCGCGTTCCAGCATGCGCGAGTATTCGCCGGAAGCATAGAGATCGAACGGGAAGGATTGGGAACGAATCTGCCGGCCGGCCTGTTGGCTCTGATAGCAGGCGTACATATGGTCGGCGTATCGATAATAGTGGCGAATAAAGGCATCGGCGAGCGCCAGACGGCCTGGAGCATCCGCAAAAACCATGTTCAGCCCCATAGCCCGGGAAAAAATGGACCGGTAATCGGCCACCTGCCACTTGCGCAGCTTCTCCCGAACTTCCTCCGGCGGGTCTTCGATGAGCAAGTTGGCGAAGCTCTGCTCCTTCACCCCCTCCTGCTGCAGAACCAAATCGCGGTTCACCAAGTCCATGCACTGCTCGATCCACCGGATCAGATCCTTTCCCACGTAATAGAGCATTCGAATCTCGCAATAGCGGCCATCGAGCAACTTGCGGTCGAGTTCAGCGGCCGTGAACTCATTGTTGGGCAGAAAGCCCTGCAGCATCATGCTGGCGCGCGTACTCTCGACCAGTTTATTGGGCCCCGCCGCATCGGAAAAGGGGTGCAGAATCAGCGGCGGCAGCTTCCAGCTCCGGTCCGTCGGCGCGTAAATCGGCGTGTTAGACAACGGGTTGAGGCTCTCCTTCAAATCTAATCGGCGGACTTTCGGAAAAGGAATAGGAAGAGTTTTACTTACGGGCCGTGAGCAGTACTTGGACGGTGAGAGTTTCTCCGCCGCGCAACACCTTGACTTCCACTTCGTCTCCTGCCTTCTTCTGGCGTAAAAGGACGGTGAAATCCATCAAATTCTGCACCTTCTTGCCGTCGAAACTGACCATGATGTCACCTGCCTTCAGCCCCGCCTTCGCCGCCGGCGTGCCTTCCCGGACATCGGCGAACCGGACGCCGGTAGGCGGCTCGGCGAAATCGGGAATGCTGCCAAACGATGGACCGTATCCCACGCCGCCGCCGGAAGGCGCGGTTCCGGTACCGTGCGAGGACTGTGGCGGAAGAACTCGGACATACTGGGGACGCGGATGGCCGTTGGCCAAATTTTGGAGCGCGCCGCCGATATAGCCCAAGAGCTGGACGGCGGATTTGGAGTTGATCTTTTCCCAGGTGTCGCTGGGCTTGTGATAGTCGCCATGAAGACCGGAAAAGAAGAAGAGCACCGGGACCTGTTTGGTGGTGAACGAAGTATGATCGCTGGAGCCATAGCCGGCGGTTTCCGAGAGGTCGAACTGGAAGCCCTCGGGTTGGGGAAGCTGCTTCAATAGATCGGCGAAATTGGCGCCGGTGCCGGTTCCGCCCACGAAGACGCGCCCGTCCTTGATTCGGCCGATCATGTCCATATTGATCATGGCGACAGCCTTGTCGATAGGGAGAATGGGATGGTTCACGTAATAACTGGATCCCAGCAGGCCCAGTTCCTCGCCGGCGAAGGTCATGAATAGAACGCCTCGCTTGGGCTTCGGCTGCGCGCTCATCCAGCGGGCGAGTTCGATGACACCGGCGGAACCGCTGGCATTATCGTCAGCGCCCAAATGAGGCTTGCCGACCATATTTGGCGCCATGGAAAACTGCTCGCCCATGCCGAGGTGGTCATAATGAGCACCGACGACGACGTGCTCATCGGTTTCGCCCGGAAGGTAGCCGACGACGTTCCGCACGGTTTTCACGACGCGCCGGACGTCGGCATTCATAGAGATATGAATGGAACCCGGAAGAACGAAAGAGCGGGGCTTCATGTCTTTGTCTATATCTCGATGGATGTCGCGCAGATTCCTGCCGCCCTTCTCCAATAGTTTTTCGCCGGTTTCGGCCTTAACCATCACAAACGGGATACCGGCGTTGGCTGGACCGGCGTTGCGGGCGAATTTTTCAAGGTCGCCGGAGCCGGAACTCAGGACGTCGGAGAGCATGATGGCCCCCTTTGCGCCATGGAGTTTGGCGTTGGTGGCTTTGGAGTCGAACTGGGCGTGGCGAGTGTAGACGCGGCCCGCGAATGGGCTTTTGTCGTCCGTCTCCTGCGGTTCGCGGCGGAAGAAGACGACGATTTTGTCCTTAACGTCAATGCCGGCGTAATCGTCATAGTTATACTCGGGGGCGGTGATGCCGTAGCCCACGAAGACCACTTCCCCATCAACGTCGCCGGCGGAACTGAAATTCAGAGGAATAAATTCCTTCTCAAATGCCAGGGCCTCTTTCTTGCCGTCGAACTGCAGCGCCAGTTTGTTCGATCCGCCGAGGCGGGCCTGCGTCGTCACGGGGAAGCGTTGAAAGTAGCTGCCACCGACGGGCTGGAGTCCGGCCGCTTTGAACTCCTTGGCGATCATCTCCGCCGCGGATTCGAGTTCTTTGGAACCGGTGCCGCGGCCGCGCATTTTCTCCGACGCCAGCACCTTCACATAGTTCAAGTAATGATCGGCGTCGATGGTTAGCGTCGCCGGTATTTTCGCGGACGGCGTTTCCGCCGGAAACATCACGACGGCGGCAAATCCGCAGGCGATTAAAATTAGTCTCTTCATTTGCGTTCTTACTTGGGCAAAACGGACGGCAGCGTCAGTTCGCAGCCACAGTCTTCTCCAGCATTCTTTGCGGTCTTCTGGTACTCGATTTCGTACTCGATGATCTGCTTCAATTGCGGCCAACTGATGTTGCCCGCCAATTTGCGGCCGTTTACAAACAGCGTCGGCGTGGAGGTAACTTCCAAAGCGCGGCCTTCGGCAAAGCTCTTGGTAACATCGGCATCAGTGGCCTTGGCGTCGAAACACTGCAATACGGGCAACGTTGCGATTTTCTTTTCGGTCAGGAAACCTTCCAGCTTGGAGCGGAAAGTTTCGAGCGTGAGCTTCTCCTGATTTTCGAAGGCCCAGTCATGGAAGTCCCAGAACTTGGCTTGGTCTTCGCGGTAGACGCAGCGGCCGGCGATGGCGGCCGGCTTGGCCCAGTTGTGAATCTGTTCCAGCGGAAAGTCCTTGAAATAGGCGCGCACTTCCTTGCTGAAAGTCTGGGTGAGATTGGCGCGGATCATCTTGGCTTCTTCCTTGCAGTGCGGGCATTGGAAGTCGCTGAAGATGACGACGACCACGGGCGCGCCGGTGGCGCCGTAGCCGGGCGCGAAGGCTGTTTTGAGTCCGTCGATATTGGCCTTGAACGGGTTTTCCTTCACATCGAAGGAGACGCCCTGGATGACTTTCTCGCCGTTCTTGGACACGTAGAAGTTGCTGACTTGACTGGCTCCGCCCATGGATCCGGTGACGGACATTTCCATCATGCCGTCCACGGTGCTGGGCTTGGGTTCGCTGACCGTGACGGTAATCTGCGCCGGCCACACGAAGAGGTGGCGGACGTACGCTTCGAGCGTGGGTTTGTCGAGGAACGACTTCTTTTTGGCCGCTGGCGGTGGCGCTTGCGCGAATGCCAGCGAGCAAAGCAAAAGAGCGGTTACAATTTGGCGCATTGCCTTTATTGTATCCGGCCTTTTGGATGAAATAATTGTTACATCACAGGCCCGATGCGCCACGGCACAAATTCCTGGTGGCCGAGCCGTTCAGCGCAAGTACGTTCACCGGAGGCGACGCGCAGGATCATGTCATAAATTTCTTTGCCGATGGCCGGAACGGTGGATTCGCCATCGGAGATGCGGCCGGCATTGACATCCATGTTGTCGATCATTCGTTTATAGGTGCTGGTGTTCGTGGCGACCTTAATTACTGGTACGGTGGGGAATCCGATGGCGCTGCCGCGGCCGGTTGTGAAAACGATGATGTTCGACCCGCCGGCGGCGAGGCCGGTGAGCGAAACCGGATCGTAGCCCGGCGTGTTCATGAAGCAGAAGCCGGGGCCGTGAATGCGTTCGGCGTAATCGAGCGCTTCGTTCAGCGTGGAGGTGCCGCCCTTGGCGACGGCGCCGAGCGATTTCTCGATGATGTTTGTCAGGCCGCCCTCTTTATTGCCGGGGGAGGGATTGTCGTTGAAACTCGACCCTTCGAACTGTCCCAAATATCGCTTGTAACCGCTGACGAAGCTGAGGAGGCGATCGGCGACGGCGCGGTTGCGGGAGCGTTTAACTAGGAGGTGCTCGGCGCCGAAGATTTCGGTGGTTTCAGCGAGGACGGAGGCCGCACCGATTTCGGCCAGCATGTCCGACGTATAGCCGAGAGCGGGGTTGGCGGTGATGCCGCTGAAGGAGTCCGACCCGCCGCAGTTGAGGCCGACGGTGATCAGGTTGCCGGGGAGTTCGACGCGGTGTTCGGCGGCGAGCTTGTCCATCTGCTCAAGGATGAACTTACGCGCGGCGGGAACGCTGCCCGTCGTTCCGCCGGAATTTTGCAGGGTCATTCCCATCAGCCGATCGGTACGCGGCGCGTTGTCGCCCAGGTAATGATCGATCTGATTGACTTCGCAGCCGAGGCCGAGGATGATGGCGGCGCCCACGTTGGGGTGGCCCAGAATGCCGGCGAGCGTTCGTTGAAGCTGCTGGGTATCGGGTCCGATGGACATGCCGCAGCCTTCGCCGTGGGGGAAGGCGATGACGCCGTCGACATTAGGCGGAAGCGTGGCGCCGTCAAAACTTTGGGCGATGAGTTCAGCGGTGTGGGCGGCGCAGTTGGAGGCGGCGACCACGGCGATATAGTTTCGCGTGCCGGCGCGGCCGTCTTCGCGACGGAAGCCCATGAATGTCGGCATGTTCGCCGGCAGCGCGGGAATCGGCACCTCGATGGCGGGGAACTCGTACTCGAAGTTTTGTTCCTCAAAACCAACATTTTGCACATGCATGTGCTGGCCTTGTTCGATGTTCACTTTGGCGCGGCCGATCACCTGGCCGTAGCGGTAAATGGTCTCGCCCTGGGCGATGTTTTGCAGCGCCACTTTGTGCCCGGCGGGCACGGCGTTTTTGACCTTGAGGGCGACATCGCCAACTTTGAGATCCTGGCCCGCGGCCAACGGGACTCGGGCGATGGCGACGTTGTCCATCGCGTGGAGGTGAATGGCGGAGTTCTCCGCCGTCGGCAATTTGGTAATTTCCAGAAGACTCATCGTTGTAACACCGTTTCGCAGATCTGTTCGTTTAAATGGACCTTCAGCCGATTTCCAGCAGGGTGGATCCACAGGCCGGATCCGTCCTGGGGGACGGGGATATCTTCCAGGCGCCGCACGTAAACGGCTTCGCCGCTATCGACGCCTTTCAGCAGTTTTCCGACGTGGAGATGCAAGTGGCATTGGGTCCGGACTTTGACCCCATTGTACGCTACGCCCCAATCGTCGCCCCAGAGTTCTTTGGCCTTGGCGATGGCCTCGCGCCAAAGTTTGTTCCTCTCGGCTGGGGAGAGATGGCGCAACTCATGCATTTCACCGGCGAGGACGCGGCGCGGAAGGACCAGTGTTCGGTTGGCCTTGCGGGGGTTGGCGTCTTTGAGGAAGAAAACCTCCAACGATTCGGGCTGTTTACCCGCCTCATTGGTAAGGCTGCACGCCCGTTCTTTGAAGGTTTCAGGCTTTGCCGGATCGCAACCGCAACGGTCAACGGCCGCCCAGGCGGTGAAGGCCGCCGCGAACAGAATTAGCTTTCGCCACATTTCATCATTATCCCTGGATTTCGGATGGATGGTAACGTCCGCCGCTTTTAGGACATCTCCGATCTAAAGGTGTGTTGGGTTTAGGGATAATCAATTAAATTGTGGAATCAATATGCCGAAAAAACCAGCCATTTTCTCTTTCGCCCCGTCAATCGTCGCACTCTACTTGTTTGCGATCCCCGCGCTTTGCGCCGATCTGACGGTTTTTCTCGAACCATCTGTCGCTTCGCCCGCTCCAGTCGGAACCGCCATCACCTGGACGGCCACCCCAGACGACGGAGGTCTCTGGTATCGCTTTTCAACCCGCGGACCCGATGCCGTCCGCTCCATCGTCAAGGATTTCGGTCCGGACTCGTCGTTTGTCTGGGCGCCTTACGAGCGCGAGGGACTTTACGAAATCGAGGTTGAGGTTCGTCACCGCGGCACCGGCGATACGGGACGCGCGACCGTGCCGTTCCGCGTCGAGTCAAACGCCACTGGCGGCCAGGCGGTCATACGGCCGACTGTACACCCGCTGGTTTATCTCTACAGCGCCCCGCCTTGCCGGTCCGGGGACGTGGCGGTAGTTTATTTCGCGGCCGCCAGCGGCGGTGCGCTGGACCAAACTCCCACCAAGATCTGCGACGGACTGTCCAGCATGAATTTTCTCGTAGCCGGATTACGGCCCGCTACCCGGTACCTGGCCAAGCACGTCGTATCTAACTTTGGTCGATTCACCGACAATCCGGTTCTCGAGTTCACTTCACTTGCGCTTTCCGCCGACCTTCCGACGCATCGGAAAGTAATGGGGGCAACAAGTTCGCCCGGTCAAAAAGTCCATTTGGCGGCTTCGGTGTTCGCGCGGTTCGTCGCGACCGACCTGGACGGGAACGTAATCTGGTATTACCCGGAAACTATACTGTTTCTAACGTCGTTCGAACGGGGCGGGTATTTCTTCGGTATCCACGAAGACTTGGCTGGCGACGTCTCGCGCCAAATCATGCGCGTCTTCGACCTGACCGGGACCGCCATCCTCGAAACCAACGCCGCGCGAGTGAACGAGCAGTTGGCCGCGCTAGGCAAACGGCCGATCAATGCCTTTCATCACGAAGCGCGCCGCGCGAGCAATGGGAACATTCTGGTGCTGGCCAGTGTCGAGGAGATCTTTACCGACGTCCAGGGCCCGGGGCCGGTAAACGTTCTTGGGGACATGATTATCGAGTTGAATCGGGACTTGGAGGTCGTTTGGACGTGGGACGCATTCGATCATCTGGACGTCCGGCGAATGGCGACACAGGGCGATCTCTGCACGCCCCAAGCCTGTCCTCCGTTGTATCTGGCGCCGGAAGCGAATGACTGGGTTCATGGGAACTCGGTATCCGAAACACCAGATGGATACCTGCTCTATTCGGCGCGCAGCCAGGACTGGATCGTGAAGATCGATTATCACGGCGGTTCGGGCGGTGGCGATGTAGTCTGGAGACTAGGCCGTGACGGAGATTTTCAGATCTCCAGCGGCAATCTTGACGATTGGTTCACCCATCAGCACGATGCGGAGATAGAGATCGACGGAACAATGAGCCTCTTTGACAATGGCAACCTGCGGCAGGCCGCAAACCCAGCGGCGCAAAGCCGAGGCCAGGTATTTCGCCTGGACGAAGCCAACCGGCGGGCCGAGATCGTGCTGAATGCCAATCTGGGCTTTTACGCGTTTGCCTTGGGCTCCGCGCAGCGCCTGGACAACGGCAATTACAGTTTCGGAGTCGGATTCCGCATGGATGGTACCGGAACTACGATAGAGGTGAATCCGTCCGGCGAACTAGTATCCGCCATGGAAAGTTCCGCTCCGGAGTACCGCACATTCCGCTTGCGGGACATGTATAATCCGTAGTATCGAAAATAACTATTACCTTCAGAGTCTAAGCCGCCGGTCTTTTGTGAGAGCGGCTGGCCTTGCGAGTTTTGCGCCGGCGCCCGTCGCCGCGCTCTCGGCGTCGCGTCCGCCAAACGTGATCCTGATCTACGCCGACGATCTCGGCTACGGCGACTTGAGTTGCTACGGGTCGCCGATCCCGACGCCGAATCTAGACCGTATGGCCGAAGAGGGCGTACGGTTCACACAGTTCTGTTCCACGAGTTCGGTCTGCTCGCCGTCTCGGGCGGCGCTGCTCACCGGCCGCTACCCCGTTCGTTATGGAATCCCGCGCGTGCTGATTCCCAGCGACCGTGAGGGACTTCCGGAGAGCGAGACCACCATTGCCCAAATGCTTAAGGGCGCGGGCTACGCCACCATGTGCATCGGCAAATGGCATCTCGGGTCGCGGCCGGAGTTCTCGCCCATGAGGCGCGGGTTTGACCGGTATTACGGCCTGCTCTTTAGCAATGACATGTGGCCGCGCTCGCTATATGAGGATGCGGACGTGGTGGAATCGACGGCGCGTTTAAATCTGTTGACGCGGCAGTACACCGATCAGGCGGTGAAGTTCATCAATCGTAACCGGGAGAAGCCATTCTTTTTGTACATGCCTCACACGGCCCCGCACATACCGCTGGAGGCATCGCCCGAGTTCGCCGGCCGATCCGGCCAGGGAATTTACGGAGACGTAGTGGCGGAACTCGACTGGAGCGTCGGCCAGGTGCTGCAGGCGCTGAAAGATGCGGGCCTGGACGAAAACACGCTGGTAATGTTTTCAAGCGATAACGGACCTTGGTATCAGGGAAGCCCCGGCCGGCTGCGCGGCCGTAAGGGATCCACGTACGAAGGGGGAATGCGCGTTCCGTTCATTGCCCGGATGCCCGGCAGAATTCCGGCCGGCAAGGTAGTGGACGCCTTTGCCAATACGATGGACGTCCTGCCCACGGTGGCCGGCCTTACCGGTGCGGCGCGCCCGGCCCAGACATTGGATGGCGTCGACATCTGGGCGTTGCTCGCGGCAGAGGACAATCCTCCGGCCCGCGAGGTCTTTCTTTATTTCCACGACGAATATCTGCAATGCGCCCGATCCGGTGATTGGAAGCTCCACGTGGCCCGGTATAGCGTGCCCATGTTCGTGCCCGAGCCGGCGCGGGGACGAAAGAATCTGCTGCTTACCCGCCCGGAACTGTACAACGTGCTCAGCGACCGCGAGGAAGCCTATGACCGGACCGAGCGGAACCCGTCAGTCGTGGCGAGCATACGCGCCGGAATTGATCGCGTGATGGCGACAATGCCGCCCGGAGTTCAGCAGACTTACAAGGATACGCTCGCGACGAAGACGGAGGACACGCCGTCGGGTTCCCTTCCAGCGGAGAAGCCGCCGCAGCCGTAAGCGGTAGAGTTTCTATAATAGTCGGGTGCTATCGAATTGGGCGCGCCGCGTGGCGACGCTCCTGGGCCTCATCGTCATTTACTTGGCATGGACGTCGGCGTTTGGTTTATATGGACCCGACGAACCGCGCTATGCCTCTATCGCCCGAGCCATGGCGGCGACTGGCGACTGGATCACGCCCCGGCTCGATGGCGAGGCGTGGCTGGAGAAGCCGCCGTTGTTATATTGGATCTCGGCGATCGGTTTTTGGCTTGGACTGGGGCCGGAGACGGCGCCCCGGCTGCCGTTGGGGATTGCCAGTGCCGGGTTCTTGATCTGGTTTGGCGTTTATCTGCGGCGGTGGCTATCGGAGCGGCAAGCGTTTCTGGCGGCCTGTATTCTGGCGACTTCGGCGGGGTGGATTGCCTACTCCAACGTCGCGGTGACCGATGTTCCATTGTCGATTTGCTTCGCGGCGGCCATGTTGGTGAGCCTGCGGTGGATTGAGGAAGGCAGGGCGCGCGACTCGATTATCGCCGGGGTGTTATTTGGACTGGCGATTTTGGCGAAAGCGCTCGTACCGGCGGCCTTGGCTGTGCCGTTGATTTGGTTTGCGCGTCATAGATGGCGGCAGTGGTGGCTGGTGGCGGTTTCAGCGCTGGCGGTGGCTGGACCCTGGTACTTCGCGATCACCCGGCGGGAGGGTTGGGCATTTATCGATGAACTGTTCGTCAAGCACCATTTCAGCCGGTTCGTAAGCGACGACTTGCAGCATGTGCAGCCGTTTTGGTTTTACGCTCCGGTGCTGATTGGCTTGTTGGCGCCGTGGACTTTGCTACTGTTTCGCGCCCCGTGGAGGGAACCGCGCTGGCGGTACTTCGTGGTTTGGGCGGTCTTTGGATTCGCGGTGTTTTCGAGCGGCGCGAACAAACTGCCGGGGTATTTGTTGCCGCTGCTGCCGGCGCTGGCGGTGTTGATGGCCCTCGGAGTTCCTGAAAACGCGCGCTGGCCGTTCCGGGTGGCCGTGGTGATGTGCGGATTGGTTCTAATCGCGAAGGTGTTCGCCGCCCCCGACGTTGATGCGCGCGTTACGGCTCGCGTAATGAGCCGTGATATACCCCCCGACGCCTGCGCGGAGAATGTGCCGCGCTCGATGCGGTACGGGCTGCACTATTATGCCGGGCGGCCGTTAGGCGATTGCTGGCAGACGCCCGGAGCGACGCCGGTGACGTCGGGAGCGTTGCCTGCGCCGAAGGCGGCGCGCTATGCGATTAGGCATTCGGCGGCGGGGCCGTTGACGGGAAGACTATTGGTATTTGCTTCCAGCAAGGCGCCGAAGGGCGACGCGGTGCTGCCATCGGAGGAGGAACCGAACCGCGTGTGGATTGCCTCGCGCGAAGTTTTGCAGTGGCCTTCCGGACAGCCTGCGATCATGAACCCGATGGTCTCGGCCTTTCCGGGCGCCATCACCGCCGCCGATGCGGGGCGCTTCCATTTCACCGTTGTTTTCGACCCCGATTACGACTTTCCCTACGCGGGCCTTTCCGCGCTGGATCTACGCAGCGAGTTGGTCACAATCGACCACTTTAACCCGAAGGCCGACAAAGTGTACGCCTTTGAGCTAACGCGCTCATCGGGGGTCGCTCCGCCGCCTCGGGGCACCGTGGAAATTCCGAGCCCGCTGTTATCGCGCTTTCATCACCGGCCCGTCTCGCTGCGGGCCGACGTTGTGCCGGGAACCACGGCCGCGCGGGTGCTGGTCCTTCATGCCTTTGGCGAACGATTCTTCAACAGCCGGTTAAGGAAACAACTGCTGGCGCAGCCGGCCCGCCCAACGCTCATTTTCCTCGATTGCGTGCATCGCTATGGCCATCATGCATTCACGGATTCCGAGGTGAACGGGCCATGGACGCGAGCGCTGCTGGAAGAACTGTTGCCAGCCTTGGGGCCGGGGCCGCCGCCCCAGCTATTGGGCGAAGGGATGGGCGGATGGGGTGCAATTCATTTGAAGCAGACGCATCCCGCGCGATTTGGCGATGCTTGGGCGCTGCGCCCCGATCCGCTCGATTTCCGGAACTTCTTCGGCATCGATTTGACGCAGTGGCCCGCCAACATATTTAAGGACGCCAAGGGGCAATCGCGATCGTTCACGCCGGAATGGAGCATCGGCTCGTCCGCGCTTCGCGAGTCCGTGCTGGGCCCCGATGGCGGGCGGTGGGAATCATGGGAGTCCGTCTGGGGACCGCGCACAAGCGAGGGAATCAGCCGCGAATTGTTCGGCCGCGACAATGGCGATGTGGACAAAACGGTGTTGGCGGCATGGCTGCGTTATAACCTGGCTTCGCGTCCCTGGCCGCCGGGCGCCCGCATTATTTCGGAAGGCGAACTGGCCGCGACCTTACAATTGAAATAATGTCCGTTCGAAAGTTGACGGCGCGCGTTAAAGCCGCCGGTTGAGCGAGCAAATTGAGTCCAAAGGTTTTGGACCAGGTGCTCGGCGCTCTGCCGAAACAATCCGATCCGCGTGTGCTGATTGGCTTCGATACGTCCGATGACGCCGGAGTCTTCCAGTTGACGCCGGAGTGTGCCCTGGTGCAGACCGTGGATTTCTTCACCCCGATTGTGGACGATCCCTATCTATTTGGCGCGATTGCCGCGGCGAATTCGTTGTCCGACGTTTACGCGATGGGCGGCGTGCCGATCTCTTCTTTGTCGATTCTGGCGTGGCCGCGGGATGGCGATATCGAGGATCTGGGCCAAATCCTGCTGGGCGGCGCGGACAAGATGAAGGAAGCCGGATGCGTGATTCTGGGCGGTCATAGCGTGGCCGATGACGAGCCGAAGTTTGGTTATGCGGTGACGGGCACCGTGCATCCGACGCGGGTGTTGGCCAATGCGGGCGCGCGGCCGGGCGATGCATTAGTCTTTACGAAGGCCATTGGAACGGGCGTGATTGCGACGGCTTTAAAGCAGGGCACGGCGTCAACGGAGCACATGGATGCGTCGATTGTGAGCATGTTAACGCTCAACAATACCGCCTGTCAGTCGATGCTCGCGACCGAGGCGCACGCATGTACGGACATTACCGGATTTGGATTTCTGGGCCATGCGCGGGAGATGGCCGCGGCGAGCAACGTGACGCTGATTATCGACGCGGCGAGCGTACCATTGTTACCGGGCGCATATGAGTACGCGGCGACGGGCGCAATTGCCGGCGGTTTGCGGAACAATATGGATTTTGCCGGAAGCGCGGTGACCAAGACGCGAGGGATTGATCCGGTGCTGGAACTGTTGCTGTTTGACCCGCAAACGTCCGGCGGACTGTTGATCGCGATGCCGGAAGTCGACGTGGCCAAAATGCAAGCGCTGTACCCGCCGGCGCGGCGCGTGGGACGAGTCGTGGAGCGGCGGCCTACTTTATTGGAGCTGGAATGAACCCCATCATCATTGCCTTGGATTGCGAGTCGGCGGCCGAGGCACGGAAGATTGTGGACGCGACGTCGAAGTCGGTGGGCTTCTATAAGGTTGGGCTGGAATTGTACGCCGCGGCGGGCATGGAGTTTGTGAAGGAGTTGATCAAGCGGCGCAAGAAGGTGTTCCTGGACTTGAAACTGCACGATATCGGCGAGACGGTGCGGCGCACGACGGCGGTGTTGGCGAAAAGCGGCGTGAGTCTGTTGACCGTTCATGCGGAACCCCAGGTGATGCGCGCGGCGGTGGCGGGGCGGGGAAGCGGCAAGCTGCAAATTCTGGCCGTGACGGTGCTGACGAGTCTGGACCAAGTGGATATTCACGAGATGGGCTATACGTGCGCGGTGCGGCAGTTGTTTGATTTGCGCGTGCGGAACGCGATGCGTGCCGGCGTGGACGGGTTGGTTTGTTCGCCGCTGGAAGTGGGCGATGTGCGGCGAGTCGCGGGGCCGGGCATGTTGCTGGTGACGCCCGGCGTGCGAAGTGCTGGCGCTGCGAAGGGTGACCAAAAACGCGTGGCGACGCCGGCGCGGGCGATGGCGGATGGGGCGAGCCATCTGGTGATTGGACGGCAGGTAACACAGGCGGCGGATCCGAATAAAGCGGTGCGGGAAATACTGGCGGAGTTGCGCGGGCGTCCCCGTTGACCCGAAATTGCCGATCTGCTATCAATTATGTAAGTCGAAGTGTTTCATTCCGGCATCGGAATGCTGAATATCAGGTTGTCGCCACAAGGCTGGTCTACACGGCCCGCTGTGGTCTGGGGAAAAACATGAATAAAAATTCCTTCCGGCTGCTCGGGGGCTTCCTCCTAGCCGTCACTCTCGTCTTCGGACAAACGACCACGTCGGTGACCGGCCTGGTCACCGATCCATCCGGCGCGGTGGTGCCGAACGTTTCCGTCGAATTGAACAATCTCGACAACGGTTCCAAGCGCGACGTGACCACGGACGCGAATGGCGCCTACTCAGTCCCGCAACTTGCTCCGGGGAATTACCGGATTACGGCCAAGGCAACCGGATTTTCGTCCGCTGTTTTGAGCGGTCTGCGATTCCTGGTGAATACGCCGGCGACGGTGAATATCAAGCTGGAAGTCGGGACCGTGTCGGACACGGTTTCGATCTCGGCGGACGCGGTGCAGATCAATACGGTTGATGCTTCGCTGGGCAATTCGTTCGGGTCGAAGCCGATTCTTCAATTGCCGTTTGAGGCGCGGAATGTGGCGGGGTTGTTGTCGTTGCAGCCTGGGGTGACCTTCGCGGGCGCCAATGCGCCTAACAGCTATCGCGGCGGGAATGTGAACGGTGGCAAGAACGATCAGGCTAACGTGACGCTTGATGGCGTCGACGTGAACGACCAGCAGAACCGGGACCCCTTCACGAGCGTACTTCGTGTCACCCTCGATAGCGTCCAGGAGTTCCGCGTGGTAACCACGAACGCCAATCCGGAGATGGGACGCTCATCGGGCGCGCAGATTTCGCTGATTACCAAGAGCGGAACGAATCAAATCCATGGCTCGGCATATGAGTATTTGCGGAACAAAGCCACCAACGCTAATACGTTCTTCAACAACCAGAACGGCGTGGAGTTGGCGAAGCTGAACCGCAATGTGTACGGCGCCTCTCTCGGAGGACCGATTATGAAGAATAGGCTCTTCCTCTTCGGCAATTACGAAGGCCGCAAGGACCGCCGGGAAGACACCGTTCTCCGCACCGTTCCCACGCAAAGCCTTCGCGATGGAAACGTGCAATATATCCGAACCAACGGTTCAGTGGCGACCTTGACTCCGGCCGATCTTCGCTCCCGGATTGATCCGCTCGGGATCGGTCCGAATGCCGCGGCCCTAGCCGTTCTCCGCAGCTATCCGCTTCCCAACGATTCGGCCGCCGGTGACGCCATCAATACCAGCGGCTACCGTTTCAACGCCCCCATTAAACTCGATTGGCAGACCTACATCGCAAAACTCGACTACGTGCTGGATTCGCAGAGCAAGCACACTATGTTCGCCCGCGGAAACCTGCAAGGTGATAGCTCGACCAGTGCCCCGCAGTTTTCCGGCCTGCCACCGAACGATACGAATCTCGCCAACACCAAGGGCTTCGCGCTTGGCCTCACCAGCGTTCTGTCCGCCTCTAAGGTTAATTCGTTCCGCTATGGCATCACCCGCGTTGGGATTGAAAACACGGGCATTTCCGATCAACCGTTTGTCACCTTCCGAACACTCGATTCGGCTGTCGGCACCAATCGCGCATTTATTCGAAAGACTCCAGTTCATACGATCGGCGATGACTTCACTTGGAATCGCGGCCGCCATGAATTGAAGGTTGGCGGCGTAATACGCATGATTCGCAACAGCCGTACCAACTACGCTAACTCCTTCCCGTCGGCCTCGGCCAACGCATCCTGGCTTGTCTCCAGCGGTAACGAATTGAACGCCCCGCTTACCGACATCAACCCTACAGCGCGCGTCGCCTTGCGCGACGCCGCCATGGCGGTGCTCGGTATCGTCAGCCAGGGCAATGCCCGCTACAACTACAACAAAGACGGCTCCGCTCTCGCCATTGGCGCGCCGGTTGTTCGCCAGTTCAACGCCGAAGAATACGAAATTTACGCCCAGGATACGTGGAAGGTATCCAAAGCCTTGACGCTCACCTACGGACTCCGCTGGTCGTTGATGCCGCCGATCTATGAAGCCAACGGTGTCCAGACGGTCGCCCGCGAATCGCTCAGCTCGTTCTTCGATCAGCGAGTTGCGCTCGCCAGCGTCGGCGCGCCGCAGTTCCTTGTCAACCCTGTCGAATATGTGTTGAAAGAACAGCCCGGCGGTCGCGATCTTTACCCGTTCCACAAGAAGAATCTCGCTCCGCGCCTGGCGCTGGCCTACTCGCCGCAGGGCGATAGCGGCCTGTCTAGGTTCCTTTTTGGCGGCCCCGGTAAAACCGCCATTCGCGCCGGTTGGGGCATGTACTATGACGTGATGGGCTCCGGCCTGATTACCAACTACGACGCCAGCGCGCTCGGGCTGGCCACGGCGTTGACGAATCCTTCGGCAACTTTGTCGCTCGCAACCGCGCCGCGTTTCACCGGCATCAATAACATTCCCGCGGGAATCCTTCCGGCCGCCCCGAGTGCGGGTTTCCCCCAGGTGGCGCCGAACCTGTTCGCCATCACCAATTCACTGGACGATCAACTGCTGCCTCCCTACACGATGAACATGAACTTCTCCATCGGACGCGAGTTCAAGGGCGGTCTGTTTATTCAGGGCAGCTATGTGGGGCGGTTGTCACGGCGATCCTTGATTAGCGAGGACATCGCAATGCCGGTGAACATGAAGGATCCGGCCTCCGGCCAAACGTACTTCGAGGCGGCATCGCAATTGGCGGTTCTAGCGAACTCCAACGCTCCTGTAGCCTCCGTTGGAAGGATTCCGTTCTGGGAAAACTTCTTCCCCGGCGCCGCAACGGCGACACTGTCGGCCACTCAACGTGCCTATCAGAGCTTTGCGGACAACGCTCCGGACTACAGCTATGCGCTGTACGAAATGGATGTGCTGTGCCGGCCCGCTTGCAGCAAGTTCGGCCCTTACAGCTTCTATAACCGTCAGTTCAGCTATCTCCGGACGCTGCGCTCGGTAGGCTCCGGCAACTACAACGCCATGCAGTGGACCGTTCAGAAGCGCTACAACAATGGCGACCAGTTGGTCTTTAATTACACCTGGTCCAAGTCCATCGACTTGGCCTCCCGGCCCGAAAACTCCACCGACACCAACGGCGTCATCATCAACGCCTTCAACCGCGGGCTCTTCCGCGCGCCCTCCGATTACGACACGCGGCACCAGTGGAACGCGAACTTCGTATATGGCCTGCCCATCGGGCGGGGACGAGCGATTCTCGATCGGGGCGGCGTCGCCAACGCCATCCTTGGCGGTTGGCAGTTGTCGGGACTTTACCGCCAGTCCACCGGTCTGCCCACCTCCGTCGGCAACGGTCGCTTCTGGCCGACGAACTGGAATATCACCGGCTACGCCACTGCCATCGGAACCTTCGTAGACGGGACCCGCCGCGACGCTCCGGCGCCTCCGGGAGGCGTGGGTGGCGTGAACCTCTTCAACGACCCCGCCGCCGCCATCAAGGCGTTCGATTACACCCTCCCCGGTCAGACTGGCGGGCGAAATATCGTGCGCGGCGACGGTAACTTCAACGTCGATCTGGGGCTTGGCAAGAGCTTCAATATGCCTTGGTCTGAAAGCCATCAGTTACAGTTCCGTTGGGAAGTGTTCAACGTCACCAACTCGGTGCGCTTCGATCCCTTCTTCACCTCCGCCGACCTCGGCAATTTGGGTTCATTCGGCAAATACACCGACACGCTCACCTTGCCGCGCGTCATGCAGTTTGCGCTTCGTTACGATTTCTAAAATTGCCGTTCAAGCACGGATGGATTTCCCGTAGATCTGCTCACGGTGAAACTACGCTGTAGAATACGTGAGGAGCAAGCCATCTCCACCGGCGTATCGTCAACGGAAGAAAGACCGATGTTAACATTCAAGCAATTCGTATCTGAGTTGGCGAGAGAGGACATAGCAATATCGCCCTCAGAAATTGACGAGATGAACCATCGTTTTGGCGACACGGTTCTCCAAATGGGACACCTCAATGAAGACGGTTCCATGAACGTTCCGGTAGACTGTATTGTTGAAGCCGCCCGATCGCTGGAAGGTCATGCTCTTCATGAAGCTGCTGAAATTATCACCTGAGCTATGCACAGCAATGAGCCCGCCTTTGCGGGGAGATCGCGATGAACCATTTGGGGACCCCGAGAACATGG
>ENA-ORBV01000742-ORBV01000742.1-microbial-mat-metagenome-genome-assembly--contig:-NODE-742-length-74253-cov-7.224399_pt1 | contig 74253 bp, 75 predicted proteins | sample MGYA00237777_ERZ505514 | MGnify/ENA primary metagenome ERZ505514 (study PRJEB26160, sample SAMN06269048) | microbial mat metagenome | isolation source: Oligotrophic lake microbial mat | place...
ATACGGCGACCACCGAGATCTACACCTCTCTATTCGTCGGCAGCGTCAGATGTGTATAAGAGACAGCTAAAATACGGATGGCGGTAAAGGGCGGAGCGGGACGGGGAGAAGCGGTGCCGGGACGGCGCGCGGGGACGGCGGCAACCGGAGCGGGCGGAGGAGGTTCGCTGACTGGTGCGGGGAACAGCAACGCGTCGGCGGGAACCGGAGGCGGGACTGGCATCGGCAAGCTCAGCTTTTCGAGATGCGGTTCGACCAGTGTCGGCGGGACGGCGAAGGCGGCGAGGAGAAGGGCGCCGAGGCCGGCGGCATAGGTGGCGTAGTGCCAGGCCGCTTTGCCGCGGGGCGCGGTGGTGAGGGGAAGCTCCTGCAAGGCGGTGAGAAAACCGCACGCCGATTGGAACCTCTTGGCCGGATCCTTTTGCAAGGCCCGCTCGATAAGCGCGTCGAAATTTTTTGGCATTCCGGGAGCCCAATGGGAGACGGGGGGCGGCGTGAATTCGATATGAGCGCGCATGATGGCGAATTGATCGGGGCCATCGAAGGGTTTGCGGCCGGTGAGCATCTCATAGAGCAGGATCCCGACGGCGTAGAGGTCGGCGCGCCAATCGGTGGCGGCAAGGCCGCGGACCTGTTCGGGCGCCATGTAAAACACCGTTCCGACGGCCATTCCCTGACCGGTTTGGCCGGGTTCGCCGCACTGTTTAGCGAGGCCGAAGTCGGTGAGCTTGACGCCGCCGGAGCGGTCGACCAGGATATTGGCGGGTTTCACGTCGCGATGAATAACGCCATGGTGGTGGGCCATGATGAGCGCGTTCAGCACCTGTTCGGCAACGCGAATGGCGCCGGCGACCGATAGCGGACCGCGCCGAAGGACGGCGCCGAGCGATTCGCCGTCGACCAATTCCATGACGAGCACGATGGTGGAGCCTTCGCAGAAAGCGGTTCGGACCTGGGCGATATTGGGATGGTCCAGTTTGGCCTGGAGTTGAATTTCGCGCAGGAACCGCTGCGCTTGTTCAAGATCGTGGTTGAAGGATTCGGCGAGAATCTTCATAGCCTCCAGGCGGCCGGTGACGGAATTGACTACTTGATAGACTACGCCGGTAGCGCCCTCACCGACGATACCGGTGACGCGATAGGGACCGACCGTATCTCCTGGTTGAAATTTCATGGACTCGATGCACCGCTGCGAAGCAGGACCCATATCGCGAACAGAAGGAAAAGCAATCCGGTGAAGAGGGCGATGGCGGCGGGTGAGATAACGGGGTCCGCCGGTGCGCGCGCCGTTTGGAGGGCCGGATCCGGCGCGGGAGGCGGGGACGGCTCCGGCGGCGACGGCACGTAGAGGGTGCCGGGATTCAGGATGCTGTGATAGAACTCGCGGGCCGATTGGTAACGAGCCTCCGGCCGCTTTTCCAGCGCCTTTCCAATGACGGCGTCCAGAACGCCGTTAACGGCTGGATTGAGGCTGCTGGGCGGATCGGGCACGGTCTGCACATGGGCCATCATCACTTCATATTCGTTGTTCTGGGTGAATGGCGGACGTCCGGTGACGAGGGCGTAGAAAACGCAGCCAATGGCGTAGACATCGATACGGGGATCGAGGGCGGCCGAGCCGTGAAAGACTTCGGGCGCAGTGTAGGTGGCGCTGCCGACGATGGTTCCGGCGCGGGTGACGCTGGGATCCTCGGCGGTCTTGGCGGCGGAGAATCCGGTTAATTTGACTAGATTTTCCGGAGTAATGAGGATGTTGGCCGGAGAGATTTCGCGATGGACGACGCCGGCGGTATGGGCGGCATCGGCGGCCGCCAGGATCTGTAGGATGGATCGGACGGCTTCCTCAATGGGCATCGGGCCGAGTTCAAGGCGGTCGGACAAGGTCACCGCTTCGAGCGCTTCGACGGAGATGGCGAGGTGACCGCCGATTTCGAGGATCCCATGGCAAGTGAGAATATTCGGATGTTGAAGCGTCGCGAGGATACGGCTTTCACGGAAGAAACGGGCGGAGCGTTCCGGATCGTCGCGCAGACTATCGGGCAGAATCTGCAACTGCTCGATGCGCAGACTCTTCACGTTGCGCGCGCGAAAGGCGATGCGTTTGCTGGAACTATCCAAATAGTCCAGCAATTCATACCCGTTTACGACCTGTCCGATGGAGAGAGACACCGTTAGACTCTCTGGTTCATCGTCCAATTCCGCCCCAGTCTTTATACCTAGGGCAAACTCGGTACTTTTCACGCGTAAGTACCAGGCTATTACAGCCCCGCCACCGCCTGAAATAGCCTGCAGGCCTTTCGGATTTTCTGCCGCGTGTTCCCACCGGCCATCTGTGAAATGAGAAGGATGTGCGACCGCGTCCGCTTATCCATCGGCAGCGCGAATACGGGCTCCGACATGATCGACACCAAGTCGGCGTCAAATTGATTGAAGAGGTTGCCATCGAACCCCGCAATATCGCCGGACGATGGATTCGTCGTTCCAACCTGCTGCATGAAGATTGCGACCACCGTATCCTTGCTGTAGTTCAAGTTCAACATAAGCGATTCCTTTCTAGAAGAACTGCACGCCGAAGCCGATCAACGTATAGTCGCGCTGGCTGCGAAATTGGCCTGCCGGATTGACCCCGCGATAGATCCGGATGAAATAGGCGGGCCGGATCCTGCCGAGGACCCCTTGCCGCGGAGGACCCTGTTTCCAGCCCACCAGCCAGTTGACCGAAAGCTGCGTGTCCTCGCTGGCCGAGGCGCTGGTCTTTGCATAGTCGTACACCGTTCGATTCCGGAGATCGAGCGATGTAAAAAAGCCGGGATTGTCCGACGTCTTTCCGAACTCCACTCCGAAATACGGCTCGTAGTTCCGTTTCGACGGCTGAATTGTCGTTCCGAACGGATGCAGCAACTCGCTCGAATACCAGCCCTTCTTCTGATCGATCACCCGAACCATTCCGCCGCGTAGTTTCAATACCCACTCGCGATCGGCGCCGAATTTAGGCTCGAGCGCGCCGGCCAAGTCCCAGAACTCATAGCTGACGTTCACGCGAAGAAAGTCCTTGTGGTTACGCAGAGCGCCCAACGTGAACTCGTCGCCAATGTGCGTGCTTTCATGACCGAAGTGAAATCGGAAGCCCGCGGTGGTGCGCTGCGCCGGCCCTTTCTTTGCCCATAGCCCGAACTGGCCCTTCACCATACCGCCGAAGCGGTAGTCGGTATTGAGGATAGGGTTCGACGGATCTTTGCCCATGTCCTCGACGACGTGAAAGCTTATTGGAAACCACACGCCGACGCCGAATCGGCCCGGTCCCACGCCGTCGACATCTTCAATCCGGCGCGTCTCCCAGCCGAGGATGGGAAGCTCTTTTCCGACGTTGATGTCCCAGGCCATATGCCGGCCGCTCTTCACGGCAAACGGAAAACCCGTGCTGACGGCGGGAAACAGAATCTGCGTCTGGGCCGCCCGGGGCTCGGCGTGCAGCGGATCGAAATAGGGGCGGTTTGAGAACGTCCACATTCCCAGTTGGTCCTGTCCCCATCCGGAACAAGTTAGCGCGGCGCTGAGAATGACTCGACGGAGCATGACGCCTCCCTCCTATCGCAATTAGCGCAATCGGATGGAGTCAGGTGACATGCCCGCCTTTTCAAGCGCAAGAGCCGGCGGTTGCACTGGCGCCGCGATCGCCGCTGCTCGCGGCCGGTTCGGGCGGAACGTGCCGCATCTGCGTCGACACCTCGTAGACGGCCAGCCGCAGCCGGTTGATACCGCCCAAAGGACGGTGTTCGGCGATTCCATGCCACGGAGTGAATGTCAGACTCTCACAGAATTCGCGCCGTACGTCCGTTTCAAAATCCTGCGGCGGGATCGCAATGGTCGCGACAGACTCGAATGCGTAATCCTTCTCCTCCCAGAGGCAACAAGCATCCTCAATTTCGGTCTCGATTTTCCCGGCAATCTCGCTAGCGGTCCGCAGTTGAACCTGAAAGTCGAAGACGATGTCTTTGGCATCGGGGGCCGTGAGGCGCTTGTGCAGCGCGGTCCGCAGATAGTGCGGGTCGGCTTCGTCCAGCTCTTCGTCCAGCCGGGGATCGATTGGATTGGCGGAGAATTTCATCACTCTACCCTCGCCGAACAGGAACGGGGAACCGCTGAAATAGCGGTTGTCTACCGGACTGGCCGGTGGCTCCTGAAACGCGGGCGGAAACGCTGTACTCCTGATGCCATTGATGATTTCGAGCGTGCGGCGCGCCCGCGCGGCGATTGCCGCATCGGGATTCCGGACCCTGCCAAAAAAGCCCTCCGGATTCTCGTCGCCTTTTGCCGTAACGACATCGTTCAGCACCGCATAGTCCTCGGCGTTTGAAAAAGCGAAGACTGGCTGATTGATCATCAGGAAGTCCTGCGTCAACGGTCCGTGGGGCGGCACCAGGGGCTCGCCCGATACGCCAAGCAGCTTTATCGCCATCCCGCGGCCGCCATGTTCCAGCGCTCCGGTCTTGCCGGGCCCCGAGTCGGCGCCGCTTCCACCCCGCCCTCGAATCCTGCTGGATGACTGGAACGATGCCGTTCTTGCGCGTTTTTGGCTCCGGGGATGAGCGCTTTTCCTGGACGACGGATTTAATTGTATGTACGGTTAAATCTGATGTATGAGTGGGACGAAGCGAAGCGACGAAAGAATATGCTGCGCCACGGCGTTGACTTCTCAGCTATCGAATCCTTCCTATGGGAAGAAGCCCGCGTTCTTGAAGATACGCGCTAAAACTATGGCGAACGGCGTTTTCGCGGCTTCGGCCCGATCAATGGGCGCATGCACTGTGTCGCGTTCACCGTTCGCGGCGGAAACATCCGCTTGATCAGCCTTAGGAAAGCGAATGCCAGGGAGGTAACGGCACATGGTTAGGAAAGCAAGCCCAAAAATCAAGAGCACGGATGCGGACAACCCGGAATGGACAGTGGAAGACTTCGCCCGAGCAAAACCGGCAGAAGACGTATTGCCGAAGACAATCTATGAAGCAACAAAACGTCATCGCGGTGAACGCGGGCCGCAGAAATCTCCTGTCAAGAAATCGATTACCGTGCGCCTCGATCCGGACATCGTCGACTATTACAAGGCGGGCGGGCCGGGCTGGCAAGGGCGCTTGAATGCGGACCTCCGCCAGAAGATCGAACATTAACGGCAGCGGCGTTCAGGCCTTATTCGCGTGTCCGGACCGATAGTGGGGATTGTCCGCAATAATGTTGCATTCGGCGGGCGCCGGTTCGGTTTGAGCGAAGGCGGACGGACGGGATGCGGCCGTTACTGCGAATTGCTCAGGCGAACGGGATTCGGGAGAATGACCGGTCGGGTGTTCAACGCGGAGCAACCGCCGCGACAGCAGGTGATCGGACGCAGCGCGAACAGCGCTGGAGACTTTCTTTTCTAACCATTGATTCCTTACAGAACAATCTCCACGCTTATGGCTGTAACAACAGCGCCCGAATAGTAGCGTTGTTTAAAGGCGCGCAGCCGCCGCGGCAGAAGATCATTCACACGGCTACGTTTGCGCGGAATTTAGAGCGGCTGGCAGCGGCGCTGGGGCGTAGCCGCTGATCTTAGCGAGGTCGATGGTGACAATGCCATCCGGCGTGGCGCCGAAGAGATCGGTGAACTTGGCGCCGTGGACGATATCGGTATGGGCGTAAGAAAAGCGGGCGTGAACAGTTTGGGAGAACGTTTCGTCCATGGCGGATAGCGCGACGAAGATTTCGGGATCGGCGGCCAGGATCTCTTTTTGATTGCGGGCGAAGAAGGGGCTCTTGGCGTCGATCGGATGTACGATGACCCACTGGGTGGGTAGAAGGACGACGCTGTCCCGCTCCAGGGGCAGTTGGCGGAAGCGGCGAATGGGGCGGGCCGATTCGGAGAGATCCATCCAACTGTAGGTGACGGTGGCCTTGATGTCGAGCAACTGGCTTTGGCGGCCGTTGGCGATGCGGAACATGAAGGCGGTGATGTCTCTATACGGGGCGATCAGGGCGATGTTGCTGCGGACGATGTGGGCCGACGGGCGTGAAAAGCGGGCGAAAAGGATTCCGGTGATGAGGGCGAACCCCATAAGGCCGGAGAGAGCTTCAATGGCGACGAGGGAGTTGGCGATGGTGCCCTGGGGGGTCATTTGGCCGTAGCCGATGGTGGCGATGGTTTGGACAGAAAAAAAGACGGCGTTGTGCCATGGGGACCCAGGCTCACCGCCCTGAATGGCGCCGGGACCGGCGGCAATATAAAGAGACGCGAAAATGGCGTTGGCGATGACGTAGAAGATGAAGACGTAAAGGAAGAAGCGGGGCCAGGAAACGGTAACCATGTGCTGGTACACATTGATGGATTGCCAGAAACCGTGATTGAGCCGGACGACATCGAATGAGCCATCGGGGCGCAGAATGCGCTTTTGACGCGACTGGGCGATACGGCCACTGAGGCCGAGGTCGGGTTCGTTTCGTTGTTCAGCCGGTTCCGCCATGCGGGTGTTAACCTATTAGATTAGGATAAACGAGACTGAACCATGTCAGGTCATTCAAAATGGCACACGATCAAACACAAGAAGGCGGCTTTGGACGCCAAACGCGGGAAGATTTTCACCCGGCTGATTAAGGAGATTGTCATTGCGGCGCGCGGCGGCGGAGATCCGGCTTCGAATGCGCGGTTGCGAACGGCGGTAACGGCGGCGAAAGCGCTGTCGATGCCGCAGGACAATATCACGCGCGCGATCAAACGGGGCACGGGCGAGCTTGAAGGCTTGACGATTGAAGAGTACACCTATGAAGGCTACGGGCCGGGCGGGGCGGCGGTGATGGTGAAAGTAGCCACCGACAACAAGAACCGGTCAGTGAGCGACATCCGCCATTTATTCGGCAAAAATGGCGGGAATATGGCCGAGCAGGGCGCGGTGGGCTGGATGTTCGAAATGAAGTCGAGCATTGTGGTGGATGGGGAGCTAGTAAGCGAAGACCAGTTGATGAGTGTGGCGCTGGATGCGGGGGCGGACGACATTCGCAACAATGGCGACAGTTGGCAGGTGTTGTCGGAGCCGGGCGCGCATCAAGCGGTGCTGGACGCGCTGCAGGCGGCGAAGATCGCGGTTTTGGAATCCGAACAGACGGCACTGGTGCCGAAGAGCATCGTCAACCTTGAGGGCAAGGATGCCACAGCGATGATGAAGCTGTTTGAGGCGATTGACGACTACGACGACGTGCAGAATGTTTACGGCAATTTTGAAATTGGCGATGACGAGGACGCAGACGGCTAGCGTCTGAACGGTATGCGCGTTCTAGGCATCGATTGCGGGTCGGAGCGGACGGGGTTCGGAGTCATTGAAAGTGACGGACGGACCCACCGCCTGATAGCGGCCGATGTGATTGTAACGTCGCCGAAGAAACCGCTGCATGAGCGATTGCTGGCGATTGCGACCGGATTGCGGACGGCGATTGCGCTGCACCAGCCGGAAGCGGCGGCGGTGGAGGGTGTGTTTCACGCAGTGAACACGCAGACAGCGATCAAACTGGCGCATGTACGCGGCGTGGCGCTGTTGGCGATTGCGGAGGCGAACCTGACCATCGGCGAATACTCGCCGATGGAAGTGAAGATGAGTGTGGTGGGTTATGGGCGTGCGGAAAAGGAGCAGGTGCAACTGATGGTGCAGACGATACTCCGGTTGCCAGACGTGATCCGGTCGCAGGACGCTTCCGACGCGGTGGCGGTGGCGATTTGCCATGCGACGCGGGCGGGGTTTGAAGCGCGGGTGGGAGCGGTGCGATGAAGTTGTTAATGGCGTTGCTTTCGCTGGCCGCCTGGGCGGAGGACGGGAAGCTGATCTTCATGAAAACGTTTCCTGGGAGCACGCCGGCGTGGGTGAAGATTGTGGTGGAGAAGAACGGGCAGGCGGTTTATTCCGAAGCGCCGGACGATCCGCAGCCGTTGACGTTTAAGTTGACGGAGGCGGAGACGGCGGCGATGTTTGGGTTGGCGGAGAAGTTGGGATGGTTCACGCGGACGATTGAAAGCGGGCTGCCGGTGGCGCGAATGGGCGATAAGGTTTTTCGGTATGAGGGCGGGGGCAAGGCGCAGGAGCAGAAGTTCAATTATTCGTCCGATTTGGATGCGCAGGCGCTGGCGGACTGGTTTGAGCGGATTAGCGATTCGGAGCGGTATTTGCTGGAGTTGGAGCGGTCGGCGCGGTTCGACAAGCTGGGTGTGAATCGCGTGATTTTGCAGATTCAGTCGGCGTATGAACGGAAGCGTTTGGTGGCGGTGGATCAATTCTTGAAGTGGTTGGACCGCGTGACGAAGAACGAGAGTTATCTGAATATGGCGCGGGAGCGGGCGGCGCGGCTGGCGGAGACGTTTCGGAATCCGGCGCCGGTTGAGGTGGCGAAGTGATTTTTGTTTTATTGATGCTGGGCGCCTCGTTGATATTTGGACAGACGCAACTGCCGCAGCAGGAGCAGCAGGAGTTGAGCAACTCGCTGGCGGAGGCGGGGAATTCGAGCCACGAGTTTATTTTTGCGTTGGAGAGTCATATTAAGAAGTACCCGGAGTCGAAGTCGCGGTGGGAGTTGGAGCGGGCGCTGGTGAAGGCGGCGAGGGAGACGGGCGACGATGCGCGGATCATCAAATGGGGCCAGCCGGTGCTGGTTCGGGAGAGTGATGACTTGCAGACACTGGAGGCGGTGACGAGGGCGTTGGGGCGAGGCGGCAATAAGGCGTCGGCGGAAAAGGCGTTGGCTTACGGGAAGAAATGGGAGCAGGTTTTGAGGAGTTTGGAGCCGCGGGATCAGACGGAAAAGATTCGCTGGCAGACGCGCTTGGATTTGGATCAGGGATTGAGCCGGGCGTTGCAGGAGCAGGCGCGGGCGCAGTTGTTTTTGGGTAAGTTCCCGGACGCGGAAACGCTGGCGGCAAAATCATATGCGGCGTATCCATTCGATGAGAGCGCGCATACGCTGGCGCTGGCGCAAACGGCGCAGCGTAAGTGGGACGCGGCCGTGGATTCATGGGCCGATTCGTTTGTTTCCGGCGAGGGGAAACGGCCCGACAAACTGGTTGCGATGCGAGCGGCGTTCCAGCAAGCGCATGGCGAGGAGAAGGGTGTTGGGGAGCGGCTGCTGGCGGCGCATGACCGTTTTAATCAATGGAACCAGAGCAGAATTGCGCGTTTGCGGCAATACGATCAGAACGCGTTGAAAAGCAAGCCGGCGGAGTTTGTGGTGACGGGCGTGAGTGGGGAGAAGTTGGCTTTGTCGTCGTTGCAGGGGAAGGTCGTGGTGCTGGATTTTTGGGCAACATGGTGTGGTCCTTGCCGGGTGCAACATCCGCTGTACGACAAGGTGAAAGAGCGGTTCGCAGGCCGCAATGACGTGGAGTTTGTCTATCTGAATACGGACGAGGACAAGAGCCTGGTGGCGCCGTTTTTGGAAGCGAACCGGTGGTCGAAGAATGTGCATTTTGAAGACGGGTTGTCGCGGTTGTTGAATGTGTCATCAATTCCAACGACCGTGATTTTGAATAAGCGCGGAGAGATTTCCAGCCGGATGAATGGATTCCTGCCGGAGAAGTTTGTGGAGATGCTGACGGAGCGGGTACAACGGATATTGGCGGAGTAGTATGGCGACTCGATTCAAGCGAATTATTTGGATTGTGTTGGATAGCGTGGGGATTGGGGAGATGCCGGACGCGGCTTCCTATGGAGATGCGGGCAGCGACACACTGGGCAATATTGCCCGGCAGAGGGCGTTGCGCCTGCCTAATTTTTCGCGGCTGGGGTTGGCGAATATCAGACCGTTGACGGGCTTACCGGCGGATCCCGCTCCGCTGGGGGCGTTTGGAAAATGCGCGCTGGCGTCGCCGGGAAAAGACACGACGACGGGACATTGGGAAATGGTTGGCATTCATCTGGAGAAGCCATTTCCGCTGTTTCCGAACGGGTTTCCGCGGGAAATTATGACGGTGTTCGAAGATCGCATAGGGCGGTCGACGATTGGGAATAAAGCGGCGTCAGGGACAGAGATTCTGAAAGAGCTGGGCGAGGAGCATGTGCGGACGGGGTCGCCGATTGTCTATACGTCGGCCGATAGCGTGTTTCAAATTGCCGCGCATGAGGATGTGATTCCGCTGTGGGAACTCTACAAAATCTGCGACACGGCGCGGGAGATATTGCGGGGTCCATATGAAGTCGGGCGCGTGATTGCGCGACCTTTTACGGGCGAGGCGGGGGCGTTTGCGCGGACGTCGAACCGGCATGATTACGCGGTGCCGCCGCCGGCGGGAATGCTGTTGGACCAGTTGGCGGAACGGAAGATTCCGGTACACAGCGTGGGGAAAATTTTCGATGTGTTTTTAGGGCGGGGCGTGTCGATCTACGACAAGACGAAGACGAATGCCGAGGGGATGAAGGTGACGCTGGAGGCGATGGACGTGACGCCTGAGGGCTTGATCTTCGTCAATCTGGTGGATTTCGACATGCTGTATGGGCACCGGAACGATGTCGAGGGGTATGCGAGGGCGTTGGAAGAGGCGGACGCGTGGGCGCCATCGTTGCTGGCGGCGATGGATCGCGACGATTTGGCGGTCTTCTGCGCCGATCATGGATGCGATCCGACTACGCCTTCGACCGATCACAGCCGGGAGTATACACCGCTGTTGGCATACTCGCCATCGGCGCGCGGCGGAACGAATTTGGGGACTCGCGCGACGTTGAGCGATATCGGGCAAACGGTGGCTGAGAACTTCGGTGCCGGGATTACGAAAGGAACGAGTTTTTTACAAGAATTATGAGAATACCGCTGATGGCCGGCAACTGGAAGATGTACAAGACGCCGGCGGAAACCAAAGCGTTTTTCGATGCTTTTCTGCCGTTGGTGGCGGAGTCAAAGCACTGTGAAGTGGCGATATGCCCGCCGTTTGTGAACATTCACGCGGCGGTGGAGGCCTCGCGGGGGACGCGCGTAGGCGTGGGGGCGCAGAACCTTTATTGGAAGAATGAGGGCGCTTTTACCGGAGAGATTTCGGGGCCGATGATTAAGGCCGCCGGGGCGGAATGGGCAATCGTGGGTCATAGTGAACGCCGCCAGTTTTTTGGCGAAACGGATGCGACTGTTTTGGAGCGGACGAAGGCGGCGCTGGCGTGCGGACTGCGGCCGATCGTTTGTGTCGGCGAGAGGCTGGAAGAGCGTGAAGGGGGGCGGACGGAGACGGTGCTGGCGGAGCAGTTCGGCAGCGGGATTGCGCCGTTGGACGCCGAGTCATTCGCCAAAATTGTAATTGCCTATGAGCCGGTTTGGGCGATTGGCACGGGCAAGACCGCGACCCCGGAGATGGCGGCGGATGCCCACCGTTCTTTGCGCGCGCTGGTGATTGCGAAGTACGGCGCCGCGGCCGGGGCGGCGGTACGGATTCTTTATGGCGGCAGCGTGAAGCCGGATAACGTGAAGGGTCTGATGGCGCAACCGGAGATCGATGGGGCGCTGGTGGGCGGGGCAAGTTTGGACGCTGGATCTTTCGCGTCGATCGTCAATTTCTAATTTTCCTGGAATCCGCAACTGTCCCCGCTACGTTTACATCTAAGTAAACAGGAGACACTATGCGAACCCAAGTAGCGATATTTGCATTGGCGATGGGCGGTACGTTGGCCGCTCAAACGCCAGCCGTGAATGAACGGGAAGTGGTGCGAATGGCACGGTCAATTCAACGCGAGATATTGTCCCTGCCGGAGTATGGCGTTTTTGACAGCCTTCGGTTTAGCTTCAAGGGCGATGTGGTAACTCTGCGCGGCTACGCATCGCGGCCGATTTTGAAATCGAGCGCGGAGAATGTGACGAAGCGCGTGGAAGGCGTCTCCAAGGTGGATAACCAGATTGAAGTGCTGTCGCTGTCGCCGAATGACGACCAGATCCGCCTCCGTACTTACGTGGCGATCTATGGGCATCCGGCGCTCTCGCGATTTAATCCGAACCGCGGGGCGCCGTTGTTTATGTCGCGGATCACCGCGATGACCGGCATTACCAATGACCCTCCCTTTGGTAATCATCCGGTTCATATTGTCGTCAAGAACGGGAATATTATTTTGGAAGGTGTTCTGCCCACGACCGGCGACCGCACCATTGCCGAGATACAGGCGAATGGCGTTTCGGGCTCGTTCTCGATTGTTAATAACATTGAGGTGGAAGAGTCGATGAAGTTCAAGAAGCCGAAAAAGTAAGGGGCCACGACAGGCCTGTAAGAGTTACCGAGCCGCGAGCGTCAGCGAGACGGCTTGCCAAACAGCCGTCTAGTCTACGCCGCTCCGGGCTGTGCTATGTTATTTCCGGCAGCTTCGGGTGGATTCAGGATGTGTCGCCGGCGGCCGCTTGACCGCGCCTAGGCCGGCGCACCGCGCAAGTACTTCGCCAGCATCTTGCGCAAACTGTCCACATTAACCGGTTTGGTGAGGAATTCGTCCATGCCCGCATCCCGGCACCGGTCGCGGTCACCTAGAAACGCGCTCGCCGTAAACGCAACGATTGGTGTGCGCCGCCCGTTACTTTCACGTTGCCGGATTGCCGCGGTCGCCTGGAACCCGTCCATTTCCGGCATCTGGCAATCCATGAAAATGAGGTCGAACGGCGCCTGTGAGGCCTTCGCGACGGCTTCCTGCCCATTGTTGGCAATCTCCACCTGACATCCCATTTTCTTCATCAATGCGGCGGCCAGTTTTTGATTGACGATATTATCCTCCACGAGTAATACGCGGCAGCCGGCAAACGCCGGTTCTTCCTCCCGGTCGATTTTTTGGAGTTGATTTGCCGCCACGCGGCCGTTGCGGGCGGCGAGAACCCGGTGCAACGTATTCTTAAATACGGATTGCCGCAGCGGTTTGATGAGGCAGGCGGCGGCCCCCGTTTCGGCGCTCCGCAAAGCGTTTTGCGAATCCGCGGAAGCAATCAAAAGGATGGAGGGTCCGCCAGTTTCGTCCGATAAGCGCCGCCAGGCGCCTACGTTCTCCCCGTCAATTTCCGTCATGCCGCAATCGAGGCATACGACCTCGTAGGGATCGCCATCGTTCCGGGCCGCCGCCGCGAGCGTCAACGCGATTTCCGCCGAAGACACATCGTCTTTCCGCATCCCCCAGTTCGAACACAGGCGGGCCGTGATGGACCGGCGGACGGGGTGGCCGTCGACGACAAGAATGCGGACTCCGTCGAGCTTTGGCGCCTTGTTCTCCGACGGTATAGCCGTTGGATGCACCGGCAGCGAGATCTCGAACGTGAATGTAGATCCGATTCCCACCTGACTGTCCACGCTAAACCGGCCACCCATTAACGAAACAAGCTGGCTGGAAATTGCGAGTCCGAGACCAGTGCCGCCGTACTTCCGCGTGGTCGATGAATCGATCTGTTGAAACCGCTCGAACAGTCTATCCACCCGGTCCGGGGGAATTCCGATTCCTGTGTCGCTAACGGCGATGCGAATAGCGGCGAGTCCGCCGTCGAGCGAACTCACTTCGGCCTCGACCAGCACATGGCCGCTCGCCGTGAACTTTAGGGCGTTGGAAACCAGGTTCAGCACCACTTGGCGAATGCGGCCGGCGTCGCCGAGAAAATGGGATGGGAATGGCGGCTCGCACAACAGAAGCAGTTCCAGATCCTTCTCCCGCGCTTTTACCGCCATCAGTTCGATGACATCGTAAAGGGCGCGGTGCAGGTCGAACGGCGCCGCGTCAAGTTCGAGCTTTCCGGCTTCGATTTTCGAAAAATCCAGGATCTCGTCGATGATCGTTAGCAAGGCCTCGCCCGAACCGCGAACGGTTTCGGCGTAGCCCTGTTGTTCCGGAGTCAGGAGCGTGCCCAGCAATAATCCGGTCATGCCGATCACGCCATTCATCGGGGTGCGAATTTCATGGCTCATAGACGCGAGGAAAGCGCTTTTGGCTCGCGTGGCGTCCTCCGCGCGGAGCTTTGCCTGCTCGAGTTCGCCGACAGTCCGCGTCAATTCTATGGATCGCTGATCCAATTGCTGGTTCGCCAGCTTCAGTTCCGTCAGATACTTGGCCTTGAGTTGCTCCGCCTCCTTGATCTCGGTGATGTCGATGGAGATCATGATGCCGGCGGTCGGGTTGCCCCGGTTGTCCAGGATCGGCGCGCCCTTGGCTAGAATGAACCGTTCTTCGCCGTCCTCGGTAAGCACAGAGAATTCCCGGCTGGAAGTTTCGGCGGAACGGATCGCCCGGGTTAGCGGAAGATCGCCGGTGTCGATGGGGCTGCCGTCAAGATCGCGCACGCGCAGCTTGGAAAGAAACTGTTCAATGCCGATGCCGCTGAAGGAGACTCCGCGGTCGGCGCTACCCAGCAGGACTCCGAAATCGTTGACGTATTGCAAGGTACCGCTTGACGCCGCCGCGATTGCAATGCCGGCCTGGCTATTGTCGAGCGCCGCCTTCAACGTGACTTCCATTTCCTCCAGCGCTTTCTGCACCAGCTTCGTGGGAGAAATATCGATGAAACTGATCACCGCGCCTTCAACGACATTTTCCAGCGTGCGGTATGGGAGAATGCGCATGGAGTACCACTCGCCGGTCTTGGTTTGTACGTCTATCTCCTTGGGAATCAGGCTCTCGAACACCACTTGGACATCGCTCTCCAAACGGTCGTAACCAATTAGGTTGGAGACAATGTGGTTGACCGGCCGGCCAACATCGGTGGGAATCAGATTGATGATACGCGTGGCGCAGGGCGTGAAGCGCAGGATCCGCAACTGGCGGTCGACAAAGACGGTGGCGATTCCGGTGCCCGCGAGCAGATTGTTCATGTCGTTGTTCGCACGAGACAGGTCCGTTACCTTGGTTTGCAATTCGGCGTTGACGGTGGCGAGTTCTTCGTTCAGCGATTGCAGCTCTTCTTTAGAGTTCTCCAGTTCCTCGTTTGTGGAGTGCAGTTCTTCGTTGACCGACTGCATCTCTTCATTGGAGGTTTTCAGTTCTTCGTTCGATGTCTCCAACTCCTCCTGGGCGGATTGAAGATACTCTTCCTTGGCGCGCAACTCCGATTCGATTTCGGCGAGGCGGCGTTCGGCGAAGGCGAGCGGCGTCTCGCCTCCGGCGCCTTCCAGTCTCGCACCGTGTTCGGGCGCGCCGGGGATGGCGGACGGTCCTTCTTCGAGAGCAACGACGAAGAGGCGGGCGGCGGCGGCGGTTCCGTGAGTCTCCGGGAGGGGGCTGACGGTAAGGTTGACCAGCACGAAATGGCCGTTTGTTTTGACGCGCAGCGCTTTACCGCGGGCGATTTCGTTTCGTGTGGCGGCCGTATGCAGGGCCACGGTCAGTTCCAGGCGCAGCCCTTCGCGGGCCATCTTTAAGATATTGCCGACGCCGGTCTCTCCCGGGGCCGGTTCCAGAAACAAGCCGGTTCGGCCGTGAACGTAAACGATATCGCCGCCGCCGTTTACCAGGACAGCGGCCGGGACGAATTGGTCTAAGAGGGATCGTTCAGTGAGTTCACGCAGCGTGGGCCTTTCCCGGCGGGCGGCCATCGCGGAAGCCGCGGGCGCGAAAATCGCCGCTGGCGGCGAAGGCGCAGGGAACCGGCCAACGGGCGGGCGTTGGCCGCGATATGGATCCGGCCGCCGTTGATACAACTTCCAGCGGTGATCGATAACCGAATAAAAATCTCCAAACTCGCCGACGGACTCCGATGCGCCCAGAAAAAGGACCCCATTAGGCTTCAACGCATAATGGAGCATCGGAATTAGCTTCTGTTGCAATTCCGCGCCCATGTAGATGAAGAGGTTGCGGCAACCGATGAGGTCGAGCTTGGAAAAGGGCGGGTCGCGGGTCAGATCGTGCTCGGAAAAGATCAGCATGTCGCCAATGGCCTTATGGACGCGGTAGCCGCCGCCCGGTTCGGGAGTGAAAAACCTGGCAAGCCTTTCGGGGGAAATATCGGCGGCGATGTTGGCGGAGAAGAGGCCGGCAAGGGCGGCGGCAAGGGCGCGGACGTCGATATCGGTGGCGAATATCTGGAAGTTGAATTTTTGCTTCAACGCTTCCTGCCGTTCGGCGAGCAGGATGGCGATGGAGTAGGCCTCCTCCCCGGTGGAGCAGCCGGCCGACCAGACGCGGATTGCGGCCCCTGCGGCTTTGCCTGCGAAGAGATTGGGAAGAACCTCTTGTTCGAGTACTCGAAAGGCCACCTTGTCGCGGAAAAAATTTGTAACGCCGATGAGGAGGTCTCGGAAAAGGCCGTCCAGCTCCACGGGCGTTTGCCTAGCAAAGGCGATGTAGGCTTCGAAGGACTCTATTTGATTGACGGCCAGACGGCGTTCGATGCGGCGATGGAGGGTGCTGGATTTGTAGAGGGAAAAGTCATGCCCGCAATGGACGCGGAGCAGCGCACAGATCTTCCGCAGCACGTGCGCGGACTTCTGCGAATTCGGACTGGGGGGACGGGGCCTTCTACCAAAGGCATACGCGGCGTAGGCGATGAGTTGGCTCGCCATTTCCACTGGCGGCAGCGCGTAGTCCACCAATCCCGTGGCGATCGCGCTGCGAGGCATACCGTCAAACTCGGCGGAGGCATCGTCCTGCGCGATGACCATTCCGCCTTCGTCTTTGATGGCACGGACGCCAAGCGTACCATCGCTGCCGGTGCCGGAGAGGACGATGCCGATGGCGCGGTCCTTTTGATCGAGCGCCAGGGAGCGGAAAAAAAAGTCAATGGGCAGACGATGCCCGCGGGCGGCGGTGAATTCCTGGAGATGGAGCGTGCCGTGGAGGATGGCCATTTCGCTGTTGGGCGGGATGATGTAGACGCAGTTTGGCTGCACCGCCATCCCGTCTTCGACCTCGAAGACCGGCATGCGGGTGTAGCGGCGGATCAGATCGGAAAGGATGCTCTTGTGGCTGGGCGACAGATGCTGGATGAGTACAAACGCCATGCCATGATCCGGCCCCGCGGGCATACCGGCGAAGAACGACTCGAAAGCCGCCAAACCACCGGCGGAGGCGCCGATGCCTATAATGGGAAACGCAGGATCGAGCGCGGGCGTCCGCGACGCATCGAGACTGGACTGATCCATACCTGACACTTTATACTTTTCTTACGGCTAAGTTTGATTGGGGGCCGGAAATGCGTTGCGGCTTTTCGGGTTAATTAGACGGTAATTGCGGTGAGAGCGGGAGGGGCGAGGGCAAAAATGGGAATCACAATGGGGATTCCCATGATAAGCTTCCAGTATGGAATCGAAGCTGACAATGGACCAAGCGGGACGGATACTAATTCCCAAGTCGTTGCGCGACGAGTTGCGACTGGTTCCGGGAGACGTAATGGACTTGAAGAGCGCAGGGGATGAGATCCTATTGCGGCCGGTGCGGCGCAGGGCGCTGATAAAGAAAGAGCGGGGCGTGTGGGTTTACCAGGGTGAGGCGGACGAGGCAACGTCCATCACAGACCTAATAGACCGTGAGCGAGAGAAGCGTTCGCGGGAGTTACTGGGTCTACAAGGATGAAGGAGTTTTTCGATACGTCGGTGTTGGTGGCGGCGTTTTGGAAAGGGCACCCGAATCACGCCGCGAGTTTGCATTTAGTCAGCGGGGCGAACCGGAAGAAATCCGGTTGCGGGATCCATACTTTGGCGGAGGTCTATGCAACGATGACGGCGCTGCCGGTACGAGACGTGATTCCGCCCGATCAGGCGCTGCTGTTCGTTCAGGAAGTGCGCGAGCGGTGCCAGGTGATAGCGCTAGACGAGTTGGAGTATCTGGACACTATTGCCCGGTCGGCGGAACGTGGGTTTAAGAGCGGTCGCATCTACGACGCGCTGCTGGTGCGGTGTGCGCGGAAATCAAACGCGCAATCGATCTACACTTGGAATTTACGGCATTTTCAGGCTACGGACCCGGAGTTGGCGGATCGGATGCGAACGCCGTAACTCGTGGTGACGTTCGTTTAGAAGGTGATTCTGTCCGGTGACGGGGCTGAAGTTCTTGGAGAGGCTGCCGCGTGCGACGGCTGCCGCTTCGGTCGCGGTGATACCTTGCCGTTCGAAATCGCGCCGCTTCATCTCGGCGTGGAAGGCGAGTTCGTCGTCCAGTTCGGTTTCGATGCCTGGCGGGAGACCTCGCAAGCGGTTCCAGATATTTTTCCAGTTCATATAGCCCTCAATACAAGGCGGATCGCGTTCACCATGCGGTCAAAGCCCTGCTCTTCTTCCTTGAGCCTCCTGCGGCCGGCGGCGGTGAGTTTGTAAAAACGGACTCTCCGGCGTGTATCGGACTGCCCCCAGTCGCCTTGTGTCCAGCCATTGACGGCCAGCCGTTGCAGCGCCGGATACAGCGAGCCTTCGCCGACATGGAGTACTTGGTCCGAGATCTGTTGCAGATACTGGGCGATGCCGTAGCCGTGGAGCGGGCCGCGGGTGAGCGTTTTGAGGATGAGCATGTCGAGGGTGCCAGGAAGAATTTCGGAGGGAGTCATCGTTGTTCAATCCATCGTCTATCGATGTATCGATTATACGCCGCTGTTAGGATGAAAGTTCGTCATGAGTGAAATAAAAACGATTATTTTCGATATGGGCAATGTCATCATCCCTTTCGACTTCCGCCGCGGGTATGCGGCTCTTGAGCGGCATGTGGATATTCCGGCGGCGGAGATCCCGGAGCGCATCCGGGCGGCGGCGCTGGTACCGGAGTTTGAAAGCGGACGGATGGAGCCACGCGCTTTTGTCGCGGCGATCAATAAAGCGCTGGATGCGCAGTTGACGTATGAGACGTTTTGCGGGATTTGGAGTTCGATTTTCCTGCCTGACACGTTGATCCCGGTCGAGTTAGTCCAGACGTTGAAGGAGAAGTATCGGGTGATGGTCTTGTCCAATACGAATGCCATTCACTTTGAGATGGTGTGGGAGGCATATCCGATATTGCGGCACTTCGATCATTTGATCCTCTCGCATGAAGTGAAGGCGTTGAAGCCGGAGCCGGCAATTTATGCGGCGGCGCTGGCGGAGGCGCGGGCGGAGCCGGGGGAGTGTTTTTTTACGGACGATATTGCGGCGTATGTTGAGGGCGCGCGGCGGGCGGGGATGCAGGCGGAGCAGTTTCTGGGGTATGAGAAGCTGCTCGTGGATTTGCGGGAGCGCGGGGTTGACTTGTGACGTCAAGCGGCATAAACTGTAAGAGTGATTCGTTCGTTTCGCTGCCGTGACACACTCTCCGTGTTTCACGGAGGTTCTCCTCGCCGATGGGCTTCGCTGGCTCGTCTGGCGGAACGTAAACTGAATATGCTGGACGCCGCGGGAAGATTATCGGACCTTAGGATTCCGCCGGGGAATCGGTTGGAAGCGCTTTCCGGTGAGCGGCAAGGAACGCATAGCATTCGAGTGAATGTCCAATTTAGAATCTGTTTCCGTTGGGAGGGAGAAGATGCGTTTGACGTCGAAATCGTCGACTACCACTGAAGTTCGGATGCCCATCCATCCTGGTGAGATACTTCAGGAAGAAATGCTGGCGCCGCTGGGGTTGTCCTTGAGCGAGTTGGCACGGGGAATCCGGGTACCGGTGAACCGGTTGAGCCAGATTGTGCGGGGTTTGCGGGCGGTTACGCCCGATACGGCGATGCGGCTATCGCGCTACTTCGGATTTTCGCCGGACTATTGGCTGCGGCTGCAAATGCGTTATGATTTTGAACTGGTGCGGCGGCGGGACGGGGAGCGGATTGAACGGGAAGTGACGCCGCGGGAAGCGGCCTGACTCGATTACGGCGAGTAAACGCCCAGGAAGAGAGACATATGAGTGAAGAAGAATCCAGTCGGTTGGTTTGAGATTTATGTGAAGGACATGACGCGGTCCCGCGCGTTCTACGAAGGGGTGCTGGCGACGAAACTGGCCGCGCTTGAAAGCCCCGATTCTAGCGAAGAACTCACCATGTTTGCCTTTCCGATGGAGGAGAACGCCTCCGGCGCGCCGGGCGCGCTGGTGAGTATGAAGGGGGAACAACCTAGTGGTAACGGCACCATCGTCTACTTCACCGGCGAAGACCGCGCTGTTGAGGCTAACAGGGTTCCGGGTAACGGCGGAACGATCATGAAAGACAAGTTTTCGATCGGCCCGTACGGGTTCATCGCACTTGTTACCGACCTCGACGGCAACGTTGTCAGACTGCATTCGATGAAGTAGCGCGAAGCGAGCCGCCTATTTGTGCGCGGCGCCGATGGCGGAGTCCACCCAGGCGCAGACCGTTTGGCGATCTGCCTCGGAGAGTTTCGCCTGCGCGTGCAACCAGTCGTAGCCGAGCAGCGGCATGCTTTTCTCGCGAAGCACTTTGCAGACGTCCTCCAGGTCGCTCCAACTGGTAAAGGCCGTTTCGCCGGGTTTGAGCCATTCGGAAAAATTGAGATGCTTGCGGCCGTCGATCACGTGATTGCGTACGGGCCAGGAGACCGGCGCTACGTCGGCATACCAGGGCCATTTCGTTTCGTTGGAGTGGCAGTCGGCGCAGGCGCGGGTAAGGATATCCTGAACGGGGCGCGGCGGCTTCATCACGACGGCAAAGGTGCGCGCCGGATCAGTAGCGGGATTGGATTTGGCGGGGGCGGGGAAGAACTGAATGAGGACCGCGAGGGCGGCGATGGCAATGAATACGTTCTTCTTCATAGAAAAAGGGCGGACCGGGTAGGTCCGCCCTTTCTCGATTGTACTTCGGCTTAGAACTGATACTTCAAGCCGAACTGGATGTTGCGCGGATTTTGCACTTGAGCGCCGATGGCCCCAAAGGTATTCGGCGTGCTGATGTTGAGCCCCGGAGGCGCCCAGCTAACGTGGTTGAGAGCGTTGAACAGTTCGACGCGGAAGTCGAAATAGTTGCGCTCGCCGACGTTGAAGCGTTTGCCGACGGAGAAGTCCAGGTTGAAGTAGCCGGGACCGCGTTCGGTGCCGATTCCGGAATTGCCGAAGCTGCCGTCGGCGGGTTGCCCGTAGGCGCAGGAACCGGAGATGACGCCGGCGGCGCAGAAGTCCGGCGTGATGCGGCCGGTGGAATCGGTGGGCAAGCCGAACCAGTTGTCAACCGTGCGGCGCGATTCGTCGATGGGAATATTGCCGTACTGATTGGCGCGAACATTGCCGCGAACGGCTTGGCCGGTACGGTCAAGCGCGCGGACCGTAAGCGGGAGACCGCTGCGGGCCTGCAGGTTGTAGTTCGCGCTCCATCCGCCGAGGATCAAATCCGTCGCGCGACGGGTGCCGGAGCCAAACTTCTGGCCTTTGCCAAAGGGCACGTCCCAGTTACCGCCGATGGTGAAACTGCGCCGGATGTCGAAGAACGCCGGGCCGCGATTGCTCCTGCGATCATAGGCGTTCTGCCAGTAGGCGCCTTCGCCCGAGGTAAAGCCGCTGCCGTAGTAACCGAGGTTATCGGTAAGCGTCTTGCCGAAAGTGAACGCCGCGATGAAGTCCAGACCGCCGCGCAGACGGCGGCGAGCCGTCATCTGAAGGGCGTGGTAGTCCATCGTCGCCGAGGATTCGGTGCGAGCGATGTTGCCAAGGTTTGGCAGCAAATTGATGAGCGGGCGGCGCAGGTTGAGGTTGGTCCAGGTGGCGAACGGACCGATGCCGGCGACAGGCTGATTGGCCTCAACAGGGGCGACCAGATGGGTGCCCTTCTGGCCGACATAACCGGCGGAGACCGAGGTGGCATTATCCATCTGGTACTCCACGGTAAAGTTCATCTGGGATGTCGTCTGCGGACGCAAATTCAGATCCCAAGCCCGGCCTTGCAACTGAGGCACGACGCCAGCCGAAGCCGGGCGGGGCATGTTAAGCGCGAGGTTGGCGGTAACGGCGTCGGCGAATCCGGTGGTGATGCTGCCGGGCGTGCGGACGTCGTAGTTGAAGTCGGTTTCAATGAAGAACGGCGGATTCAGGGGAAGGCGGAGATTGGCTCCGGTGCCTTCCATGAAGCTCTGGTAGGCGGCGCCGCCGCGCAGGACCAGTTTGTTCTTGAACATGCCGGGGGTCCAGGCGAAACCGACGCGCGGCATGAATTGTTTGTTGTAGCCCTTGTACAGGGCGCGTCCGAATTCGCCGTCGCCGGGAGTGATCAACTGGCCGGTAAAGGTGTTGACGTTGATTTGGCGGTCCTTTACTTCATAGATCGGCTGCATTCTTTCCCAACGCAGACCGAGATTGAGGGTGAAGGTAGAGGTTACCTTGTAGTCGTCCTGAATAAAGACCGCGGGACGCCAGAAGCGATGGCCCCAGGTGCCGCTCGCGGCGCCCCGGCCTTTGCGGGTCAACGTGTCAAGCAGGAAGTCGGCATAGTCCAGGCCGGTGTAGTTACCGGAGTAGGAGAACAAACCGAGAACGCCATTGTTTCCGGAGTAATAACGGTTCTGCTGGTAGCGCATCAACTGCCCGCCCATCTTGAGCAGGTGACGGCCCTTCTGCCACGTCAGGTTGTCGTAGTAGATGAACTTATTGTCGCCCGTTCTGGACGTCACGCCCGTGGAGCCGATACCGGAGAGGCCGCCGCCGATTGCGATGGAACTCAACCCGGCGATCGGTTGGCCGCCGGGGATGCCGAACTTCGCATTGCCGTCTGCACCCAATTGTCCGGACCAGTCGATGGGAAGATCGTTAATCACGATGCGGGAATAGGCAACGCGCGCTTCGTTGACTACGGTAGGTGAGATGGTGCGGTTCCAGTTGATGACGGCCGAGTTCGTTGGATTGTCGGTCCCGGAGGTCATGGAAACGGGAAGGGCGGCGCGGCTGGAAGACGTATCAAAGAATGAGCGCGAGTAGCGTCCCATCAGGTTGTCCTTGTCCGAAAGGCGGTAGTCCAACTTGATATCGCCCTGGTGGTTGTTCTGCAGAGATGCGGAGGAGCTGGCATAATTGCCAGCCACGCCGAGGTTCCCCGCCCCCTGCTGGTTCGGCAGCGGGTAAAGCGCGGGGTTCGCGAAGAGGAACCGCGCCACCGGGCTGAACCGCGACGCCGGGATGGTTTTGTTCGGGAATGGCTGACCGGTCAGCGGGTCCGTCACTACGTTTGTGAAGGCGTTAAGGTCGCCGTTGCGCCAGGACTGCGGGGCGACGCTGGCTGTCGTCGGGCCATCGGCCCGCTGGATCGTCGCCTCGTAATTGGTGAAGAAGAACAGTTTGTTCCTTTTGATGGGTCCACCGAAAGTGCCACCGAAGATGTTGCGCTTGAAGCCGGTCCGCTTGGCGGTCGAGGCCACACGATTGCGGAAGAAACCATTAGCGTCCAGCTTGTTGTTCCGCAGAAACTCAAACACATTTCCATGGAACTCGTTCGTACCGCTCTTCATTTGAAGCATCACGGTCGCGCCGCCGGCGGAGCCGAATTCGGCTGCGGCGTTACCGGTGAGGACCTTTACTTCTTCCAAGGCGTCCACGTTCGGCGAATAGCCCACGCGGTTATCGATGGAGTCATTCACATCGACGCCATCCAACATGAAATTGTTGGTCTGTTCACGGTTGCCATTCACATAGGGACGCGCGCCCAGGCGACCGTTCATTCCGCTCGGATTGGGGCTGACAGCGCCGGGAATCAGCAGCGTCAGCGAGACGAAGTTGCGGCCATTAAGGGGCAGGCTCGTCAGCTTCTGTGAACTGATGGTGTCGCCGGTCTGCGTGGATTCGGTTTGCAGAACGGGCGCGACATCGGTAATTTCAACCGTCTGCGTCGTGTCGCCCAGTTCGAGTCTGATGTCGATACGTGCCGTTTGGCTTACTTCCAGCTTGAAAGGCCCAACGGACGACCTTTTGAATCCAGTCTGCTCCACCGTGACGGTGTATTCCGAGACTGGCAAGAAGGGAAAGCTGTAGATGCCGGAACTGTTGGATTGGGCCGTGAACGTCACACTGGTGGCGGCGTTGCGGGCGGTGATTTTTGCATTCGGGACGGTGGCGCCGGTCGGGTCGGTTACCGTCCCCGTAATAGCACTGGTAATAGTTTGCGCGGCGACCGAGAGGGCCAACATCGCGCTAAGAATCGTGAGTAAATTCAGTTTTCTCATAAAGTAAGAAACACCTCTGCACCTTTATTCTATGCACGGGGGGGTACGCACTGCAAGCCGTATCTAATTGATTTTAATGGAGTTAATATACAGATTTTGGAACCCGCAGCTATGAAAAAATGGAACTGTAACAAACGAAAGGAGATCTCCGCGTCCTAATTACAGGAGCGCGGTGTCGATCCCCTCATTCGTTACAACTTCCCGATCCGGCGGGGTTGCGGTTGCCCCATCCAGCCACTCTCGCAACGCCTTCCGTGACCCGCCGAAGTAGTCTCGCGCCAGTTCTTCAATGGCAATTTCCCGCAACTCGGTCGAATCCCGCGCGGGCGCGTAGACGAAACTGCGCCCGGCTTTTCGCCGGGTCAGATGGCCGCGTTTCACCAGTCGTTCGAGCAGCGTCATCACCGTCGTATACGCAAACGCCTGGCGCGGCGCCAAGGCTGCGGCTACGTCGCGCACCGTGCCCTCGCGTTTTGTCCAAAGCACTCCCAGACAAGCCATCTCCAATGGCGGCGGGAGGGGAGAATGCCCGGAGCGGCGCCCCATAAGGCTACTTCTCGTCGTCCAGCGCGGAAGTCAGTTTGTCTCTGAAAAGCGATCCCGTAGCCGGCACGGGTTTCGCTTGTTTTCCCGCCGCCGCCGATGGCGGAACAAGCCGGAGCGCGGGCGGCGCGATCTGTTCTTCCGCCAGGAACCGCTCCTTCTTTAAAAGGCTCCGTTCCAGCATCGGCGCGTACCCGGTAAAGTTGCCATCGAGCAACGAATCCCGCTTCACAATGTTCCGCACCGTCTCCATCTTCGAATCCAGATTGTCGAGGTGATGCAGCAGCATCGCTTCCAGGAAACACGGCACCTTGGGCGACCCGAACGCCAACTCTCCGTGATGGCTCGCGATCAGATGTTCTACCAACAGCCGCAGCTTCGGCGGGAATCCGGGAACCTCGCGCACCTTTTCATCCAGCATCCGCAGCGCAATTAGAATATGCCCGATCAATTGCCCTTCATCGGAATATCCGAAGCCGCGGTCATACGTGAGTTCATGAATCTTGCCGATGTCGTGCAGAACTACGCCGGTCAGCAGCAGGTCTTCATCCACTTCCGGATAATGGCGCGCCGCGAACCGCGCCAGCGTCAGGAGCGACAGCACATGCTCAATCAATCCGCCGATCCAGGCGTGGTGAATGGACTTCGCCGCGGGCGCCGTTTTATACCGGCGCGCGATTTCGGCGTCGGCGAAAAAGGCTTTGAGCAACGCCTTCAAATGCGGATTCCGCATGGTGTCGATGTAGCCCATCAGTTCGGCGTACATTTCATCGCGGTCGCGTTTGGAGGCGGGGAAGTAATCGGACGGTTCCACGTCGCGCTCATCGGCGCGCATCAGCCGGTCCACGCGCAGTTGCAGCTTGTTCTGATAGACGGTTGCCTGCCCGCGAATTTTGACGTAGTCGTTGCGTTCAAACGTGTCGACGATTTCCGCCACACCGTCCCACATCTTGGCGTCGATCTCGCCCGTCTTGTCCCCTAAAACCAGGGAGAGGTAAGGTTCGCCCGTCTTTTTCTGACGGACATCCTTGTTCAAAACCAGGAAAGTGGTCTGGACTTGCTGGTTGGCTTCGAGTTCGTTTGCGAATAATTTCATCCGAGAATATCGGATTTAAGGTTAGCAGGCTATGACTTCGAAGTGGAGACGTCGCCCGTTGACGTTCCCGGCACCGGGAAGAACAGCAGGCGTTTGCGCCGCTTCTGATTCGCCACTTCGGCGCGCGTTACAGTCTCCGGCTTCAACTGCGCCGGATCGCTCCAACGCGTCGATTTGCCCGCCGCGGCCGCCGTATCCACATAGCCTTCCCGGATTTCAAGGAAAGCATCGCCGCGCAGTTTGGTTAGATAGTCGCGCACAGCCGGCTGCATCCGCGGCTCAAAGAGCTTGTTCATTACTTCGCCCTCCACCTCTTCGAATTCCGCCAGCCCGGCCTGATGATGTTCATCCACCTTCAAAATCAGCCAGCCATTCGGAAAAGGCATGGGCTCCAGCACGTCGTTGCGTTTGGCGGCCCATACCTTATCTTCCAACTCCTTGCGCAGTTCGCCCTTCTTCGACGGCGGCAGTTCGCCATCGCTCTTCGCGGTTTCCGAATCTGAATTGTCGCGGGCCAGTTCGTTAAACTTCTCGCCCTTCCGCGCCCGCGCCACCAGATCCTTCACCTTCTTTTCCACGGCAAGTTTTTCGGCTTCCGACTTGCCTTCAATCGTCAGGAAGATCTCGCGAAGGAACACGCGTTCCTCGCGTTGAAAATCTTTCTTGTTCTCGTCGTAGAACTTGCGCAGTTCGGCTTTAGGAATGACGATCTTGGAACTTACTTCCTGGCCGATCACCCGGCGCGTCAGCATGTTGTTCTTGATCTCGGCGCGGTAATCTTCGTAGGGCATGCCGGTGTTTTCGCGGATGTACTCCTGGAACTTATCGGCGTCGGCGATCTTCGAGCGGCGCTGCAAATCGGCGACATACTTGGTGACTTCCGAGTCGAGATTGATGCTCAGGTCGCGGCCCTTCTGCACCAGCAGCATCGTGTCGATCTTCTCGCGCAGGAAATCCTTCTCGCGTTCCTTCAACGCTTCCGCTATATCAGCGGCGCTGGCGTTGCGGGACTTCATTTCCTCGGCCATGCCTTTTTTCATTCGCTCCAATTCCGAGCGCGTGATGATCTCCCCGTTCACCTTGGCGACGATCTGTTCGATGACAATGGGGTCGGCGGCAGTGAGAACGGAAACGGCGGCGAAACAGAGGAACAGGAAGCGGTGGGGCATAGCTTCTCCTATATTAACTCGTTGCAAGCCTCCGGCCAAGATGGGGAATCAATGGGTTACAGGTGTTTCGGCTGTATCGGCGGCGGCACCGTGTGTCCCCGTTGGCACTAAAGCAGCCGGCGCCAGCCGCCGCAGGCACTCCTGCAAATGCCGCAGCATGGCCTCCGGCTTCGACGCCGGCCATGGATCGGCAGGCATCCGCAGGACACCCGCCGGCGTGAATTGGCACCCTGGCGTTCCAGCGACCAGCGCCATTAAATTTTCCGGACTGATCCGCGCTTCCGGGTGAATCTTCATGTTGAAGAAGCCTTGCCGCCGGTCGATCGATTCAATCCCCAGACGTTGCGCGATGGCTCGCAGCAGGGAGAATTCGGCCAGTTGCCGCACCATGTCCGGCACCGGTCCATAGCGGTCGGCCATCTCTTCGAGCACCCTTTGCCGCTCCGCCACGTTCTCCACGCCAGCCAGTTTTTTGTAGGTGCGCAGCCGCTGAATCTCCTCGCCGATATAGGTGTTCGGAATGCGCAGGTCCACACCCAGGGTGAGGGTGGAATGAATCTCCGGCGGCACATCCTCGCCCTTCAGTTCCCGCACCATGTCGTCCAGCAATTTCAAGTAGGTATCGAAGCCGACGGACTCAATATGGCCGTGCTGCTCGCCGCCCAGCAGGTTGCCGCAGCCGCGCAATTCCAAATCCAGCGCGGCGATTTTGAAACCCGCGCCCAGGTCGCTGAACTCTCGCAACGCGGCCAGCCGTTTCCGCGCCACGTCTGAAAGCTCCGTATTCGGCGGCACCAGCAAATACGCGTAAGCCCGCCGGTTCGAACGTCCCACGCGCCCGCGCAACTGATACAACTCCGACAGCCCGTGCCGCTCCGCGTTCTCAATGACGATCGTGTTCGCCAGGGGAATATCCAAGCCGTTCTCCACAATCGTCGTGCAGACAAACACGTCGTACTCGTGCTTCATGAAGCCCAGCAGGACGCGTTCCAGTTCTGCTTCCGGCATCTGCCCATGCCCCACGCCCACGCGCACATGCGGCATCGCGTCCTGCAGCCACATCGCCCGCTGGTAAATTGTATCCACGCGGTTATGAACGAAATAAACCTGACCGCCGCGCAGGACTTCGGTCTCGATCGCGGCCTTCACCAGATCCTCGTTGAAAAGCGCCACGGTGGTTTGTATTGCCAATCGGTCCTTGGGCGGCGTTTCGATCACCGACATGTCGCGAAGGCCGAGCATGGACATGTGCAGCGTCCGCGGAATGGGCGTCGCGCTCATGGTCAGCACGTCGATATTCTTGCGGATGTCCTTCAGCCGTTCCTTGTGCCGCACGCCGAAGCGCTGTTCTTCGTCAACGACCAGCAAGCCCAGATCGGAGTATTCGACATCCTTCGACAGGATCCGGTGGGTGCCGATGACAATGTCCACTTTGCCAAGCTTTAGCTCTTCCAGCACCTGTTTGGTTTCGGCCGCCGAGCGAAACCGGCTCAGCATTTCCACGCGTACCGGGAAGCTGGCGAAGCGGCGTTTGAACGATTCGAAGTGCTGGAAACAGAGCACGGTGGTAGGCGTCAGCACCGCCACCTGCTTACCATCGCCCAACGCCTTGAACGCGGCGCGCATGGCCACTTCCGTCTTGCCGAAGCCGACGTCGCCGCACAACAGGCGGTCCATTGGCTGGGGGCGCTCCATGTCGCGTTTGATCTCGCTGACGGCCTGCACCTGGTCGGTCGTCGGCGCGTATTCAAAGGCGTCTTCGAACTCGCGCTGCCAGTTGGAATCGGAGGAATAAGCAAAGCCTTCCGACATTTTCCGCGCCGCGTAGAGTTTCAAAAGCTCTTCGGCCATGTCGCGCATTTTCGCTTTGACGCGCGTCTTGGTCTTGGCCCAAGTCACGCCGCCCAGACGGTCCATGGAAGGCTTCTGCTCACCGGCGCCGCGGTACTTCTGCACCAGGTCCAGGCGCGTCATCGGCAAGTAAAGGCGTGCTTCGCCGGCATATTCCAGCAGCAGGAAATCGCCCTTCTGATCGTCGCCTTGCGCAAGTTCCTTGATGCCCAGGAACTTGCCCACACCGTGGGTGACGTGGACGACAAAGTCGCCCACCTTCAGGTCGGCGATGTCCGACGCGAAGGCCGCGGCGGCGCCGTGATTGATGGCTGGGGAAACGGCCAGATCGGAAGGGTCGAACAGATCTTCGCTGCCGATCACGGTCACGTGCGCGTCCGCGAAAGTCGTGCCGCGACGGATCAGCCCGCGTGCGAGCATGGTGTTCGCGGTGGAGCCGAAGAGGCGCGCGCGTTCGGCCAAATAGGGCGAAGGATGGTCGCCGGGGTCGAGCGCCAATTGGAACGGTATTTGATACTCATGCAGGATGTCGGCCAGGCGCTCCACTTCACCCACGGCAGGCGCGAAATAGACGACGCGATTTTTCTGTTCGATCAGGGTTCGGGTCTCGCCGACCGCGGCACGCAGATCGCCGTGGAAGGCGATCGATGGCCGCGTGGAAATGTACACCGACGGCCCGGACCCGGACTCACCGATGAGTTCAAGTTGCCGCAGGGCGAGCGTGGCGCGGCTTTCCATCATCCGCGCCCAGTCTTCCATCGAGTAGAAAATGGCGTCGTTCGGCACGGTGTCCGCGCGCCCGTTTTCGTTGAGCCGTTTCCAGAATCTTTTAGCCGCGCCGCGGATCTGTTCCGGCTCATCGAGCAGGATGAGCGCGTCCAATTGCAGATCGAAAAGGTTGGTTTCCCGCGGGTCCTGGAAGACGCGAACGAACTCCCACCCAGCCGCCGGATTTCCGGGGACCGCATGTTCGGCCAGCGGCAGAATGGCCGCCGCATGGACTTTGAGTACGGAGCGCTGTGTCTGCACGTCGAAGCGCCGCATTTCTTCAATCGTGTCGCCAAAGAGTTCAATGCGAATGGGCTGCGCGCTTTCGGCCGGAAAGATGTCGATGATGCCGCCGCGCACGGAAAACTCACCGACCATTTCCACCGGCTCGTGCTGTGTATAGCCGATTCGCCGGAGGTGATCGGAAAGGTCGTCCATGGCAATATCTTCGGTGGTGCGCAGTTCCAGCGCGAGGTGGCGATACTGCGCCGCCGCATATGTTCGGGCGAGCGCGCTGCCGATGGGCGTGACGGTGATCGTGGCCCGGCGCGATGCCATTCGCCAGAGCCCCACGGCCCGCTGCGCGCTGATTTCGCTGTGCGGCGACAGCCCTTGTGAAGGCAGAACGTCGAGCGCCGGAATCATCTGTGGCGGCTCCATTTGCTGTCCGCCGGCAATGATGTCGAAAAAAGTGTGGATTGCTTCCAAGAGCAGTTCGGCTTCGTTGGCGCCATCGGTGACGACGATCAACGAACGGCCGGTGAGTTTCCAGAGCAGGACGGTATAGAGGGCCTTCGCGGTGAGCGTCAGCCCGGAAAGCGATTGGTGTTTGTTCGCGCCAAGTCCGCGCACAATCCGTTGCAACCCATCGCCCGTGGCGAAGGACTGGAACAGGTCGCGAACGGCCGGATGGGTCATCGGGCGAGGATCTCATTCTCGATATTCGTTGTCGAGTGGCCGGGTTCCAGCGGGATCAGGACCACTTTGCCGCCGGCGGCTTCCACTTCTTCACGGCCGGCGACGAAATGCGACCAGTCAGCGCCTTTGACGAGAATATCGGGCAGGACTTGGGCGATCAGTTCGCGCGGCGTGTCCTCGTCAAAAAAAGTGACGGCGTCAACGGCGTCGAGCGCGAACGCGGCCGCGGCGCGCTGCCCTTGGGACAGCAGCGGCCGGTGCGGACCTTTGTAGCGGGCGACGCTCGCATCGGTGTTTAACGCGAGGACGAGAATATCGCCCATCGATTTGCATTGTTCGAGAAGCCGCACATGACCTGGATGCAGTAAATCGTAACAACCGTTCGTAAACACGACGACTTTGTTTTCACGCTTCCAACGGGCGCGGGCGGAGGCCAACTCGGGCAGGGAGTAAAGAGCGGGCATTCTTTCCATTCTCCCCCGATTCACCTTTGAAAATCCTGTGAAAAACCACGCTCAATCGGTGGAAAACCGGTGCCTGGCACCGGTTTTCCACCGGCTAGATGCCGAGGAAGATCACGGTGTGCCGCCACATTTCGTCAATTGCTTCCGTCAATTCATGGCCCGCGTCGAATTTTTCGATCCTGACATTTTGGTGCGTCGCGGCGTAGGCCTCCGAGCCCGCGATTGGCACCGTTAAGTCGTTCATCCCGTGAAAAATCAGCGCCGGTTGCGTGAAGTCCGGTACCGGCTCCCAACTATTCGCATCGGCCGCCAGTTGCCAGCCGACTTTCCTCAGCGCGTTGTCGCCGTAATGAAAAACTTCCAACTCCCCCGTCTCCTCCCAGGCCCGAAACTTCTCCTCGCCGATCATCGCCGGCCACCGGTTTTGAAATCCGAACGCGGGCGCCAGCAGCACAAGTTTCTCAATCTCCGGATGGCGGGCGGCATAAAGCGCGGCCAGATATCCGCCCATGCTGGAGCCCATCAGCACCGCCTGTGCGCCGTTGGCCGCGCGCGACAGAACTTCGAATTGGCCCGAAATCGTCAAACCGAAAAAAAATCCCGCATCGAGCCGCGGAACGGTCACCGCAACCCCCGCTTCTTCAAAACGAGCCCGGAAAACTTGGGCTTTCCGCGATTCGGGACCTGACGCAAAGCCGTGAAGATAGATGATTCGCAAGCGATATTTGCCTCATCTACTATTGTGCAGAGTTGCGGTGACGGCATAGGTATGGCTAGGATAGGGAAGTTTGAAGGAGACAACTGAACAGGTATGTCCGTTGAAGCTAAAGTAAGGCAGATTATCGTCGAACAACTCGGCGTGGATGAGGCCCAAGTAGATGGCACGGCTGCTTTCGTCGACGATTTGGGCGCTGACTCGCTCGATCTGGTGGAACTGGTCATGGCCTTCGAAGAAGCCTTCGACCTCAACATCCCCGACGAAGACTCCGAGAAGATCAAGACCGTCAAGGACGCAATTGATTATATTGACGGCAAGGCCGCCAAGAAGGCCTAAAGAATCGAAGGCCCGTCCGCTGCCGCGCCGCCACTCTCAAGCGGAGGGAATATAGCATTGTCTGATACACACCAACGAAGAGTCGTTGTAACCGGCATTGGACTTGTGTCCGGGCTCGGTATTGGCACGGAGCAAACCTGGCAAGGTCTCCTGGCCGGCCGGTCCGGCATAGCGCCAATAACCTTATTCGACCCTAAAGAATTTGCCTGCCGGTTTGCCGGCGAAGTGAAAGACTTCGATCCGGGGCGGTGGATTGAAAAGAAGGAAATCAAGAAGCTCGCCCGATTCATGATGTTCGGAATCGCGGCTTCGGATGAAGCGCTCGCAATGGCCGGATTGAAAATCGATCCATCGAACGCCGAGGAGATTGGCGTTTTTATCGGCAGCGGCATCGGCGGCTTTGAAGTTATCGAGCGGGAACACAAGAAGTACCTGGAGGGCGGCCCGTCGAAGATCTCGCCGTTCTTCATTCCGGGAACGATCGTCAATTTGGCCAGCGGACACATTTCCATTCGCACCGGCGCCAAGGGTCCCAACTCGGCCGTGGCCACCGCTTGCACCACCGGGGCGCACGCGATTGGCGATTCGTACAAGATCATTCAACGCGGCGATGCCGTGGCCATGATCTGCGGCGGCGCTGAAGCGGCCATCACGCCGATGAGTGTCGGCGGATTCGCGGCGCTCCGGGCGTTGTCAACGCGCAATGACGAACCCGAACTCGCGTCGCGCCCGTGGGATAATGATCGTGACGGATTCGTGGTCGGCGAGGGGGCAGGCGTGCTGATTCTCGAAGAGTACGAGTTCGCCAAAAAGCGCGGCGCGAAGATCCTTGCCGAAGTCGTCGGCTACGGCATGAGCGGCGACGCCTTCCACATGACGGCTCCCTCTGAGGACGGCGACGGCCCGTTCCGCGTCATGCGCAACGCGATTCGCGACGCCCGGATTGAACCCTCGCAAATCGCCTATTTGAATGCGCACGCCACCTCCACCGATATGGGCGACAAGATCGAGACGGTGGCCATAAAGCGGGCTTTCGGCGACCATGCGTACAAACTGGCGGTGAGTTCGACGAAGTCAATGACCGGCCATCTGCTCGGCGGCGCCGGCGGCCTGGAAGCGGGCATTACCGTATTGGCCATTCGCGACCAGATCGCGCCGCCGACGATTAACCACGATACGCCTAGTCCGGATTGCGACCTGGACTACATTCCCAAGGTGGCGCGCCCCATGCGGATCGATTACGCTTTGTCGAACTCTTTCGGTTTTGGCGGGACCAATGGATCGTTGATATTCAAGCGCCCGGCGGAAGTATAAGGCGATGAAGATCGTTGTTGCCCTTAAGCAGGTACCGTCCCGTGACTCGTCGCTTCGCGTGCCGGCCGGTGGGACTTGGATTGACGAATCCGATGTTACGTATGAGATTAACGAACCCGACGCGTACGCGCTGGAAGCCGCGCTGCAACTCAAGGAACTGCACGGCGGAGAAGTGATCGTGGTCTGCGCCGGACCGGATGGCGCCGCGTCGTCGATTCGCGAGGCGCTGGCCAAGGGCGCCGACCGCGCGATTCATATTCAGGAAGACAAGCTGCATCAGGCCGATACGCTTGGGTTGGCCACGGTGCTGGCCGCGGCCATTCGCGCCGAGAGCCCGGATTTGGTGTTGACGGGGCTTCAATCGGACGACATCGGCAGCGGACAGACGGGTGTTGTCGTGGCGGAATTGATGGGCCTTCCCAGTGCGACGATCATCATGGCGGTGGAAGTGCAAGACGGCTCGATTCGCGTGAAGCGGGAACTGGAAGACGGCTGGTTCCAGCACGTCACGCTGCCCTTGCCGGCGGTGTTGACGATTCAGAGCGGCATCAACAAACTGCGTTACGCGACGCTGATGGGAATCAAGAAGGCAAAGACGAAGGAACTGCGGACGGTATCCGCCGCCGACCTGGGCGGGGTGCCAACGGCGCAATTGCGTTGCGAAAAGGTGTATCTGCCGGGGCGCGCGAAACAGACGCAGATACTGGAAGGCGATGCCCGGACCGCCGCGGCAGCTTTGGCCGATAAGCTGAAGTTTGAGGTACGGGTTATATGAGCGTCCTCGTCGTTTTGGAGCAGTCCGGCGGAAATTTTCACCGTATGGGATGGGAAGCCATCGTTGCGGCGAAGGAACTCGATCTGCCTGTTTATGCGGCAACAATTGGCGCGGCCGGCGCCGCCGCGAGCAAGGCTGTTGACAAGGTCTATTCTATCCAGCACGCGGACCTCTCGGCCTACAGCGCGGATGGCTACACGGCTGCTTTGGAGCAGTTGATTCGGTCGATCAACCCGGAATACGTGGTGTTTCCGCACACTTATCAGGTGCGAGATTACGCTCCCAAACTCGCGACACGATTTGGCTGCGTGCTGGTCAGCGATGCCGTCAAATTGAGCCGGACCGTTGCCGCGCGTCAGTTGTTCCAGGGCAAGTTGAACGCCGATTTCGCGCTGCCGTCCAGCGGTCCCCGGTTCATCTCGGTGCAGGCGGGCGCTTACCGCGGCGATGCACTTGGCGGGGGTTCGCCGGAAGTTGTGGCGTTCACTCCGGAACTAGCCGGTGGCGCCATTCGCGTGAAGGCGGAGGAGCCGTTCCGCGAGTCTTCGCGGGCGGTGGATCTGACGGCGGCCGAGATCATTGTCAGCGTCGGGCGCGGCATTAAGGAAAAGGAAAATATCGTTCTGGTCGAGGAACTGGCGGCGGCGCTGGGCGGTGAGTTAGCCGCTTCCCGGCCGATCTGCGACAACGGCTGGCTGCCCATGGAGCGCCAGGTGGGCAGTTCTGGCCAGACCGTCGCGCCGAAGGTTTATATCGCCATCGGCATCAGCGGTGCGATTCAGCATCAGGTGGGTATGAAGGGTTCGAAGACGATTGTCGCGATCAATAAGGATCCCGACGCGCCGATCTTTGAAGTGGCCGATTACGGGATTGTCGGCGATCTGTTTGAGGTGGTTCCGGCGTTGACTGAGGCTGTTAAGAAGCTGAAGGGTTGACGGAACCAATTACCGCGCATCGCGTATTGTTCTCAAGATCCGTCCGCGATTGGCAAAACGTGAGGAAACTCGAGACTTGCGCCAGCACGAAGAGCATCAAGATGGTGCCGCCGGTATGGGCGAGGCTGTCAATGAATTGTGTCCGCTGTTCCATCGACAGCCGACAACTTGACGCCAGCCAATTTTTGAATGGACACAGGAACAAAGGCGATCTCTACTTCCAACCCATGAAGTTTGGCTGCTTCGCAACGTCCTTGGCGTCTCGTCTCACGCCGCCTTCGCCGCTTCTTTCTCGGCTATTTACTACGCTCTGATACCTCGGGTTTCCGTCCTCGCTCTTTTCAGTTCATTTCTACAAGCATCCATCGGCGCAGTCACTATTCCCGGGGGAGGAACCGATTGGGCGAAAGATCGTCGTCCCGATGAAATTCGAGAATCCGCCGGGCGAGATCGTCGGTGTTACGGGCGACATCAGTGGCGAATCTGATCCATGAACTCGATCCTAAGTTAGCCAGCTCCGAGATGGACACGATGCAGAGTTGGATTGGCGACTCGGCGGCGCGTCGGCGATTCCAGTCGCGGCTGGTGGCGGGCTTCGCCACGCTTGCGCTTCTGCTGGCGGTGATTGCCATTTACGGCGTCGTGTCATACGGGGTTACGCAGCGGACGCCCGAAATCGGCGTGCGCAGGGTGCTGGGCGCGCTGCGAAGATGGATCCGCTGACCTCGCTGAGGTACCAGTAGCGCGGGTTCCTATTCAATCACCGCCGCATTCGCCATCTGCATGAAGCCGAATTTAGGACCTGTATCAATGCCGGTCATCTGGATAAGAAAAACACCCACCATGTCCTTCTTCCGGTCCACCCAGCCGTGCGTGCCGAAGGCGCCGCCGTGTCCGAACGTTCCAGTAGAGAGATAGGCCAGTTCGCCGCGCGGATCTTCGATGACCTCCCATGTCAGGCCGAAGGCGGTATTGGGCATGTGGCCGGCGCGGAGGTCGCCGGTTTGCTTCCGGGTCATGGCGTCAATGGCGGATTTGGAGATGAGCTTTTTGCCGCCGCTCAACAGCATCTGGTAGAAGGCAGCGAGGTCCTGGGCGGTCGAGTAAAGGCCCCACTCCGGCGCTGGGTACTTTGCGCCCTTCCGGAAATTCAACGCATAACCGCCAAGCGTTTCATTGCCGGCCTTGATGAGACCGTTGGGACCCTTTTTGTAAATGGCTGCGAGACGGGCGTGCTTTTCAGCCGGCAGGAAAAAATGGCTGTCCTTCATTCCCAACGGTTGGAAAATGCGGGTTTCGAGAAACTTCTCGAAGGACATGCCGGAGCGCACTTCGATAATGCGGCCGAGAATGGCGATGCCGAGGTTGGAATACTGCCATTTGGCGCCGGGCTCAAATTCGAGCGGCATTTGAGAATAGAGCAGCACCGCGTCGGCGAGCGTGCGGTCCATTGTGGTATTCAACTCGCCTATTCCCGGCGGCGGCAGGTAGGCCATGCCGGAGGTGTGTGTCATCAGGTCGAAAATAGTGGCCGGCCGGACTGGCTTCTTCAGGAGCATCGTGCCATCGGCGTTGCGGCTGACGACCGCCATCTGGCCGCGGAACTCGGGGAGGTGTTTTTCGACGGGGTCATTAACGCTCAGACGGCCCTCGTCGGCCAGCATCATGACGGCCGTGCCAACGAAGGGCTTAGTCATGGACATAACCTGGAAAATAGTGTCGGGGCGCATTGGTTTCTTGGCCTCGATATCGGCCCAACCGACGGCTTCGAAGCTCGCCACCGCTCCGTGCCGCTGCACGAGCGTGACTGCGCCGGCGAGTACGCCTTGGTCCACCAGGTCCTGCATTCGTTTCGGGATGCGCTGTAGAGCGGCCGGGTCCAGCGGAGCGGCGGCCAGGAGTGCGGTTCCGGCGGCGATCCAAAAAGCTTTCTGAACCGTAGAATTCCAATCCATACTCCTATATAATCACGGTCAAGCCATGAAGTCTCCGTCGATTGCCATTCTCCTCACTCTTGCTGTAGCCGCTGAGACGACGGCGCCGCTGGGAAGTTATACCGCCCTTGAGCGGCGCCATTGGTCCTTCCAGAAGCGGCAGACACCCGCCGTGCCTGTATTTACGGCTCCCGCGGACAAGGCATGGGCGAAGTCTCCCATAGATGCGTTTGTATTGGCGCGGCTTCAAAAAGAGGGATTGCGGCCGGCGCCGGAGGCGGACCGGCGAACTTTGATTCGGCGCGCTTCGTTCACATTGCGCGGATTGCCGCCGACGACGGAAGAGATTCGCGCCTTCGTTAACGACAAATCCGCGAATGCGTGGGACAAAGTCGTTGATGGATATCTAGCTTCGCCGCAGTACGGCGAGCGCTGGGCGCAGCACTGGCTGGACGTGGTTCGCTATTCGGAAACGGATGGTTTTGAGTACGACACGCACCGCAATGGCGCCTGGCGCTATCGGGACTACGTCGTCCGGTCATTGAATGAAGACAAGCCGTACGACCGCTTTGTGATGGAGCAGTTGGCTGGGGACGAGTTGGACTCGAGGAGCGAATGGCTGCGCGTCGCCAGTGGATTACAGCGCCTGGGGCCGTTGCGGAAGAACGCGGGAAATCAGGAAGTGGCTAGCAGCCGATCGGAAGTTTTGACGGAGATGACGAACATTGTGGGCGCCGCGTTTTTGGGCGTGACAATTGGCTGCGCTCGCTGCCACGACCACAAGTTTGACGCTTTCCGGCAGTCCGATTATTACCGCATGCAGGCGTACTTCGCAGCCACGCACGAGAAGGATATTCAACTCTCGAGCGAGCAGGAACAGGCGGCCTGGAAGGAAAGGGCGAAGACGACAGAGGCGTCGATCCGGAAGTTGAAAGGCGCAATGATGGGCAAGGAAGGCGAAGCCCTGCTTTCATTGGAGAAGCAGTTGGAGGACGCGACGGACCAATTGCCGCCTCCCCTGCCGGCGTTGTTCAGCGTAGAGAATGATTTCAAGCGGGCGACGCCCATTCACATGTTGGAGCGCGGAGAATATACGCGGCCCAAGGAAAAAGTTGGGGCGCGGCCGCTGGGCGTGCTGCTGCCCGATGGCGCGCCGGAGCGGGCGGCGCTGCCGGAGAATCCGCGCACGAAGCTGGCGGAATGGGTAGTGGATCCGGAGAATCCGTTGACGGCGCGCGTGATGGCCAACCGCATGTGGTACTGGTCTTTCGGTCGCGGGATTGTGGCGACGCCGAACGATTTCGGCAAGATGGGCCTGCGCCCGACGCATCCAGAATTACTCGATTGGCTGGCGAATCAGTTCGTCGCCGGCGGCTGGAAGATGAAGCCGATGCACAAACTGCTGCTTAGTTCGAGCACGTGGAAGCAGGCCTACGATTCGCCATCGTTCGCGGCGGCGGCGGTCAAGGATCCGGAGAACAAACTACTGTGGCACTGGGAGCGCCGCCGCCTGGAAGCGGAGGAAATGCGAGATTCGATGTTGGCGGTGGCGGGCCGGTTGAATCTGAAAATGGGCGGGCAGAGCGTGATGGTGCCGGTGGACAAGGAGTTGACGAATTTGCTGTATAAGCCCAGCCAGTGGGCGGTGGCTTCGGACAAGAGCGAGCATGACCGGCGCAGTGTTTACCTGATCGCCAAGCGTAATTTGCGGCTGCCGATGTTGGAGGCCTTTGACGCTCCCGATTTGCAGATATCCTGCGCGCGGCGCGAGTCCAGCACCCATGCGCCGCAGGCTTTGGAATTGACTAACGGCGCTTTCGCTTCGGAGATGGCCGAAGCGTTTGCCGCGCGGTTGACCAAAGAGGCGGGAACGGATCCGAAACGGATTACGGAACGGGCCTGGGAACTGGCAGCCGGCCGCGCGCCAAATGCCAAGGAACTGGAACAATCGGTTCAGTTCTTGAAAGGACAGCGGCCACTGCGGGAGTTTGCGCTGGCCGTGTTGAACCTCAATATTTTCGCTTACGTGGAGTAATTGGCATGACTGAACATATGCGGCCGACGCGCAATCGGCGCGAGTTTGTGGGCGATGCTTTTTGTGGCTTTGGCGCGCTGGCGCTGGCGAGCCTGGAAGCGCGAGCGGCGGTGAAGAATCCGTTGGCGCCGAAACGCCCGGACATGCCCGATAAGGCGAAGGCGAAATCGGTCATTTTCCTGTTCATGGCGGGGGGGCCGAGCCAGGTGGAGACGTTCGATCCCAAGCCGTTGTTGAACCAGTTGAACGGGCAGAAACGTCCGGCGGAATTTGGCGAAGCGAAATATCAGTTTGTGGCGCCGAACGCCACGCTGCTGGGGACGAAGCGGACGTTTCAGAAGTATGGAAAGAGTGGAATCGACGTCTCCGATTTATTCCCGCACATGTCGTCGATAGTGGACGAGATCGCGGTTCTGCGGGGTTGCCATGGCGACATGGTGGTGCATTCGGCGGCGCAGTATCAGTTGATGACCGGCCGCATTCTACCGGGTTTTCCGAACATGGGTTCGTGGGTGACATATGGGCTGGGATCGGAGAGCGAGTCGCTGCCAGCCTATTGTGTGCTCCCGGACCCGAAGGGCGCTTTGGAAGCTGGGCAGCCGATGTACATGCAGGGATTTCTGCCCGCGGTTTATCAGCCGACAATGCTGCGCAGCGGGGCCAAGCCGGTATTGAATTTGGATCTGCCGGGCGGGATTACTTCGAGCCAGCGGAAAGAGACACTGGACTTTTTGCGCAGCGCGAATGAGGCATCGATGAAGCCCGGTGACGCGGAGATGGAAGCGCGGATTGCGGCCTACGATCTGGCGTTTCGCATGCAGACCGAAGCGCCTGAAGCGTTCGACATTTCGAAGGAAACAGACGAGACGAGAACGCTTTACGGGATCGGGAAGAAGGAGACCGACGACTACGGACGGCGCTGCTTGCTGGCGCGGCGATTGGTGGAGCGCGGCGTGCGGTTTACGTGTGTGGTGAGCGGCGGCGGGCCGGGCAATATGCAATGGGATGCGCATGGCGATATTGAAGAAAATCATTTGCGCATGGCGATGCATACGGATCAGCCGGTGATGGCGTTGATCAAGGATTTGAAGCGGAGGGGAATGCTGGATTCGACGCTGGTGCTATGGGGCGGGGAATTCGGACGCTCGCCGGAATCGCAAGGCAACAAGGGCCGCGATCATCACAATTTGGGCTTCACCATGTGGATGGCGGGCGGCGGAATCAAGGGCGGGCAGATCGTCGGAGGGACGGACGCGATCGGGCTGCGCGCTATTGAGCGGCCGATGCATTTCCGCGATATTCATACTACGATGTTGAACCAACTGGGGCTGAGCCAGGACGGGCTGAGCTATTTGCATTTGGGCCGCCGGGAACGGCTGACCGAGGTGCACGGCGAAGTGATTAAGGAGATTGTTTGAGGAAAGCGCTGGTCACGGGCGGGGGGAGCGGGATTGGCGCGGCGCTGGTGGATTTGCTGATTGCCGAAGGCTACGCCGTGACGGCGCTGGATTTGACGGCATGGCCGGGGATCACCGTGGCGGACGCGGCTGACGTCCCATACGATTTGTTCGATCTGGTATTTTTGAACGCGGGTATTATTGGGCAACCGGGGCCAGCGTGGGCGGCAGGGAGCGACGAAGTTTGGCGGGTTAATTTTCACGCACCGCGGCGGGCGCTGCAGCTCCTGATTCCGGGTTGGCTGGCGGCGGAACATAAGGGGCGAATTGTTTTTACGGCGTCAATGGCGGCGTTGATCCCGATGCCGTTTTCGACGGACTATTGCGCTTCAAAAGCGGCGCTGTTGTCTTTGGCCGAGACGTTGCTCCACGAGTTGCGAGCGGCCGGATCGGAGATTGGAGTTTCGGTGGCGACGCCGTCGTTTACGCAATCGAATTTGGCGAACGGGCTGACCGGCGAGATCGCAGAGCAGTTTAAGCGGTTCAATGAGCGGGGCGCGCCGGCGGCGGAGATTGCGCGGGCGATTTATGACGGCGCTTTGGCGGGCAAGTTTCTGATTGCGACGCATCCGAATTCGCTGGATACGGTGCTGCCCCATTTAGAAATTCTATTGACCGGGTCCGAACCTCCGCGGCCGAAGGGGCGGCGTATGGACGCGTTGTTTCAGACGAAGTATTTGGGATAATTTCGAAATGAAAGCGAATATGTTTGAAGAGTTGTTAGAGAGTGTCCGTGACGGAGGAGCAATCCTGCGAGACGAGAAACCTGGTTCGCGGCGATTCGCGGTGCCGGCCACCAGCGTGAGCGCAATCCGCGAAGGCATAAGCCGCGATTCATCGTGTGTGTCCTTGCTGACGCCCCAAACCAAACCGGCCCGTTAACGATGGGGGCCCGCGTCAGATAATAGAGCAATGGCGCTCACCGTGTTATTCATATTCGCCGCCGCGCTAGCAGGGCAGACTCCCGCCGCCACCGGCGAGTGGACCCCGCTGTTCGACGGCCAATCACTTAAGGGCTGGAAGGAAACACCCTTCCGCGGCCGGGGCGAATTACAGGTTAAAGACGGGACGATCCTGATCGGCAAAGGGCACATGACGGGCATCACCTGGACGGGTGAGTTCCCGAAGACCGGCTACGAAATTCGCTTCGAGGCGGCGCGTCTGGACGGTAACGATTTCTTCGCGGGGATTACGTTCCCCGTCAAGGACTCATTCTGCTCGTGGATCAACGGCGGTTGGGGCGGAACGATGGTGGGACTTTCCAGCCTGGATGGCGATGACGCTTCCGAGAACGATACCTCCACGGCGCGCGATTTCGTAAACGGCCGCTGGTACGCGTTTCGACTGGCGGTGACCGAGGGCCGGATTCGCGGCTGGATTGACGGCGTGCTGGTTATCGACGCCGATATTACTGGGCGGATAGTGGGTCTGCGTCCGGGTGAGACCGAACTTTGCACGCCGCTTGGGTTCGCAACATATTCGACCGCGGCGGGATTGCGAAAAGTTGAGTACCGGCTACTTTAGCGGTCGAGTATAATCGACGCATGAATAGGCGCTACTTCCTGATGAGTTCGACGGCCCTTGCCGCGCAAACGGTGCGGCCAGCGAAGAGTCCGAATGACACTGTCCGAGTCGCCGTGGTTGGCTGCGGCGGTCGCGGCAATAGCCACATGACCGCGTGGACATCCCAGCCGAACGTGGAACTGGCCGGACTGGTGGACGTGGACGATTCGCACTCGGAACGGTTCGTCGGCAGTTTGCAGAAGCGGGGGAAGACGGCCCCGCCGGTCTTCCGCGACATCCGGAAGGTGCTGGACGATAAGAGTATCGACGCGGTGTCGATAGCGAGTCCGAACCACTGGCATACGTTGCAGACGATCTGGGCGTGCCAGGCGGGCAAGGACGTCTACGTGGAAAAGCCCTGTTCGCATAACGTGTTTGAGTCGAGGCAGATTGTGGCGGCGGCGCGGAAGTACGATCGCATGGTGCAGATGGGCAGCCAAAGCCGTTCGTCGCCGGCGCTGCAGGAAGCCGTGCAGAAGATGAAGGACGGCGAGTTCGGAGATATCTACATGGCGCGCGGATTGTGTTTTAAGGCGCGCAACACGATCGGCAAGACGCCGGAGGAGAAGGTTCCGCCCGGCGTCGACTATGACATGTGGACAGGGCCGGCGCCCCTGCGGCCGTTCACCAAAAACCGGTTCCATTACAACTGGCATTGGTTCTGGGATACGGGCAACGGCGATCTTGGCAATCAGGGTATCCACGAGGTGGACATCGCGCGGTGGGGGCTTGGCGTGACCCATCCTACGAAGGTGAGCGCGATTGGCGGCAAGTTCATGTTCGACGACGATCAGGAAACGCCGAATACGATGAGCGCCTCCTTCGAGTTCAATGTTGGCGGCAAGGCCAAGATGATGACGTTCGAGGTCCGGCACTGGTATAGCAATCGTGAGGCGGGGATAAGCGGCGAGCGTCCCGGGAACACGATTGGCAATACTTTCTATGGCTCCAACGGCTATCTGGTGATCGACAACTACAACAAGTACTACAGTTTCATGGGACGGGACCAAACGCCGGGTCCGTCGCGAACGGAGCGCGACAAACATTTCGAGAACTTCATCGCCGGCGTGCGGAGCCGCAAGCGAGAGGACTTGAATGCGGAGATTGAGGAGGGCGCGCTGTCGTGCGTGCTAATGCACCTGGCGAACGTGTCGTACCGGTTGGGCCGCACGTTGCATTGGGACGAGAAGACCTGGACGGTGAAGGGCGACCCAGAAGCGAACAAGATGTTGACGCGGGCGTATCGGGCGCCTTACATTGTGCCGGCTAAGGTTTGATTCCGTCATGGCACAGACTCGTCGTGAAGTACTGAGACGATCCCTTGCCGCAGGCACGGCATTAACTGCTTCGCCGAAGATGAATGCCGCTGAGCTTGGCGACAAACTCGCCCGCGCGATGCAAGCGAGAGTCCTGAATACCGCGTTGTTTTCAACTCCGGTAAAGATCGAGTCCGTCGATTTGCTGAGATCCGGGCGTCAATTCCTGGTCCGGGTAAGGGCGGCGGACGGTGCGACGGGATATTCCGCGGCGCAGGGACCGGTCATGCGCGACACGTACCCGATCTTTCTTGCGCGGGTCGCTCCGGCCTTTGCCGGCCGGGATGCGCGTCAACTTGAGTCGCTGCTCGAAGCGGTGTATCTCGATCAATCGAACTACAAATGGCAAGGCTTGGCGCTCTGGGTTTCCGTCGCGGCAGTTGAGATCGCGATTCTGGACCTTTTAGGCAAGGTGGCGGGCAAGCCGCTTGGTGCATTATTGGGTAAAGTTGTGCGGCAGGAGATGAAGGTCTACCGCGCCAGCGGGAACAGGGGCAATTCGCCCGAGGCGGAGATTGAATATCTGCAAAAGATCGTTGGGGAAACCGGGGCTCAGGCCATCAAGTTCCGTCTCGGTGCGCGCATGCGGCACGACGCCGCTTCCACCAAGCGCGACCTGAGCCTAATCCCGCTTACTCGAAAGGTGTTCGGCGGCGGCATGTCTATTTACGCGGATGCAAATGGCTCTTATGACGTTCCGTTGGCGATTCGAATGGGCCGCCTGATGGAGGAACAGAAGTTCGGGTTCTTCGAGGAGCCTGTCCCGTTCGATTATTACGAGGAAACGCGCGAGATCGCCGGGAAGCTGAACATTCCCATCGCTCTCGGCGAAGAAGAAATGAGCCTGAGAGGATTCCGCCGGATCATAGAGACGGGTACGGCGCGGGTGATTCAGCCGGATCTGTTGTATTTCGGCGGGATGATTCGCTCCGTGAAAGTAGCGCGCATGGCTGAAGTGGCCGGGCTGGATTGCACTCCGCACATGTCGGGCGGAGGTCTTGGCTATCTTTACGTCGCCCACTTTGCATCGTGCGTGCCCAATGCCGGGCCGCACCAGGAGTACAAAGGCGACGAGGCGGAAGTGCCCGTGTCCTCAGATTCATCCTCGCTGAAGAGTGTAAAGGGCGTGGTCAAGGTGCCGGCCGGACCTGGGTTGGGGGTCGTTATCGATCCGGACTTTTTGAAGGCCGCGGTTCCCGTAAAGGCCTGATTTAAGCTGCTTGGGTTAGTCGCTACAGTCTGGGCATGGGCGGGGGCTTGACCGAGGGTAGTTCCCTCTGCCGGCGGCCGGCGCCGTGTTCAGATCCGCTGGCGGCTGATCTCGTTTGCCGCGCGGATGCCGGATGCCAGGGCGCCTTGCATCCAGCCTGACCACGCCGAGGTGTGGTCGCCCGCGAAGTGAATTCGTCCTTCGGATGCGAGCGCCTGCTTGACTCCCGTGAATGCCTGGCCAACGCTGAGATACGAGTAGGCGCCGCGAGCCCACTCATCGTTGTCCCAACAATACGATGATCCGGCCTCGTAGTGCGCGTTGAATCCCGGATGGATCGCCTCCATTTGCGTGACTGTCGACTGGATACGCCCGGCTTCCGTCATGTCCGCCAATCGACGCGCATTCGCGCCTGTGGTGTATGACATCAGGAGACCTCGCGAAGAAGTCTGTGAATAGCCGATATCCCACACCTCAGTCAATGGCAAATCTGTGACAGCGAATCCGCTGTCACCCTGGCCGGACCAAAACCGCCGGCCGGTCTGAAGGAACACCTTGGTGACCGATTCATACTGAAGGTTCTCAATGGCATTCCGTTTTTCAGGCGAGAACGGCGGATCCACACTGAGCCTGCGCGCGACGCTAAAAGGAATGGCGCACACGACTTGATCGCAGGTTTGGAACTGCGTCCCACCGGAACTCGTCCAAACGACTTTGACTGCGTCAGTAGTCTGTTCCATGCGGGTAACCGCCGCTCCATAAATGATTCTGCCGCGCAAGCGATTGGCGAACTCGCGGGGAAGCATATCGTTACCACCGCGGATCTTATAATAGTTCCGCGTCTTGCTCCGCCACGAGTGTGCACGCAGCGCAGCCAGTGCCGACATTTGATTACCCGGGGGGATCGCGCCTAAGTTTAGAAGCGTGATTGCGGCCGTGCTGGCTCCGCGGGATTTCAGGAAATCAACCCACGACATCCGATCGTATTTGCGCAGTGCGTCCGGCGGCCAACTTACGGACGTAATATCTCCCACCTCAGCAAGAACCGGCAGAATGTACTCGTCCCGCATGCCATTCGTTCCCAGGGCCCGCTCACGCGGCGAAAGCGCGAGGGGCCAATCCACCGGTTCCGTGCCCTTGGTTCGAATCCTTCTGCCGCCCACATGCACGACGTCGGCGTTATCGTGATCGCGAAATGGATCAAGCGTCAAGCCGAACAAGCTCGCGGACTGAAGAGTTAGGAGGTGATTGTCGGGAATTCTGGTCGCGCCAGCTTCAGCATAAAGGCCATCGCCGAACCGGTCCCGCAGGGTGAGTACTCGCCCGCCTGGCCGCAGCCGGGCCTCAATGATAGTAACTTCATGGCCCGCGTTTGAGAGTTCATAGGCAGCGACCAGCCCACTGAGACCGGCGCCGATCACGATTACTTTCCGGTTGGGAACCGGGGGCGTGGTTCTTTCCTGGCCCAAGGCAGTCGCGGTGGCGAGCCCTTGCTGAATCCATACACGCCGGGAATAGCCTTCGCGCGGGTTTAATGATTTCATCGTTAAAGCCTGGGCATCGGGGGCGTAACGGGCGCCCAGGAATAGACCCCTTTGCGCTTGATTTCCCGCTTGTAAACACGGTCGCCGGCGGTGATGTACAACGTGGACAGATCGGGTCCGCCGAAGACCACATTCGACAGCGAGCCCGCGTGGGGCTTGTTCAGAATGGCCACAACGCGGCCGGGCTGATCGCAGATTTGCAAACCGATACGGCTGGCGACATAGAGATGGCCTTCGGTATCGATGGTCATTCCGTCAGCGCCACTGGCGCCGGTTTCATCGGGCGTTTCTAAACGGTGAAAAGGTTGGCCGTTCGTGAGCGTGCCGTCCGCGTTAACGGAGAACGACCAGACCCACTTGCCGCGGCTGTCGTTTACCATGAGCAAGGTTTGGTCGGTTGAAAGCAGCACGCCATTGGGACGCTCGATCCCTTCATGAACGACTCTCTTGCTGCCATTCGTGTCGAGAAACCACACCCTTTTGTTTTCCGGGTCCGTGAACCAGATTTGGCCTTTCGCATTTACAGCCAGATCGTTCGATTGCACATCCTTGGCGAGGACGGTTTCGGCGCCGTCCATCGTCCAGGCGACGATTTGTTTGCGGCCGTTCTGGCAGCCGTAGAGGCGGCCGTCGGCGCCGAACATCAGGCCGTTAGTCCCGCCGCTGTCCTCCTTAAACACCGACACTTTGCCGTCGAGGCCGATCTTGTGAATACGGTTGTTGGGGATGTCGGTGAAGAAGACCTGGCCGGTTTTGTCGACGGCGGGACCTTCGGTGAAACGATACCCGGAGCCAACGAGTTCCCAGTCCTTGCCGGGAATGAGAGCGGTGTTCAGATAGTGCCGGTCGCTTGTGTTTACCGGGCGCGCGATGGGCTTGGGGAAATCCTTCCACAGCCAGCGCAGGGCATCGGGGAGAATAGCCGAACCGTGTTTGGAATTGTGCGCTTCGGTCCCCTTCACAAACTTCGATTCGTAGCCGGACCATTCGAGGGACCGGGCCATGTCCTGATTGGCGATCCACCAACTGCCGCTATATATATCGTTGTCGTTGGAGCCGTCTTGCAGGAAGACGCGCAATGGCTTCGGCTCGAATTTGCGGATGAGGCTGGGGAGTATCTGCGCGCCGCGAAGGTTGACGAAGCTGCCGATGAAGCTGAGGACACGGCGGAACTTATCGGGGCGGCTCCAGGCGGCGTTGAAGGCGGCGATGCCGCCGCTGGAGGATCCCGCGAGTCCGTAGTGATCGGGGTCTGCGGAGAGGTTGTGAGACTTGGCTACTTCGGGCAGAATTTCTTCAATGAGGAATCGGGCGTAGCGATCGCCAAGGCCGTCGTACTCCAGGCTCCGGTTGAACCGGGCCTGGGCGTTGGCGTTGGCGGCGGGAAGTACGCCGGGGTTGATGAAAATGGCGATGAGAGGCGGGAGATCTTTTTTGTGAATGAGATTATCGAGGACGACGGGGACTTTGAAACCCGTACCGTCTTCGCGGATCATGCCGCCTCCGTCTTGAAAGATCATGACGGGGGCAGGGGTCGCGGCGTTGTATTGGGCCGGAGCGTAGATCCAATAATCGCGAACGGTTCCGGGGTACAGTTTGCTGGTCCACTTGTGAGCGGTGACGGCGCCTTTGGGGACGCCTTCCTGGCGGAATGAATCGGGGCCTTGCTTGTACTCCTCCTGGGCGAGGAGCGGCGCGGCGGCGGCGGCGAGAGCGGAAAAAAATTTGCGGCGATGCATGACTTGAGTCATGCTATCGCAATGACTAGAAGAGAGCTACTAGGTACGGCGGCGCTGTTGCCACTGCAGGCGCAACCGGCGCGGCCGAACGTGCTGCTGGTGTTGAGCGACGATCACAGCTATCCGTATCTGGGCTGCTACGGATATCCGATTCGGACGCCTACGCTCGATAAGTTTGCCGGCGACGGACTGCGTTGCGACCGCATGTTTACAGCGGCTCCGCAGTGCGTGCCATCGCGAGCGGCGATCATGAGCGGGCGGATGCCGGTGGCGATTCGGATGGGCCGCTTCTCGTCCCCGCTGCCTCCGGAGGTCGTGACTTTTCCGGAATTGCTGCGTGAGGCGGGCTACTTCACGGGCGTCTGCCGGCGCAATTATCATTTGGACGGTTCGGGAGGCGCGACTTCTCAGGAGATGTTCGATAAGCACAACATGAAGACGTTCGCGCCGCGGCTCGACTGGGTGGACAGGAACTCGCCGCGCGCGCAGACGGCGAACAAAATGAATGAGTTCTTCGACAAGAAGCCGGCGGAGAAACCGTTCTTCCTTTGGGTGAATTTCAACGACCCGCATCATGTTTGGGATGCGAATGCCATTCCGGAGCCGTATGATCCCAAGACGCTGCCGCTGCCGAAACATTTCCCGGATGTGCCGGGATTGCGGGAAGACTTCGCAAAGTATTTGGGCGAGATCACGCGGGCCGACGATGAGTTCAAGACGGTGTTGGATGTGCTGGCCAAGCGCGGCTTTGGCGGGAATACGATTGTGCTGTTCATGGGCGACAATGGCATGGCGTTACCGCACGGAAAGGGGTCGCTGTACGATCCGGGATTGAATGTTCCGTTCCTGGTGCGCTGGCCAGGCGTGGTGAATGGGGGGCGGGCGACAACGGAGTTGCTGTCGGGCGAGGATATCGCGCCGACGGTGCTGGATGCCGTCGGGCTCACGCCGCACAAGCAGATGTCGGGACGGAGTTTTCTGCCGTTGCTGCGCGGACAGCGGTATGAGGGGCGGCGCTATATCTTCGGGCAGCGCGGGCCGCACGGCAGCGCGCCGATGACGGCGTCAACGCGGTCCTCCACGTTCGATCTGTCGCGTTGTGTCCGGACTCCGCGCTGGAAACTTATCTACAATTGCACCCCGCAAATGGAATATTCGCCAGTGGATTCGGCGAACGACCCCGGGTGGAAACAGGTGAAGGAAGCTCATGCGGCGGGAAAGCTGCCGGCGGCCTTGGACAAGGCCTATTTCACTTTGCCCCGTCCGGTGCTGGAGTTCTTCGACCTGGACAACGACCCATCGGAGTTGAATAATTTGGCCGGGAAGCCGGAACACGCGGCGATGCAATTGGAGTTAACGCGGGCTTTGCAGGAGAAAATGATTTTGGATTACGACTTCCTGCCGCTGCCCCTGGCGAATTAACGGGCACCGAAAACTTCTCTCAAAATCGCCGTGACGCGGGCGGCTGGATCACGGCGAATCTTCGTTTCCTCCTGGCCGAGGACGTGGAAGAGGCCGAAGAGCGCGCGGTCGACGACGTAGGATTCGAGATCGAGTTTTTCCATCTTGAGGAACGGGATTTTCGAGACCTGGGCGAAGAACTGCGTGAACTGTTTGGTGACTCCGGCTTCGCCCATGACTTTGGCGACCGGGGGTTTGAAAAGCACGATGAGTTGGGGTGTCGTTTTTTCGCGGAAGAAATCGGTGGCGGCGGTGTCGGAACCGCTGAGAAGCTTTTGCGCGTCGGCGATGTTAATTTTCCGAATGGCATCGACGAAGATCTCTTTGGCGAACGGCGCGGCGGCTTCGGCGGCGCGGTTCATGCCGAGAACGAGATCGTCGAGTTTGCGGCCGAAACCGGCGGCGCGGAGGCCCCTTTCGATTTTGCGAATAGGCTCCGGCAGTAGGATCTTGATAACTTCGTTAGCAAAGTAGCCATCGAGCCGCCCCGTAATATTCACGGCGTTCGCGGCGCCGATCCGCAGGGCTTCCTTCAGACCATCGGCAATTCTACTGTCGCTCTTTTTGCCAGTACCGAGGCGGCCCCAAATGCCGCCCGGCGATTGCGCCAAAAGTGGAACGGGCGCGAGCAGCAGCAAACGGCGGGAAGGCATGTCTATACGCTACACTGCAAGCTCATGGGGCGCAAAGAACTGCTGTTTTTGATGGTGGGCGCGAGCACCGTCAACTACATTGGGCGGACGGCGATGGCCGTTGCCGGGCCCGATATCGCCAAACAGCACCAGTTCAGCGAAGTGGAGCTGGGGCAGATTTTCTCGGCCTTCTGGCTCGGCTACGGGTTAATGATGTGGCCTTCAGGATGGCTTGCGGACTGGTTCGGCGCCGGGCGTGTTTTGGGAATTTGCGGTTTAATCTCGGCGGCGCTGTTGGCGGCGAACGGAGCAGTGTCGACACTCGCCGCGTTTCTAATTCTGCGCCTGTTGTTCGGAGTGGCCTCGGCCGTGCTATACCCGGCTTGCGGACACTTGACGACGCTGGCTTACCCGAATGAGCGCATGGCCGGGGTGCAGGGCTTGGTGGTGGGCGGGAGCAACATTGGCGCCGCGCTGGCGCCGTTCCTGGTGCTGTGGGTGAGCCGTTGGGCGGGATGGCGTGGGGCTTTTGTGGCGGTCGCCGGGCTGACGCTCGTTTTCTTTACGGTGTGGGCGGTGAGGGTGCGAATGGCCCAGCCCCTTGTGCGGAAGAAGCCGGAGTTTCTGCAATTGCGGCGGCCGCTGGTCCTGCTGGCGGCACAGGGCTTTTGCATCGGCTACTTCTACAGCTTCGGCGATACATGGAGCTTCTATTACTTCCGCGAGGTGCGGCATTTTCCGGATGAGCAAAGCGCGCTGTTCGCGACGGTTCTACAAGCTGCCGGCGGCGTCATGATGCCGTTGGGCGGATGGTTCTCCGATTTTATCGCGCCGACGTACGGGCGAATGCGGCCGGCTTTCCTCGCGCTATTGGCAAGTGCGGCGCTGCTGGCGGCGTCGACCTGGGCGGCAAGCCCGCTGGCCGTATTGGCCTTAATCACGGCGGCGTACAGCTTGGTGGTGGCGTGCGAGGGCGTCTATAGCTGGGCCTTGTTGACGACGGCGGCGGACAGTCCGGGCGCGGGTTTCGGATTCGCGAACGGCGTGGGAAGCGGCGCGCAGTTTTTGGCGCCGCTGTCGCTACCGTGGATCGCTTCGCGATGGGGATGGGATACGGCGGTCTATTCCGCGGCGGCCGCTGTGCTTTGCGGAGCGGTATTGTGGCGGTGGGCCGGTGCCGAACGGACTTAGAACTTGCAGCGAGTGTTGGCGGCTTTCACGAAATAGCTCTTGAAGTTCTTGGCCTTCGGGTCCATACAGCCTTCGAGGTCAAGCAGTTCGACTTTGCGGAAATCGACGGGATGGCTTTCGCTCTGCAATGAAATTGATCCGCCGCTAAGTAGCGTGCCATCGGGCTTGGCCGCGGGATCGTGCTTAGAAACGTTGCCGCCGCCGATCTGCGGCTTGTCGTAAGCGAGAACCACTTCGCCATCAATGATGTGCTCGACACGCTCATCGCCCTGCACTTTCACTTCGACGCGGACCCACTGCTCACCGTCGTACGTTTTCGATTTTGAGTTCAAGCAGTGCGGGGTGAATAGCTTGCCATCGCGGACGACGTTCGTTCCCGGAGTGCAGAGATTGGCCGTCGTGCGCGGGCCTTTGCCCAGTCCGCCGAGAAGCTGCACTTCGATGGAGATGGGGAAGTCCTGATCCTTGCCCATAGTGGCCGGATCCTGCCCGTGAACCATAATGCCGCTGTTTCGCGTGGCCCAGGCGGGGCCGGCTTTGGCCTGATCCGCAACGAAGCGGTACTCGACGGCGATGATGTAGTACGAGTACGGATCCTTATAGAAGAGATGGCCGAAGCGCGAGTTGAATGCGTCGTAGCCGTCGTAGCGAACCTGCAGAAGGCCGTCGCGAACGCGGAATGTGTTGGCGAAATTATCGTTGAGCGCGTAGCCGGTGATCTTGGGGGACCAGCCCTTCAGGTTCTTACCGTTGAAGAGCGGGAGCCACACTTTCTTATCGGCGTTCTTGTTCTGGGCGGCGCAGAATGAGGCGAGCAGGAGGGCCAAGGCGACGGGGCGAAGGATCATCTCCTTACCGTATCGCAAACTATAGCTCGACGAGAATCTTGCTGATCGATGCCGGAGCGGCGTACCAATCCTGCAACGCCTGCGGAACTTGGTCGAGCGAGACTATCTTCGAAACCATCTCTTCCAGCGGAAATTTCGTTTCGTTCAACATGCGGATCACGCCTTCGAAATCCTCCGGCAGCGCATTGCGGGAGCCCAGAATATCAAGCTCCTTCTGTACGAACAGACGGCTATCGTAGTGAACCTCATCCTTGGCGTACCCGATGTAGACAACGCGCCCGGTGAAAGCGACGAGGTCAACCGCAAGGCGGAATGTTTCGGGCGTGCCGATGGCCTCAATGACGACGTCAGGCCCGAGCCCGTCAGTGAGCGCCTGCAGGCGATCGTTCAAGTTTTGCGCCTTGCTATTGATCCCGAAATGGGCGCCCGCGCGTTTTGCGAGTTCCAGTTTGCGGTCATCGACATCGACGGCGATGACGGTGGCGCCATGGAAGGCCGCGGCCGCGATGGCGCCAAGGCCAACCGCGCCGCAGCCCAACACCATCACCCGGTCCGGAGGCGAAACGCGGCCGCGGCGAGCGGCGTGATAGCCCACGGTCAGCGGTTCGACAAGACTCAAATCGCGCAACCCCATTCCATCGGCGACGATGAGTTTCTCAAACGGCACGGCAATAAACTCAGTCAGCGCGCCGTCACGCTGGACACCCAGCGTTTGATTGTTTCGGCAAGCGTTCGGCCGCTGGCGCAGGCAGGACGCGCATTTACCGCAACTGGAATAGGGGGACAAGGTGACCGCAAGGCCGGGATAGAATTTCTCCGGGACGCCATCGCCAATGGATTCAATGGTCGCGGCAATCTCGTGCCCCGGAATGCGCGGATAGGTGACCAGCGGATTTTTCCCGCGAAAACTGCTGAGATCGGAGCCGCACATGCCCACAAATCGAACACGAAGCAGAACGAGTCCAGCGCCTTGCGCCGGAGAGTCCAGTTCCCCGACTTCGGCTTCGAGGGGTTTCTTGATATAGAGTGCTCGCATCTAGGGTCTCCTGCTAATTCTAATGGGGCATCGAGCTTGCCGTCCAAAAAAATGCGCCGGTCACGGCAATGCCAATGGCCAAGGCCTCCGCCATTGCGTGCGCCAAACGCGACAGGAAAGCCTTACCGATGTTGGCAAAGCCGAGTTGCGTTGAGGACACGGCGGAAAGATGCACGGCCGCAATAACGAGGAAGAGCCGTAGCGGCCGGATCCAGACGAGGCGGCGGCCGCGCCAATAGTCGGCGGTCAGCAGTCCGGGGCGGCGGAGCAAGTTCCAGAATGTGCCGAAGATCTTGGAATCAAGGTATACAGACTCGTGCGGCGCGTCGTGGAAAAAGTGGGAGAGAGCCCGTGAATGGGCGTCGACCCGCTGCTCGCCGCAATTGGCGCCGTGGCTCAGGAGTAGCGGCTGAGCGCACGAGGGGCAGACGATTTCCGTCGGAGTATCTTCCATGAAAAAGTTTCGATGCGAGTATTTAGCATACAATTGCCGGGTACATGACTTCGACAACAAACCGCTGGACGCTGGCGGGCGCCGCGGTGCTGATGCAGGTTTGCCTGGGGATCATCTATGCTTGGTCCGTATTCCGGGGTCCGTTGGAACAACACTACGGATGGTCCAGAACCGAGTCGATCGCGCCCTATCGCTGGTCGATCTTGTTTTTTACGTTGGCAATGATTGTGGCCGGGTTCTGGCAGGACAAGAAGGGTCCGCGACTGGTGGGGAGCGTTGGCGGACTGCTGCTGGGCGCGGGCTGTTTGCTCGCTGTGTTCATCGGCGGCACGCCGATGGGATTGAACCTTTCCTATGGCGTGGTGGCGGGGCTGGGGGTGGGCTTCGCCTACGTCACGCCCATCGCGACGTGTGTGAAGTGGTTTCCCGATAAGAGGGGATTCGTCGTGGGGCTGGCGGTGATGGGGTTCGGCATTGGCTCGCTGGTATTTGCGCCATTGCTCGAGGCGTTGCTGGGCAAGGATCCGGCGCAATACGCCGTGACAATTCCTCGAACATTCATGATCTTGTCGGCCATATTTTTCGTCTTCGTAACGGGCTGCGCGCAGTTGTACAAAGTGCCGCCCGCAGGATGGATGCCGGCGGGTTGGACACCGCCCGTAGTCGCGTCCGGCGTGCGGACCGATTTCACGACCGGCGAGATGTTGCGCACTTGGCAGTTCTGGATTTTGTGGCTGGTGTACTTCCTGGGCAGTTCGATCGGGCTGACGGCCATCGGGGAGTCGGCGCCGCTGGTGAAGGAACTGGCCGGGAGCGCGGCCGTGATGACGGGCGGCGTGGCGCTTGGGGTGATGTCGCTGTTCAATGGCGTTGGTCGATTGGCGTGGGGAGCTGCTTCCGACAAGGTGGGGAAGCAGAGAGTTGTCTACGCGATGTTCACGCTGTCGGCGCTCACATGCGGGTTCCTGCTTCCGGCCACGACCGAGTTTTGGCGGGTTTTGCTGGGAATTTGCGTGGTGGGATTCTGTTACGGTGGCTATCTGGCGTTGATGCCTTCGCTTGCCGCGGAGTACTACGGGGCAAAATATATCGGCGCGAATTATGGTCTTCTGTTCACGGCATGGGGCGCGGCTGGGTTTACCATTCCGCGTTATATCGCCGCGATTCTCGATGAGAAAAAGAAGGCGGGAGCGGTAGCGGCGGGCTACGACCAGATGTACTATACGTTGGCCGCGCTGGCGGTCGCGGGGTTGCTGGTGAACTACTTCCTGCGGAAGCCGGCGGCGGCTGCCAATTACCAATAGAGCTTTAACCCAACTTGGAGGCCGGGGAAGCCGTCCGGCCCGGCGATTACATCCTCGCGCCCGTAGTTGTAAAGGAAACTCGCCCGATCGTTCGCCGAGAAGTTGTGGTCGGCCTTGACGCTAAACTTGCGCGCCGGGTTCCTGTTGCGTGCCGGCGTTGTTAATGTAGTTGTCGCGCACGTAGTCGCCGGTCCCAGGCGTCGCGCTCACATTGGGCCGGATGTTAATGACGTTCAGGATACCTCTGCTGAGGTTTGCGAAGCGGTTCACCGGGATGCGGTTTCCGGCGAAAGGTGTCCTTATGGAGCCGGCGCCGCTTGGATTCGGCTTGGTGGTGGCAGGGTCGTAGACGGGAAGAACACGCCCCTGCGCATCCACCCAGCGGGAAAAATCTCCGCCGTACATCTCTTCGGTCGGCACGGTCAGACGCTGGCTGGTGGCGCCGATCCGGTTCCGGAACCACTCCATCGAAGCGAAGAAAAACGTGCGCGAACGCCCGTTGTAGATCTTCGGGATATGGACGGGTCCGCCCAAGCTCCAGCCGAAGTCGTGCTGCTTGTAGACCCCACGCTTATCCTCGAAAAATCGGCGGGCGTCCAGCGAATTGTTGCGCAGGAACTCGTAGGCCGTACCGTGAAATTCATTCGTGCCGGACTTGGAGGAGAACGTGATGGAGCCGCCCTGGCCGCGCCCGAACTCGGCCTTGAACCCGTTCGATTCCACCGCGAACTCCGTAATGGCGTCCACCGACGGCGTGTTCAGCGCGGACCCGCCGATCCGGTTCGACGACGTGGTTAATACGGTAACGCCATCAAGCGTCGCGCCGTAAGCGGAAGCCTGTCCGCCGCCGATGCTGAGCGATGTATCGGCGTCCCCGACGCCCTGCGCCAGGTTGGCTTCCGGCGTGATGAGAGCCAAATCGAACGGACTCCGCATCGCGCCGCCCACCACCAGCGGCAGTTCGTCCACCATCTTGTTCGTGACCGACGACACGATCTTCGAATTTTCCGTTTGGATTTGGTTGACGACGGCGGAAACCTCGACAGCCTCGGAAACGGTCCCGACTTCGAGGGCGAAGTCCACTCGCAGCGTCTGGCTGACCAGCAGTTGAGCCGAGCGCGTTGCGGAACGGAATCCTTTGGCTTGAGCCGTGACCTGATAGACCCCGGGCGGAATGAGCGCGAACGTGTAGAGACCTTCGTGGTTCGACGTGGTGCGGCGCTCCAATCCCGTATCGGCGCTTGCGGCGGCTAATTCCACTCCCGGCATCGCCGCCTGGGAGGAATCGGCGATTCGGCCCGTTATGCTGCCGGTGGTTGTCTGCGCCGGTAACGTGACCAACGTCGCGAGAATGATGACGGCCGCGACCGTTGTCCGGCGAAGGCTCTGTCCGCAATGAGGCATAGTGCCCTCCAAAATTCTTACTAATCGATTAGCCAAACGATTGTATTTGAAGGTAATCCTGGATGCAAGGTGGCGAAGTGACTACCCGGCTGTCGGAGCGGCGTTAGCTACGGCGGTTTCAAACGCATCCAACGCATCCACAAAAAAGTGATCCTTCGCCTCAATGAACACTAACTCCGGCGGCCCGTCCAGTTCGGCGACAACGGCCGCAAGTTCATCCTTCGGACCATATTCGTCGTTCGTCGAATGAATGAAAACTCGCGGAACCGCGCACGGATCGAGGTACGACCGATTCTTGTAAACCGTCGGAAATCCGGCGGCGATGACCTTTTTCAGATCTGGCCGCTGCGCACCGATCCGAAGGGCAATACGTGAGCCGAATGAGAAGCCGGCGATCATTGCTGGCAACTGCGGATAGCGAGCGCGGAGCCACTCCAGGCACGTTCGCGCGTCCTCGGTCTCGCCCGCACCGTGATCGTACGCGCCTTCGCTTAGATTGACGCCGCGGTAGTTGAAGCGCAGCACCACGCCGCCGGCCTTACGCAGACCGCGGGCCAGCCGGTAGACCACCTTATTGTGCATGGTGCCGCCGTGCTGCGGGTGCGGATGGCACACCAGCGCGGCGAAGCGCGGCACGCCCTCGTCTGGCTCCTCCAGCAGCGCTTCCAGCCGTCCCGCAGAACCGTCGATCATGAAGGTTTCGATCTTCCGCGCCACGGCTAGTTCGACCGGTAATTGGTGAACTGCATGTCAATCTCGAAGTCCTGCCCGCGGAGCACGGCCATCACTTCCTGGAGAACGTCGCGGTCCTTCGCCGACACCCGCACCAAGTCGCCTTGAATGGATGCCTGTGCCTTCTTCTTGCTGTCCTTAATGATACGCACGATGTCCTTGGCTTTCTCCATCGGAATGCCCTGTTGCAGCGTGATCTCCTGCCGGACGGTGCCGCCCGAGCCCTGCACCAGCGTGCCGAACTGGAGCCCCTTGATGGGCACATTGCGCTTCACGAGCTTCGATTGCAGGATGTCGATGACTGCCTTCAATTTGAAGTCGTCGGAGGAGGCAAGAAGGATCTTGTTGTCCTTCTCCTTCAACTCAATGGAGGACTTGGAGTCCTTCAAATCGTAGCGCGTGTTGATCTCTTTCAACGCCTGTTGGATGGCGTTGTTCACTTCGGGAATTTCGATTTTGGAGACGATGTCAAAGCTGTTGTCAGGCATACGGTTCTATTTACTATGCAACGCCCGCAGCACCTGCTGTGTCAAGCCATCGATAAGTTGCGGCATGGCCGCGTCGAGAGCCAACGTCACTGCTGCGCGCACGCGCTCATTTTCCGAGAGCGGCGGCGCGGGGATTGGATCCGGTTCGGACTCGGGTGTGGGCTTGACGCCGAGAGGAGCGAGCTGCGGAACTGGCCGGTAATCTTCCGGGTCAACAGCGAATTCGGGCTCCGGCTCAGCCTGCACCGCGCCACTGACGAACGCGGGCTCTTCACCTGGCGGCGGCGGCGGCGGCCCCGCCGGCCGCAGTTCCCGCAACTCCGCCGACTTGGCCGCGAGCGGCGTTACCAGCGTCAACAGCGTCTTCGATTCGAATGGCTTGTGAAGCATGCCATCCGCACCCGCGTCGCGCGCTAGTTTTTCATCCACTGGTTCCGCGACGCTTCCCGTCAGCAGCACCGCCGCGTGGCGATAGAACGATGACCCCTTCACGAACCGCGCAATCTCATAACCGCTGCGCAGCGGCAGGTTCGCGTCGAGAATCAGTATGTCGGGATCGACGTCGGGCAACCGAACGAAAACCGTGTCGCCATCCGTTATGGTGACAACCTCATGCCCCTCATCGCGCAGAAGCCGTTCACCCATCCGCTGTGCGTGCGGACTGTCGTCCGCAAGCAGGATTCGACTCATTTCCCCGCGCTCTTCGGTGGCTTGGGCGTCTTGGCTTTCTTGCCCTTGACAGCGGGAGCCGCCTGCCGGTTGGAGGGCAGCGCCTGTTGCGCGGCATCCGTCGCCAACGGACCCGCCGCGGCGGGAGCCGCTTCCGGTTTTGCCGCTTCCGTTGTCGCGGCGGCCGCCTGATTCTGCACGCTCTGGCGGGCATCCGGCTTCGTATCCAGATCGCTGGTTCCGGTGATAACCGTGCCGCCGACGTCGCTTACGCCTCCGGCCGCGCCCGCGGGAACGGGTACGCTAACCGGGATTGTCGGCCGGAGCGAAGCCATGGAAGGCGTTCCGCTCTTGGCGGCCTTCGTCATGTCGGGTGACTTCTTGAACACGCTCCAGAAGTCGTGCATTACTCCCGTTTTGGTAAGGTTTTCCTGCTCATACTTCATGCGTGCGACGGATACCGGTTCCGCTTCCGGAACGTCCGCTTCCATTTCCTTCAGTCTCTTCTTCGCCGGATCGACAAACGACGACAGCGGATAATCCTTCACCAGCCGCTGATACGATTTCACCGACTGCGGCTTGAACCGGACGCCCATCTTGTCATAGGAACCGCCCAGCAGGAACAGCGCTTCATCCGCCGCTGAATAGAGCGGGAATTGATCCGCAATTCCCTGCAACCGGTTCGCGGCCGCCGGATTGGATCCCTTTTGAACGTAGAATCGCGCGGTGCGCATCTCGCCCTCCGCTTCCACCTCCTGGATGTCGCGCAACAATTGCTGCACCCGCGGCGCGAACTTCGAATTCGGCCACTGCACCAGCAACTGCCGGCACTCTTCTTCCGCGCGATAGGCATGCTTAATGTCCCGGTCCGGCTTTTCCATTTGCCGCAGATGAATCGTGCAGACTTTCTCCTGCGCTTCCGCCGACTCTTCCATCGCCGGGTAGAACAGGATGAAATCCTTGTACTCCGCCTCCGCCTGCGCCAGTCCGTGTGAACCGCTTTCCCGCATCCAGCTATCGGCTATCGCCAGCTTTGCCTTTGCCAGATATTCACTGGTGTCGTAAGTGTTGATCAGCGTATTCAGCGTTAGGCGCGCCACTTCGTAGCGGCCGCGTTCAATGTCGCCGACGGCCTTATCGAACAGCACCTTGTCCGGCTGCTGCGTTTCTTTGCCAATCGGATTCTCGTACTTCTTTTTGCGGAAGCAGCCCGTTAGCGAGGTCATCGCCACCGCCGCGGTCAGCGTCAATAAACAAATTTTGCTCTTCACGATCATGTAATCGAGTACTCCATTAAGCAAGTTGCCGCAAGCCCGAATGCGCCGTCTCACGCAGGGCCATAAAGGCGGCGCCGGGGTTAGGCGCGCCAAAAACACTGTTGCCGGCAACGAGCCATTCCGCGCCGGCTTTCACGGCATCGGCCGCGTTCGACGCGCCGATCCCGCCGTCAATTTCAATCTTGAACCGCAATCCGAAACGCTGGCGGCGCTCCGCAAGCTGCTGCACTTTGCGCAAAGAATTCGTTAAGAATTTCTGCCCGCCGAAACCCGGGTTAACGGCCATTACGAGCACAAAATCCACCACGTCCAACACCTCATCGAGCGTTGCAACCGGCGTCGAGGGATTCAACACAACCCCCGCCAGCGCGCCTTCCGACTGAATCATTCGCAGTGTCCGGTCCAAATGGGGGCAAACTTCCTGATGCACGGAAACGCTATCGGCTCCGGTTTCGATGAACATTGGCGCGAATTGGTCAGGGTTGGCGATCATCAAGTGTACGTCGAGGTGCGCGCGAGTGATCTTGCGAACCGACTGCAAAACCGGCGTTCCCATTGTGAGGTTTGGAACAAAGTGGCCGTCCATCACATCAAAATGCAACATTGTGGCGCCCGCCGCCTCGACTTCCGCAATGTGCTCCCCGAGCCGGGAGAAGTCCGCCGCGAGCAAAGATGGCAGGATTTCAATCATTTGGACGTTATCTGTCATGCTAACACGGCGTGGAAAAAGCCGTCCCCGGCATCAAGGCCCGGCAGGCTGTACCCCTGTTTGATAACGCGACCCGCGAATTGGCCGATAACTTCCTCATTTTCTTCACGTTCCAGCGAACAAGTGGAATAAACCAATCGGCCCCCAGGCTTCAGCACACCGAGCGCCGCCTGGAGAATTTGCACCTGTCTCCCGGCTTGGCGGGAGAACTCCTCTGGAGTGACGCGCCACTTGATCTCCGGGTTTCGTCCAAAAGTGCCGGTCCCGGAACAGGGAGCGTCCACCAGAACGCGGTCGAAGACGGGCTGAAACGGCAGCGGCAGGGCGGCATCCAGTTGCACGCGTCTCGCAACCGGAATCGCGGCCAGCCGTTTGCGCGACCGGTCGCACGCGACAGGTTCTACGCCACTCTCCGCCGCTTGCAGGGTCTTGTTGCCAGGCGCGGCGCAGACATCGAGAAATCGATGATGCGGCGCGAGCTCCAGCAGCGGTACAATTCGCTGGGCGCCAATATCCATCTGCCTTTCGCCGCGCATGTGAACCGGCGGTTTGATTAGGAAGTAGGCGGCGGCGGCGTGCGCCTGCAAAGCCCCAAATTGCCGCTCCCATTTGCCCAGTAGCCAATCGGGCATCGACAATGCCACGGCATCCGTCGGATATGTTACCGGCTCCCGGTTCACCTTTCGCAGCACTGCATTTACGTACCCGGCCGCCGACGATTTCCGCGCGCGTTTAACGAGTTCAACGCTCGTCGAAACGGCGGCGTGCGGCGGAATGCGGTCCAGATAACGGAGTTGATAAATGCCGAGCCGCAGCGCGATTCGAACCTCGCCGTCCAGCCTATTGGTGCGGCCGGAATACTGTCCGATCAGAAAATCGAGTTGCGCGCGGTTCCGCAGCACGCCGAAGACGAGTTCACTCGCGAGATGGGCTTCCTGCGCGTCGATGGCTGTGGCGCGCAGTAAGTCGTCGGCGAAGCCGCCATGCTCGACGGCGTCCAGAACATCGAAGGCGAATCCTCTGGCGGTTAGCGGCATTGGAGTCAAAAACTAAAGTAACCTAACATGAATGGCGCCCGCGCGGCGTACAATACTGATTTGCAGCCGTACCGGGCCACCGTCGTCATTCCCACCCTTTCCGCCGACCATGCTTTGTGGGAATGCGTCGAGGGTCTCCACCGGCAAACCTATAGGGACTTTTGCATTGTGATTGTAGACAACAGCGGCGGCCGGCGCGTAGAACAAAACTGGCCAAACGAAACTTCTCGCGCGGGCGTTGCCATCCTTCACCCCGGAACCAACATCGGATTCGGCGCCGCGGTTAATCTGGCTTTGCGAGAAGCTCCCGCTGAGTTTATTGCCGTAATCAACGACGACGCCATCCCCGAGCCGGAATGGCTAAACGAAATGGTGGCCGCGCTTGATCGCCATCCGGAGGCCGGTTCGGCGGCCGCGCAGGTCCGGCTGTTCGGCGTCGAGAACGCGCTCGACTCGGCCGGAATGTTGATCGCCGCCGACGGGACCAGCAAGCAACGCGGGCACGGCCAGCCGCCGGAGAATTTTTCTCAAGCGGACGAAGCGCTTTTGGCGAGCGGTTCGGCATCCATTTACCGCCAAACAATGCTCGCCGCAACGGGCGGATTCGACGATTCGTTTTTTCTGTATTGTGAGGACACCGATTTAGGGCTGCGAGCGCGATGGGCTGGCTGGACGTGCCGCTACGTTCCCACCGCCATCGTCCATCATCGGTACTCGCATTCGGCCGGCAGGGCTTCGTGGCTGAAGGCATACTTCGTTGAGCGCAATCGCTTGCTGCTGGTTGCCAAAACATTTCCCATTGCACTCGTTTTCAAAGCGCTTTTGGCGACTCCGGTCCGGTACATTCATCACCTGCTCGCCATGCGGCGGGGCCACGGTACAGCAGCCCGGTTTCAGCAAGATGGCGAAAGCGCCTGGACCCTCGTTGGCTGCGTTTTGCGGGCGCATGCGGCGGCGTTGGCGCGCTTGCCCCACGTCTGCCGGCAGCGCCGCGCCATCCGGCGATCGGCAAAAATATCGGCATCCGAATTTGAAGCGGCGCTCACCCGCTTTTCGATATCGCTTCGTCAGGTGGCGCAACTGTGATCCAGGCCAAAGGCGAGCGCCCGCTGATGATTCTGATCCCCGCCTTCAACGAGGAAGGCGCCGTGGGGACCGTGATTCGCGAGGTTCATTCGCTCTATCCCGATTTGCCCATCCTGGTCATCGACGACTGTTCCGCCGACGGCACCCGGACTGTCGCGCTGGAATCGGGAGCCGATGTGATTACGGTGCCGTACCATCTCGGGCTCGGCGGCTGTGTACAGGCTGGCTACCGCTTGGCCTTTGACCTCGGCTTTGAATACGTGATTCGTCTGGATGGCGATGGGCAACATGACCCGGCCTATGTCGGTTTGATCCGCGACACGCTCTTCCGTTCCGGCGCCCAGATGGTCATCGGATCCCGCTACGTCAACGGGGGCGGCAAGCACACGTCGTTCGCGCGCGGCGTCGGCATCGTCTTCTTCCGCTGGTTCCTTGGATTGATCCTGCGCAAGCGGGTGCACGATCCCACCTCCGGCTACGTCGGCGTGAACCGGCAGGCGCTGGAGGTATTCGCGCGCAGTTTCCCGCTGGAGTATCCGGAAATTGAAGCCTTGGTCGTGCTGCAGCGCCTCACGTTCCGCTTCGAGGAAGTGCCCGTAAAAATGCGCCCGCGCATGGCGGGAACGTCCACCATTACCGCCGTTCGCTCCTTCTATTATGTTCTGCATGTACTTCTGGGTGTCGTCGTGAATATCCTGAAGTATCAAGGTAGTAAAAGCCGCCCGTAACGTAGGATCACACGCCATGGACAGACTGCTTTCCATCATTGCCGCTTTCAGCATCGTCCTCATCGGGGTCGTGCTTTTCAACATCCGCCGGGCTCATATTCGAGTCGAATATTCCGTAAGCTGGCTCGGCGCGGCGATCATCCTGCTCATTCTTTCGCAATCGCCATGGATCCTGGGTCAACTCGCCCACTTTATTGGATTGAACAACCTGCCCGTCTCATTATTGCTGATCGTCGGCGCCCTGTTTCTCGTCGTGTTTTTTCGTTTTTCCGTCATCATGTCCGACCTGAAGGACTCCAATGTCGCCCTTACCCAGAAGGTGGCGATCCTCGAATACCAAATCAACGCACTCCATGAAAAGCCCCAATCGTCCCGTCGAGAATAAGACGGAGGCCGTGCCCCATCCCACGCGCTGGACCGTTCCCCTCGGGCTCCTGGCAATAGCCTTTGCGCTCTACGAAATTTACCGGCCCGCCCTCGGCGGCCCCTTCCTCTTCGACGACCTCTACCTGCCCTTCATGATTCCCAACTTCGCGGAGAGCCCGTTGCGCTATTGGGTGACCGGCGTCCGGCCCACGTTGCAGGTAACCTACTGGCTGAATTACCGCATGTTCGGCCTCGATCCCTATTACTTTCATCTCGTCAATCTGGTTCTCCACGCGGCCGCGGGTTACTTCGTCTGGCTGGTCGCCTGCAAACTGCTCGAGTTCGTGAAACTGGGATTGCCGGTTCGGAATATCTACGCCGCATTTGCGGCCGGCGTGTTTCTATTGCATCCGCTGCAATCGGAATCGGTGGGCTATGTCGCCAGCCGCTCGGAGGTCCTCAGCGGGCTATTCTTCCTTATTGCCTGGGTCGCGTTTTTGTATCGGCGGGATGCCGCCATCCGCTTCAGCGAAGTTGCTTTAATCCTCGTGTTCTTTGTCTTTGCGGTCACATCGAAAGAACATACCGCCGTCCTGCCCGCCGTTCTCCTGCTCACCGATTATTTTTTCAACCCCGGATTCACCTTTGAAGGTATTCGCAAGAACTGGCGGATCTACGCGCCGATCATCGCCGGCGCCGTGTTGGGCGTCGCCGTAATCTTCAAAGTTGTACTGAGCCGCTCCAGTTCAGCCGGCTTCGGCATGAAGGATCTCACCCCGCTTGATTACCTCTTCACCCAGTTCCGTTCCATCGTCACTTACCTGCGGCTCTTCGTCCTGCCCGCCGGTCAGAATATCGATTACGACTTCCCCCTTTCCCGCTCTCTCGACGAACATCTCTCCTGGCTCTGCCTGTTCATCCTCCTCGCCCTCACCGCCGCCGCGTGGATCTATCGCAAGAAATTCCCATTGGCTTCCTTTGGCTTTTTTCTATTCCTGATTCTTCTCGCGCCCACCTCGTCCGTCGTCCCCATTCGCGATGTCCTCGTGGAACGGCGCATGTATCTCCCGGTCTTCGCGCTGTCGCTTTGCGTCATCGATTTTCTGCGGAACCGCCGCATCGCCGTCCCGGCGCTTGCCGCAAGTCTCGGAGTCGTATGTGTTGTGCTTGGATTCCTCGTCTGGCAGCGCAACCACGTCTGGGCCAACCCGGTCTCCCTTTGGAATGACTCGGTTGCCAATTCACCGCAAAAGTATCGGCCCCGGTTCCAACTCGCCTACGCCCACTACCAGGCGGGTCAGTGTCTGGATGCCACGAAACAGTATGCCGAAGCGGCCAAGCTTTCCCCCCAGCCCGTCTATGATCTCTTCGTCGATTGGGCGCTGGCCGCCGATTGCGCCAACAAGCCGGGCGAAGCGCTCAGCCGTTTGGAAGATGCTCTCCGATTGGAGCAAAGCGCGCATGCCTGGTCGCTCATGGGCATGGTGCGGGCCAAACAGGGAGACTATGATCGGGCGCTGGAGGCGCTCGCCGCAGGCGAGAAACTCGACCCCCGCTTCACCATGATCTACGTCTATCGCGGCAACGTTCACATGGCGCGCCAGGACTGGGACGCCGCCGTTGTCGAGTACGAAAAGGCTCTTGCCGTCGAGCCGAAAGACGACGCGGCGCGGCAGGGTTTGGAGAAGGCGACTGCGGCACGCAATCGCGCCACAGCCGCCGCGGCGAAATAATGCCCCTCCGGATTGGCATCAACGCGTTGTTCCTGATTCCCGGCGGCGTCGGTGGTACGGAAATCTCCCTGCGCAACACCCTGGCGGCGTTCGCAAAGAACGGGCGCGGTCACCAGTTCGTCGTCTTCTTAAATCGGGAAACCGGACCGGACCTCGTCCCCGGTCACCCCGGCTTTCAAGCCGTCCAAACCGGCGTAGCGGCGAAATCCCGCCCCCGCCGCATCATCTACGAACAAACGCGCCTGCCAGCCGCCATCCGAGCCGCGCAAATCGACGTCATGTACAATCCCGGCTTCACGGCTCCGCTGTTCCCGCCATGCCCCAACGTCACGCTAATCCACGATCTGCAGCACCACCACCACCCTGAATTCTTCAAGCCCGCCGACCTCCTCGCCTGGCGCTTCCTTGTCTGGGCATCCGCCAAATGGTCAAAGCGGATCTTAACCGTTTCGGAAGCCGCTAGGGAAGACATTCACGTCACCTACGGCGTCCCGCTTGAACGCATCCACACCGCCGAACCGGGCGTTGAGCCCGAGTTCTTTTCAATGGGGCGCTCCGGCAATGAATCGCTCATCTTGTGCGTGTCGACGCTGCATCCTCACAAAAACATCGAACGGCTTGTCGACGCCTTCGCCGCGTTCCGCCTCAGCCGGCCGGAGTACCGCCTTATCCTAGCCGGAATGCACGGCTTACATGGCGATGCCGTTGAACGCCGCATTCGCCATCACAGCCTCGAAGAACAGATCACGCTCACCGGGTGGATCCCCCGTCAAGCCATCCTGGAGCTTTATTCCCGCGCCCAATTCGCTGTCTTCCCGTCCACTTTCGAAGGGTTCGGCATGCCCGTCGTGGAGGCGATGGCCGCCGGCGTCCCCCTCATCGCTTCCGATATACGGCCAATAACGGACACCGCCGCCGGCACGGCGATTCTCTTTCCGCCCGGCGACACGCTGGCGCTTACCGCGGCCATGGAAAAGTTCGCGTCAGACCCAGAACTCCGCGCCAGCCACGCCTCGCAAGCCCGTGAGCGCGCGGCCGTATACACCTGGGATCGCACGGCCGGCATCGCCCTTGATGCATTTGAAGAAGCCGCCAGCGACTGATAATAGTTGTCGCGACGAGGACCACGCCCCCCCAAACCGCATGGCAGCGCCGCCCCCTAGCCAACAGCCCCCGTAAATTCGCGAGATCCGTGGAGAGCGAAACTCGGAACACGGGATCAGGAGGGCCATGCGCCGTTTAAGTTTCCTAAACTTTCACCTTAATACTTCTCACAATGCGTTTCGTCGACCGAGCCATCGCCGCCGCCCGTCCTGACAGCCGCCAAACAGTTCCCGTCCCTCGTCCTCACCGGCACGCGCCAATCGGGCAAAACCACACTCCTGCGCCGCCTCTTCCCAAACGCCCAATACGTGCTGCTGGAGGCCCCCGACATCCAGGCGCGCGCTAAGTCGGACCCCTGCGGCCTCCTGGACGCCATCCGTCCGCCTGTCCTCTTCGACGAAATTCAAAATGCGCCCGAGCTTTTCGGCTACATCCGCGAACGAATCGATGCACGGCCGCGCGCCAAAGGGTAATGGTTGTTCACCGGCTCCCAGGAGGCGCCATTAATGCGCGGCGTCGGCGAGTCGATGGCTGGCCGCGCCGCCATCCTCCGACTCTCGCCCTTCAGCCTCGCCCAGACGCCGCGCGCCGGCGTGCTCGGTGGCGGCTATCCAGGCGCCGTCGGCCGGCCAGCCGGGAACTCTGGTTTGAATCCTACGTGCAAACCTATATGGAACGCGATATCCGCGCGGTCACGCAGGTGCGAAACCTCAACCAGTTCCGGCGGTTCCTCGCGCTCGTCGCCAGCCGCCATGGACAATTCTTGAACAAAACCGATCGCGCCGCCCCGCTGCGAGTATCGGTACCGACCATCGGAGAATGGCTCGATCTCTTGGAAGTGACGGGGCAAATTCTCGTTGTGCCGCCCTACTTCCAAAACTTCGGGAAGCGCATTCTGAAGTCCCCCAAGGTCTAGCTCGCGGACTCCGGACGTGCCTGCTGCCTGCTGGGCATCCGGACCCAGGCGGAGTTGGAACGTTCGCCCTTTCTGGGCGCGATATTCGAAGGGCTTATCGGCGCCAGGATTGTCAAAGCGCAATGGAATGCCGGGCGCCGCAAGGAGATCTATCACTTCCGGGACCAGCAGGGGCTGGAAGTGGATTTCCTCTTTCCATCGCGGCAAGGATTATGGATGGTCGAATGCAACGCTTCCAAGACGCTGCATCCGGGGATGACAGCGCCGCTGGCGGCCCTCGGTCGATCCGCCGGCGGCCAACTCCAGCAAAGCATCGTCCATCGCCGGCCGTTACCGGGGGCTGGAATGAAAGTACTGGCGCCGGGCATCAAGGGCCTGGACGAACTGGAGTTTGTTGAATTGTTAAAGGCGGAGGCGGAACCCAAAACACCCAAGAAACGACTCGCCGATGCTTGAATGACGCCGCCCAATCACTCCGGCGGCGCAACCGTCGCCAACTCCTTCGCCGTCCCCAACACAATCGACGTCCGGGTCCGCTGCACGCCCGCCACCGCCTTCAAGATATTCGTCAGAAAATGCTCCAAATGCGAGGTATCGCGGCAGTGCACCTTTAACAGATAGTCATCCTCCTCCGCCATATGATGCGCCTCCTTCACCTCGCCCTGCTTCCGCACCGTCTTCAAAAACCCGCCGCGATTGCGCGGATGATTTAGCGTAACCGCAATAAATGCGGTCAAGGAAAGTCCCAGCGTCGGCGGGTCCAACACCGCATGGAAACCCCGGATCAATCCGCGCTGTTTTAACCGTTTCACCCGCTCCGCCACCGCCGGCGCCGACAGTCCCATTTCCTGCGCCAACTCCGCCCAGGAAACGCGCGCATCTTCCGTCAATCGCGTCAGAATAATTCGATCATGCTCATCAATCATCTAATATGCTTTCGATTCAAAATAAATATATCATAAAAACTATAGAAAGCAATCTATGCCGCCCTTTCTACTTTCACCCGGATCTTTCGCCGAGTTCCTCCACCTCTTCTCCACCGGAGCGCTCCCCCGCGCCGATTGGAACCACGCCGTTCATCTGGCGATAGCCGCCGCCACCATCCATGAAGGAGGCTGCGCCGGACAAGTCCGCGACCGCATCCTCGCCTACAACGAGACGCAAGGCATCGTCAGCACGCCGGACTATGGCTACCATGAAACCATCACGCATTTCTGGGCCGAACGGATTCGCGAATTAACCGCCGCGCTCGGCCGCGGATCCAGCGAATGGGCCGCCGCCCGCGCCGCCATTGCCGCGTTCGCCCACCGCGGACGCCTCTTCGATTCCTACTACAGCTACGACATCGCCGCCAGCCTTGACGCGCGAGCCCAGTACCATCCTCCCGACATAACCTGATATCCTCCGGGCATGAGTTACGAAGATTGGATCATCATTGGGAGCGGAGACGGCCGCGATCCCGCCGACGTCCGCGATCAACTGGTGGAAGCGGGCATAGACGCCGAAGTCGTTGTCTGCGTGAAGGCCGAACAGGCCGGCGACGCCCGCCGCATTCTGGAAGGAATGCAGGGCGAAGCGGACCCCTCGCCGGAATTGGATCTGGAAACCATCGCAGTGTTCCAGGGCCTCGATGCTGAGATGCAAACCGCCGCGGTCGAGGGCCTCCTGGAGCAAAGCGGAATCTCGGTCGTGGTCGAAGGCTCGTCCAGTTTCCCTAACCTCCCGCACGAAATCAAAGTCGCCGGGAATTTGGCCGGCGCCGCCCGGCAGATCCTCGCCGAAGCCGAAGCCGAAGGCCCCGCCGCCGCCGACGCCCAGGCAACCTCTTCGTAACGATTTATTGAACTTCCACTTCTGAACGGGCGTTATACTTCACGACAGTCTTCGGAAAGGATCGAACGTAACTCATGGGAATCGGTGACTTGGTTGGCGGCTTCGTCAAGAAACAATTTATAGACGTAATTGATTGGGTGGAGCCGGGCGATGGCGTATTGGCCTGGCGTTACCCCATGCAGGACATGGAAATTCAGAACGGCGCCAAACTCACCGTTCGCGAGTCGCAGATGGGCGCGTTCGTCAATGAGGGCCGCATGGCCGATGTCTTCGCACCCGGTCTCTATACCCTTACGACGCAGACGCTGCCAATCCTCACCAACCTCATGAACTGGGACAAGATGTTTCAGTCCCCCTTCAAGAGCGATGTCTACTTCTTCTCCACCCGCACGCAGATCAATCAGCGCTGGGGCACCGCCAATCCGTTGACGATTCGCGACAAGGAATTCGGCGCCATCCGCGTCCGCGGCAACGGCGTTTATTCCTGGCACATTACCGATCCGCGGACGTTCCACGTCAAAATCAGTGGCACTCGCGAGAAGTATACGGTAGCCGACATTGAAGGCCAGCTTCGCGATATGTCGCTCGGCCGGATGGCCGACGCCATCGCCCAAAGCCAGATTCCATTTCTGGACCTGATCGCCAATCAGGTCGAACTCGGCAACCTGATTCAAGGGGCGCTGCAACCGCTTTACGGCGAGTACGGTCTGACGCTCGACAGCTTCATCGTCCGCGAATTCTCGCTGCCCGAAGAGCTGCAGAAGCGCCTCGACGAACGTATTTCCATGAACATGCTCGGCGACATGGGCCGCTACACGCAGTACCAGGTGGCGCAGTCGATTCCGATTGCCGCGGCAAATGAAGGCGGTATCGCTGGAATCGGCGCTGGACTCTCGGCCGGATACGGCATGGCGCAGGCCATGGGTCAGGCTTTGAACACGGCGTACCAGCCGCAACAGGCGCCCCCACAGGCGCCGCCCCCGGTGGCCGCCATTCCAGCCGCTCCGGTTGCTTCCGCCACCCCAGCCGGCGACATGAAGTTTTGCTTCAATTGCGGCAACAAAATTCTCCGTGCCGCCAAGTTTTGCGGCGAGTGCGGGACGCCGCAGCCAGCCGCCTGATAGACTGATCTGCCATGGCCGACCTTCCCGGCGGACAGGGCTGCGAATGGGTGATTGAGGCGCTCGGTTGCGATATCGCGCGCCTCAAAGATCTCGGGCAGTTGCAAGCCGTCTTTCAAGATCTTATCGGTGGCTTGTCGCTGCATCCGGTATCGGAAGCGCAGTGGCACCAGTTTCCCAGCCCCGGGGGCATCACCGGTCTATGTCTGCTCGCCGAATCCCACTTGGCCTGCCATACTTTTCCGGAGTACGGATCCCTGTGTTTAAATGTGTTCTGTTGCCGGCCGCGGCCGGAGTGGGCGTTTGAGGATTATCTGCGTGAAACGATGGGCGCCACTGCGGTGCGCGTTCGCCGCCTGGAGCGCTCCTACCACACACAATGAGCCAGCCAACCGCCATCTGCCCGAACTGCGGCGCTCAAATTCGATTTCGCTGGTCGTCGGCGATCCAGACGACCTGCGAATACTGTAAGTCGATCCTTGTCCGGCATGACGTCAATCTCGTGAAGGTCGGCCAAGTCGCCGACTTGCCGCCCGACATCAGCCCTATCCAAATCGGTACCGAGGGCGTCTATCGCGACACCGCTTTTCAAGTCATTGGCCGGATCATCTACAGTCACGACGTCGGCGCTTGGAACGAGTGGCACCTGATGTTTTCCAATGGTTCCAGCGGCTGGCTGAGCGACGCCCAGGCCGAATACGCCGTCAGTTTCATCTCGGCGCCGGACTCCCCTTTGCCCGGCCCCGCTGACGTTTATCGCGGATGGGAGTTTGTGCAGCAAGGCGTCCATTTGGCCGTAACGGCACTTACGGAAGCGAGCTATGAAGGCGTCGAAGGCGAATTGCCCTTTCAGTATTGGGACAAAGTAAAATGCCAATTTGCCGATCTGCGATCAAACGATGGCCGCTTCGCTACCATCGATTACACCGAAGCGCCGCCGTTACTTTTCCTGGGTGAGTTCGTGGAATTTGAGTCGCTCCGGATGGTCAATCTGAAAGAGTTTGAGGGGTGGACCTCATGAACCCCGGCGTCCGCAAAATCGTCCCGAAACCGAAAGCGCTGAACTGTCCCAATTGCGGCTCGGCCATTGAACTGCGCGCCATGGGAGCCGCCACCACGGTCGTTTGTTCGTACTGTTCATCGACGCTTGATGCCGCAAATCCGCAATTGGTAATCCTGCAAAAATGGCAGTCCCAAATGACGGTCCAGCCGCTTATCCCACTGGGGTCGCGCGGCAATCTGTTCGGAGCCGTTTGGGAGGCCATCGGCTTTCAGCAGCGCGGCATCACCGTTGACGGCACGGACTATTTCTGGCGCGAGTACGTCCTCTTCAATCCCTTCAAAGGATTCCGCTATCTCAGCGAATACGAGAATCACTGGAGTTTCGTCACTCCGCTTCCGTCGATTCCAGTCCCCGGCGTCAATAACTACAACCGGCCGACGATGACGCTCGACGGCGTCGTCTACAATCATTTTCAATCGGCCCAGGCCACTACCTCGTTTGTCATTGGAGAGTTCCCGTGGCAGGTCAGGGTCGGCGAGGTCGTCGGGACCGCCGATTACGTTCTTCCGCCCCGGATGCTATCCGCGGAGACGACGGTGAATGAAGTCAATTGGAGTCGTGGCGAGTATGTCGAGGGCGCCGCAATCTGGGCCGCCTTCCAACTCCCCAACGCCGCGCCCGCGGCCAACGGCGTTTACTCCAGTCAGCCGGCCCCAGTCGAAAACCGGCCCGGACGCCCATGGAAGTTATTTCTTATTTTCGCCGCCCTGCTCATGGGTATGATGATCTTCTTCTCGGCCCGCGCCCGTCAGGAAACGGTACTCGACCAGACTTATACCTATCAGCCCGTTGGCGCCGGCGAAAAGTCATTTGTCACCCCGCCATTCGAACTGCGCGGCGATAGCGCTAACCTGCAAGTCGACGTAACTGGGGCGGAGCTTCAAAACGAGTGGGCCTTCATAAGCATGGCCTTGATCAATGAACAAACGGGTGAGGCATTCGATTTTGGGCGTCAGATCAGCTTCTACTCCGGCACCGATGGCGGCGAGTCCTGGACGGAAGACAATCGGTCCGACTCCGCCACGCTTCCCAGCATCCCCGGTGGCCGGTATTATTTGCGCATCGAACCGGAGTCGGAATCGAACTATGTGAAGCCAACCCCGATCAAATATAACGTCAAGCTCGTGCGCGACGTCCCGTTCTACTTACGGTATTTCGTGGGCCTTCTTCTGCTCCTCGTGCCGCTTGTCTTTATGGGCCGAAAGGGCGCGAATTTCGAAGCTCTACGCTGGACGGAAAGCGACTACGGCGTTCCGCCCGCCGCCGCGGTTTGGAAGTCAGACAATTCATCTGGAGACGATGACGATGAGTAAGTTCTACATGATTTACAGTTCTTTGGTCGCCGGAGGGCTGTTCTATTCCGGCTTGACGGGTTGGTCCTATGGCTCCTATGACGAAGTCAAGGGCGTGCCCAAATCCGTTCGTGACAACCCGGGCGCCTATCGTAGTCACTACGCCGGCAGTGCCCGCTACTTTGGAGGAAAATAATCGCCATGGAATTCCGCATCGACCATTTCGTGAACGCGTTGATTTACGCCTTCCTGGGCGGGATCATCTACTTCATCGCGTTCGTCGCGATCGACAAACTTACCCCCGGGAATCTGTGGCAGGAGATCGTGGAGAAACATAACATCGCGTTCGCGATCGTGATCGGCGCCCTGATACTTGGTTTCGGCATTATCATCGCGGCCGCGGTTCATTAGGGGCCGCTCTCGCGGTACAAAATGGCGATCGTACTATTCTTAAGCGTCTTTCTGATCGCCGCTTGCGGCCTGATCTATGAGTTGATCGCCGGCGCGCTGGCCAGCTACCTGCTGGGCGACAGCATATTGCAGTTCTCAACCGTCATTGGCACATACCTTTTCGCCATGGGTATCGGCAGTTGGTTGAGTAAGTTCCTGTCCCGCGGATTGGTGGAACGGTTCATCACAATTGAATTGATGGTGGGCCTGATTGGCGGCTTTTCATCGGCAATCTTGTTTCTGGCGTTTGCGTATACCGACGCTTTCCGTTTGCTCTTGTATCTCATGGTCCTGGTAATTGGTATTCTTGTGGGCCTGGAAATCCCGCTGCTCATGCGAATCCTCAAGGAGCGCTTTCAGTTTCAGGATCTGATTGCCAATGTCCTGACGTTTGATTACTTGGGAGCGCTCGGGGCGTCCTTGCTATTCCCGCTGGTCCTGGTGCCAAAGTTGGGAATGGTGCGCTCGGCGCTGCTGTTTGGCCTTGTCAATGCCGGTGTTGCGCTGTGGTCGACGTTCATCTTCAAAAGTCAAATTCGCTTCACCGGGCGCCTTCGATCGATGTCGGTCTTCGTCATCGCCGCCCTCGGTGTCGGCATGGTATTCGCCGAACGAATCACCGAAACCGCCGACGCGAGCCTCTATGCCGATGAAGTCGTACTCGCCCGGAACACGCGCTATCAGCGCATCGTTATCACGCGCTGGAAAGACGATCTGCGACTATTTCTAAACTCCCATCTTCAGTTTTCCTCGCGCGACGAATACCGCTATCATGAGGCGCTTGTTCACCCCGGTCTCGCCGCGGTGCCGAATGCGAAGCGTGTGCTTGTCCTCGGCGGCGGCGACGGATTAGCCGTCCGCGAAATCCTGCGCTACCCCTCGGTCGAGTCGATCACGCTCGTCGACCTCGATCCGGAGATGACGAAGCTTTTCCGCGAGCATACGCTGCTTCGGAAACTGAACTCCGGCGCCCTGCGTTCCAGTAAAGTGCGAGTCGTGAATGCCGACGCGTTTCCCTGGCTTGAAGAGCACGGCGGCCAGTTCGACTTCGTCGCTGTCGATTTCCCCGACCCAACCAACTACGGCCTCGGCAAACTCTATACAACGGCTTTCTACCGGTTACTGAAGCGTCACCTCGCGCCCGGCGCGTACATATCGGTGCAGAGTACCTCGCCGCTCTTCGCGCGCCAAAGTTTCTGGTGTATTCATGAGACGATCCGCGCCGCCGGATTCAATACGTGGCCGTATCACGTCTATGTCCCCAGCTTCGGCGAGTGGGGCTATGTATTGGCGGGGAAGGGAAGTTACATTCCGCCGCAAGTGCCAAAAGGACTGCGGTTTCTGGATCAAAACAGTTTGGCTGGGCTGTTTCAGTTCCCCGCCGATATGGCCGCCGTGCCGGTTGAGCCCAACAAGCTGAACGACCAGGCGCTGGTTCGCTATTACGACAAGGAGTGGCGAGAGATTGCCCACTAGCCGCCAGACGCGCAGCGCCACTGGCCAATCCCGGTGCGGCGTTGCCGTAGCGCCGCCATTGCTCCCGCGCACCGTCCATCCCCCATCGCCCGCTGATCGCCCCGCCCTCGTGCCGGTCGTCCGC
>ENA-ORBV01000743-ORBV01000743.1-microbial-mat-metagenome-genome-assembly--contig:-NODE-743-length-74224-cov-6.631219_pt1 | contig 74224 bp, 70 predicted proteins | sample MGYA00237777_ERZ505514 | MGnify/ENA primary metagenome ERZ505514 (study PRJEB26160, sample SAMN06269048) | microbial mat metagenome | isolation source: Oligotrophic lake microbial mat | place...
TTTAATGATACGCCGACCACCGAGATCTACACCTCTCTATTCGTCGGCAGCGTCAGATGTGTATAAGAGACAGGACCGAACAAGGCATGCGCCGGATAGCTGCGCAGGTCGCGGGCGCCTTCGGTGCTACCGCTGAGATTACTTTCACGCGGAACTACCCGCCTACCATCAACGATCACACCCAGACGGAGCTTGCCTTGCGCGCAATGAAGCAAGTCTGTGGGAGCGATCGTGTCCGGACAGACGCACCGCTTACGATGGCCGCTGAGGATTTTGCTTACATGCTGCGCGTAAAGCCGGGCTGCTATGCGTTTCTCGGGAACGGTTCTGGTGATCACAGGGCACCTGACCACGGCGGCGGACCATGCATCCTGCATTCCACAAGTTACGACTTCAATGACGACTTGATTGCCACCGGCGCGTCTTACTGGGTTCGCCTGGTGGAGTCGTATCTGGCACTTGGCTAGCCGAAGTGGGTTTTGCCTCTTCTGCAGCCAAGTTGGCGAATGCGTCTGCAACGGTAAGAAGAGTATTGCGGCCGACGATCAAGCGGGAAATCCGCTTGATGCACTTGAAGACGAAGGGTTCGTGTTGGTTCACGGCAAAGCGAAGTCTGGAGTGAACGCCTTGGGCTGGATTAAGCGCCAAGTCGGAACTGATACGCTGGCCGGACATCAGTTTGGAGAAGATGCAACTGAAGCTCTGGCATCGATACGGGTCGATGCGGGGACGCGCGCACCACCCTGAAGCGCAGCAAGCTGGCCTGGCGCAGGACGCGCTCGACGGTGCCGAGGTAGGGCGTTCTCCTCTGGGACCGGATGGCCTATTCAGCCAACGGAAGGTTTTCTACTCGTTGAGCAAAAAGTCAACGCGATCCATTGCGGGGTATCCCTGTTCACGACCCGAATGGGACGTTCTGATTTTTTCATTGATAACGCTCCATCAGAAAGTTACCCTTCGGCAGAGCGATTGCAAGTCGGTTCTCAACAAACGTGCTGGCATGGGTGCGGACTCGAACGGAAGCAGCATCAGTTGAAGGCCCTGCACCTGAAACACCTGACACAGGCTAACGCGGCACGTCACTCGCCGCCAATTGGGTGGCGGTCAGCGGCGCGGCCATCGGGGCGGTAGACGTCGAACCGGTCGCCTGACAAGCTTCGATCAGGCCACCCGCAGTGCCAGCAGTGCCCTGGCCTCGTTCGCCGTCGCCGGCCGTCGTCCATGTTCGGCAGCCAGTTCCACGAGTTGACGCACCAGCGCCGCGTTCGATGGCGCCAGGCGTTCACGGTCGAGGCGCACGTTGTCTTCCATGCCGGTGCGGCAATGCCCTCCATGTTCGAGCGCCCAGCGTGCCACGGTCACGGCATCGCGCCCGATGCCGGCGCCAGTGAAGGTGGCGGTGGGCGCAAGCCGGCGCAGCGTCTGCACGTAGAAGTCGAACACCTCCTTGTCCACCGGCATGGCGTTCTTGACGCCCATGACGAATTGCACGTGCAGCGGGCCTTTGATGCGCCCGTCGGATTGCATACGGGCCGCCTGAAAAATCATCGACAGGTCGAAGGCTTCCACCTCGGGTTTGATCTCGTTGGCGAGCATTTCCGCGGCTAACCAGTCCACCAGATCGGGCGCGTTGTCGTAGACGCGCGTCGGGAAGTTGACCGAGCCGGTCGCCAGCGATGCCATGTCGGGCTTGAGGCCCAGGTGCGCACCGCGCTCATGTCCGGCGCCGGACCGCCCGCCGGTGGAGAACTGCACGATCATTGCGGGACAATGCCGCCGCACGCCATCGAGAACCGCCTTGAATCGATCAATCGATGAGGTGGGTGTGCCGTCGTCGTTTCGCACATGCAGGTGCAACAGACTGGCGCCGGCCTCGAACGCCTGGTGAGTCGACTCGATCTGTTCATTTGGAGTTATGGGCACCGCCGGGTTGTCGCGCTTTTGCGGCAACGAGCCAGTGATGGCGACGGTGATGATGACAGGTGTACTCATGGTGTGTTCCAGGATTCGGGACCAATGCCGCAGCGCCAGGGCTGAATATCGACGCTGGCATAGACATCGGCTTGCATGTAGGGATCGTTGTCGACAAATCGGCGCACCTCTGCGAGTGAATCTGCACGCACGACGAGAAGGGTGCCGTTCATCGTCTCTGCGACACCGCCGGTGGTCGGACCGGCCAGCACGACCTCCAAGGAGTGCGGAGCCGGTGAGCGCAAGCGCGATCGATGCGCCTCGCGCACACGCAGTCGCTCGGCCAGAACGCCCTCGCGGTCACGTGCCCATACAGCGAACAGCATCAGGCCTGCGGTGCAAGTACGAAACGTTGTGACAGAGTGCTGTACGGCTGTTGCGCCAACGGTCCCTGCGCAAGGTGCTCGAAGCGGCCGATCAGCGACGAGCGGACGCCGAACACGGCGTCCGAGTCCAGGTACGGGTCGGGTTCACGAAAAATATGGGTGATCAGCATTCGATAGCCCGCCGCGCGGATCCGGAAATGGATGTGTGCCGGTCGCCAGGGGTGGCCTCCCGCGGCAAGCAACATGCGTCCGACCGGCCCGTCGGTGGGTACCGGATAGGGGGCCGGCACGACGGTACTGAAATGGGTGCGGCCCTGCGCGTCGGTATGCAATACACCCCTGGCCCGTCGTTCGTCGCCAAGTTCTGGGCGCTGCACGTCGTAGAAGCCCTCCTCGTCGGCTTGCCAGACATCGACTTCGGCGTTGGCGATCGCTTTACCGTCCAGGCTCACCACCTCGATGTCCACGAACAATTTTTCTCCCGGCGCGCCGCTCGCCATGTCGGCGCCGGCCGGCAGTATTGGCGCATCGTCCACATGGAAAGGGCCGAAAACCGTGGCCTCAGTGGCGCCTGGCGGACGCGCCTGGTTCATCGCCACTGTCAACATGGACACGCCCAGTGTGTCGGACAGCAGGATGAACTCCTGACGCTTGGCGTGGCAGGTCTGCCCGGTGTCGGTGAGAAACGCGATACCCTGCGCCCATTCCTCTTCGCTGAGCCGGGTCTCACGCACGAAGGCGTGCACATGCGTGACCAGTGAGGTCAATATCTGCTTGAGGCGCGGGTCTTCGCAGTTGGCGAAGCGTGTCAGTACCGCGTCGGTGATGTTGTGCTCGTCGATGTTGCGCATGGCTTACTCCTTGTATTTCAGCTGCCGGTATGTCGGAAACAGACTCAGTCCCCAGCGTTGCTGCAGCCAGCCCCACAGGCCTTGCTTGAAGGTTCGGGTGGTGACGATGGCGAGCAGGCCCAGGCCGATCAGGTACCAGGAACCATAGTCGCTGAAATATTTGTTCAGTGCCCAGAACACGAGCGCACCGACGATGGGGCCTTCGATGCGCCCGATGCCTCCGATCACGACCATGAAGATCGCAAACGCGGTCCAGTTGACGCTGAAGGCGGCGTCCGGACTGATGCGCAGATTGCCGACGAAATACAACGCTCCCGCCAGCCCGGCGCCAAAGGCGGCGACCACATAGACGGCCAGCTTCATGCGGTCCACCGCGACCCCTTGGCTCTCGGCGGCAACTTCGTTGTCGCGAATGGCGAGCAGCGCCAGGCCGCGTTTGCTGCGCAGAAACAGGTAGACCAGCGCGACCGTGGCCACGACGCAGGCCAGCGCCATCCAGTAGGTGGTGTGTTCACGGGTGGCCTTGTCGATGCCGCGTAGCGCGGTCAAGCTGGTGCCGGAGCCGCCACCGACGATCGACATGTTGGCGAAACTCAGCCGGAACACCTCGGCGATGACCCAGGTGCCGATGGCGAAGTAGCCGCCTTGCAGCCGGAACGCGATATACGACACCGGCACCGCGATCAGGCCGGCGGCCACAGCGCCGAGCGGTATCGCGACAAACGGGTTGAAGCCGGCAAAGTTGCCCAGCATCAGCATCGCATAACCCCCGAAGCCGAAGAAGGCTTGCTGGCCGATGCTGACCATGCCGCCGTAACCCGCCAGCAGGTTCCACATCATCGCGAACATGAAATAGCAGCCGATCTCGACGAACTCGCGCATCCACGACGACAGATTGTCTTCGGGTGCCCAGAACGGCATGGTCGCCGCAACCAGCACCACAACGGCGGCGGCTACCAGGGCCGCCTGGCTGCCTCCCGAACTGCGAATGACCTGTACGCCCATGTTGTCTACCCCTTGGTTTTTGGAAACAAGCCCTGTGGGCGAACCACCAGCACCATCAGGAAGACGATGTGGCCGATCCAGATACCCCAGCCCGGATCGATGCGAAAGCCGATCTGCTGCGTGATGCCCAACAACATGGCACCGAGCAGCGTGCCCCAGAACGAACCCATGCCGCCGATGATCACTGCCTCGAAGGCGAACAGCAGCAGCAGCGGGCCGTCGGATGGCGAGACGGTGGTGCGCATGCCCTGCATCACGCCGGCCACGGCAATCAGAACGAAGGCGATGCCGGTGGCCAGCGCGTAGACCTTGTACGCGTCCATGCCCATCAGCTCGGCAATTTCGCGGTCATCCGAGACGGCGCGAAACGCACGGCCGATGCGGGTGTGGTTGAATAGCCACTGCAAAGAGGCGGTAGCCAGAAGTGCGACAGCCAGTATCAGTAGCGGCAACACGCCAACTGCCATCCCACCTGGCAGGGTCAGACTCTGGATGCCCAGGTCGCCAGTGGCGATGGATCGGGGATCGGCCGAGAACAGCTCCAGCAATCCGTTCTGAATCACGATCGCCATACCGAAGGTTACGACCAGTGAGGGCAGGGGGTCACGGCCCAGCGTGTCGTTTAGCACGAAACGCTGCAGGCCATACCCGAAAATGAAAGCCAGCGGCAACAGGCCCAGGGCCACCCACAGCGGCGTGACCGCTGTCGGCGCTGCGCCGATGGCGGCCAGCAGGCCCATGCCGGTTACGGCGCCGAACGCGCCCAGGATGATGAAGTCGCCCTGGGCGACGTTGGTCAGACGCATGACGCCGAACATCAGTGACTGGCCCAGCGCGAACAGGCAATACAGGCCGCCGAGCAGAATGCCTTGCAGCAGGGTCTGGGTGATGGTGTCGATCATGGCGCGATGTTCCTAGATTCCGAAATAGGCCTGCGAGATCTGCTCGCGGGTCAACGTGTCCGATGCGCCCTGCAGCGACACCCGCCCCTCCTGGAAGCAGTAAACACGCTGGCTCACACGCTGGGCCATTGCCACGTCCTGCTCGACGATGACGACCGTCATGCCTTCGGCGCAGATCGTCGGTAGTGCGTCGTAGATCTCCTTGATGATGATCGGCGCCAGTCCCAGGCTCAGCTCGTCGCACAGCAGCAGCCGCGGGTTGCCCATCAGGGCCCGACCGATCGACACCATCTGCTGCTGTCCGCCGGACAGCGATGTGGCCGGATTGCGTCGCTTTTCGTTGAGGATGGGAAACAGCTGGTACAGCCGCTGCAGGTTCCACGGGCCGGAGCGTCCTGCGTACGCACCCATCAGCAGGTTTTCTTCCACGCTCAGGCTGGCAAACAGTCGGCGCCCCTCCGGTACCAGCGCAACGCCGCGGCGCACGATGTCGCCCGGCCGCAGGCCACCGATAGGTTGACCGTCGAATGCGATGCTGTTGGGCGTCGAATTGACCAATCCGGTGACCGCTTTCATGAAGGTGCTCTTGCCCGCACCGTTGGCGCCGATGATGGCTACCATCTCGCCGGCCTGAACTTCGACGTCGATGCCGAACAGGGCCTGGGCGTCGCCGTAGTGCGCGGTCAAGCCGGTGGTCTGCAATAGGCTGGCCATTTCAGGACTCCATTCCCATGTAGACCCGTCGCACCTCGGGGTCGTCCATCACAGCGCGGGGCTCGCCTTCGGCCAGCTTGCAACCGAAGTTGATGACGAACAGCCGGTCTGCGATCGACAGCAGGGCATGCACCACATGTTCGATCCAGATCATCGTCATGCCCTGCGCCTTGATGCGCTGCAGTTCGGCAACCAGCTCGTGCGCCTCATGTTCGGTCAGGCCGCCTGCAATCTCGTCGAGCAACAGGAGCTTGGGCCGTGTTGCCAGCGCGCGCGCCAGCTCTAGCCGCTTGCGGTTGAGCAGCGTGAGGCTGCCGGCGGGCTTGTTGGCGTGGCCCAGCAACCCGGTCTGCTGCAGGACCTCATGCGCCGTTTCCCAGGCCTGGCGCTCAGTCTGGCCACCACCGAAGCACGCCGAAGTGACCAGATTCTCGAACACCGTCATGTTGCCGAACGGCTGGGGAACCTGGTAGCTACGCCCAATGCCGGCGCGGCAGCGCTGGTGGGCCTTGAGCCGGCCGATGTCCTGACCATCGAAATGCATCTGCCCCTGGTCGCTGCGCACGTCGCCCGAGATCAGATTGAAAAGCGTCGTCTTGCCCGCACCGTTGGGTCCCAGGATGCCCAGCGTCTGCCCCTGGTCGACCGACAACGTGATGTCGTCGGTGACCTTGAGCGCGCCGTAGGATTTGCTGATGGATTGCAGCGCGAGTAGAGCCATGGCGTTCTACAGCAGTTTCAACGTGCCGCCGGTTGGGATGTTCTTCGCAGCTTCGTTGTTGACGATGGTCAGTTCGACCTTGTTCTTGGTGCCCTTGCCCCATTGGCCCAGTACCAGCGGTGTCTTGCTCACGTTCTTGAACGGACCCTGACCGCCCCACTGGACCGGACCGACCACGGTGCCGAGTTTGCTGGCGGCCACCGCGTCGCGCACGTCCTTGGCCCGTGGGCTCTTGCTGCGTTTGAGCGCATCTGCCGCGACCTCGAACAAGGCGTGCGCGAAACCTATCGGTTGTGTCCACTGCTTGCCAGTGCCGCTCTCATACGCTTGCGCCAATGCCTTGGCACTTTGTTGCGTCAGCGACGAGGTGAACGGATGCGACGGACTCCACCAGACCTCGGTTGACAGACCATATCCCAGCTCGCCCAGCGCTTCGATCGCTCCCGGGAACAACAAGGCCTTGCCCAGCGTGATGACCTTGGGCTTGAACCCCTGCTGACGGGCCTGTGTCAGGAACGTTTTGGCGTCGGGCGGGATCACCACACCGGTGACGATCTCGCAGCCGTCCTTCTTGAATGCGGCGATCTGCGCGCTGAAGTCCTGGGTGCCGTTCTGGAAGCGGCCCGGGTCGGTCAGCGAGTAGCCCATGGCTGCCAGCGGCTTGGGAAAACCCAGTTCCTTGTCGCCCCACGCATTGCCGTCGCCGTCGTTGGGGAACAGACCGCCGACCTTCTTGTTGGTCGCAACACTCTTCCAGCCGCTGGTGAAGTTGGCGATGACGTCCTCCAGGCCCCAGAACATGTGGTACGTGTAGGCGAAGCCCTTGGCCGGATCACCCTTTCGACCGAAGAACCAGGGCTGCCACGGCACCACACTGGAGATACACGGCACCTCGTTGAGTTCGCACACGTCGCTGACCGGGTTTGCGGTCTCGGGTGTTCCGGCGGTGAGCATCAAGGCAACCTTGTCCTTCAGGATCAGGTCGTTGGCCACCTCGCCGGCCCGGTTTGGTGTCGACTGGCTGTCCTTGAGCAGGATCTGGACATCGTATTTCTTCCCGCCGATGGTGAGGCCTCCCTTGAAGGCATTCGCCATCTGGTCGATCACCCATTTATCGGCTTCACCGAACGGCGCCAGCGGGCCGGTCTGTGGAGAAACGTAGCCGATTTTGATGGTGTCGGCTGCCATCGCCAACGGGCTGCCCAGTGCGGTGGCGGCTGCCACGCCCTGTACAAAAGTTCTGCGGTTCACGGTCATGGTTGTCTCCTGGGGTTGTCGAATGCAGTTGGGTGAGTTCAGAGCGGGCGCTCAGGGCGGGCGCCGACCTTCGAAAGCGTCTTGCAGCAGGGACCGGATGGCCGCTCGCTCCAGTGGCCTGGGGTTGGGGTACTGGTTCTGCACCGCCAGGTCGGCCGCGTGATCGAGACCACTTTGCGGCATGCCGATCGCCTGCAGCGACAGCGGCGCTTGTTGGCGTTTTGCAAGGTCGTATATTGCGCCAGCCGCGCTGGCGCCGCCCAGTGCGCGGGCGATCCGGGCCATGGCCTTTGGCGCATGCTCGGCGTTGTAGGCCAGCGCGTGCGGCAGGACAACGGCGTGAACGTCGGCGTGGGGCAAATTGAAGCTGCCGCCCAGTGTGTGGCACAACTTGTGGTGCAGGCCCATGGAGACGGCACCAAGGACCGCACCGCACAACCAGGCGCCATACAGGGCGTCGGCGCGCGCGTCGATGTCGTGCGGGTTCTCGCGCAACCGTGGCAGGGCAGCGGCAGTGGCGCGAATGCCTTCCTCGGCCATCATCGCGACGATGGGATTTCCGTCGAACGCGTACAGGCCCTCGGCCGCATGGGCAATGGCGTTCAGGCCACTGGTCACTGTCATACCGAGGGGCAGGCCAACACTTAACTGCGGGTCGTAGATCACGGTGCGTGGCAACACGCGCGGGTCGCGGCCGGTCTTTTTGATGCCCGCTTCGGTGACGCCGTAGATGGAAGTCATTTCGCTGCCGGCATAGGTGGTGGGAATTGCAATGATTGGCAGGCCCGATTCCAGCGCTATCGCCTTGCCCAGGCCGGTGGTCGAGCCACCCCCGACCGCCACGGCGCAATCGGCACCCATGCTTTCGGCATACGCACGGGCCTGTCGTGCCGTCTCGATCGGCACATGCATGACCGCGCCAGGGAAGATCCCGCCGGCGCGCTCGCCCAATGCTGCACGTACGCGTTCACCTACGGCTACTTGCTCAGGCGTGCACAACACCAGCGCGCGCCGGGCGCCCAATGCGTCGACCTCTCGCCTCAGGTGGCGCAGACTGCCGGCACCGAACACGACACGCGACGGCGCGAACTGGTAGACAAACTCCATCATGGCGGGTTCAGCCTCTCGGATACCAGGGCGGGATCTGTGCGTCGACGTTGACCCAGACGCTCTTGACCTGGGTGTATTCGCGCATGGCTTCGAATCCCATCTCGCGGCCATACCCGCTCTGGCCCACACCACCGAACGGCGAGCCTGGATTGACGCGTTTGTAGCTGTTGATCCAGACCATGCCGGCATGCAGGTCGCGCGCCACCTTGTGCGCCCGCGTGAGATTGCCGGTCCACAGGCCGCTGCCCAGGCCGTACTCGGTGCCGTTGGCGATCTGCAGGGCTTGGGCATCGTCCTTGAACGTCAGGACCGTGACAAAAGGGCCGAACACCTCCTCTTGCGCGACACGGTCCTTGTAGCTGCGCGCTCTCACAATGGTCGGTTCCACGTAGCAGCCCTTTTCGAGTCCGGGCGTGGTGGGCGCCTTGCCGCCGGCAATCACTTCGCCCTGCTGCTCACGCGCCACGTCGACATACGACAACACCCGGTCACGGTGCAGCGCGCTGGTCAGCGGACCCATCTCGGTGGTCTCGTCCATCGGGTTACCGACGCGGATGCTGCGCGCCAGCGCGGCAAATTTTTCCAGGAACTCGTCGGCAATACGTTCATGCAGCATCAGCCGTGATCCGGCGATACAGGCCTGTCCCTGGTTGTGGAATATCGCCCATGCCGAGCCGTTCACGGCAGCCAACAGATTGGCGTCGTCGAAGACGATGTTGGCACCCTTGCCGCCCAACTCGAGCTGCACCTTTTTCAGGTTGCCGGCGCTGGCCTGCACGATGCGGCGGCCGGTGGCGGTGCTGCCGGTGAATGCGATCTTGGCAATGCCCGGATGTTCTGCGATGTATTGGCCGGCCACCGCGCCAAGACCCGGCACGATGTTGACGACCCCGTCGGGCATGCCCGCCTCCGACATCAGTTCAGCGATGCGCAGGGTGCTTAGCGGGGTGATCTCGGCTGGCTTGAGCACGATGGTGTTGCCGGCTGCCAGCGCCGGCGCCATCTTCCAGCTGGTGAACATCAGCGGGAAGTTCCACGGCACGACCTGACCGACCACGCCCAGGGCTTCGCGCAGCACGTAGTTCAGGAAGCCAGTCTCCACTGGAATCACGTCGCCTTGCAACTTGTCCGCCATGCCGCCGAAATAGCGAAAGCATGCGGCGGTACGGGGAACGTCCAGGTTGCGCGAGTCGCGCAAGGGATGGCCGGTGTCCAGGGATTCGAGCCGAGCCAGGTCGTCGGCATGCAGTTCAATCAGGTCGGCCAGGCGCAGCAGAATGCGGCCCCGGTCGGCCGCTGCCATACGGCTCCAGGCCGGGAATGCACGCTGGGCGGCTGCCACGGCCTTGTCGACGTCGGCGTGTCCGGCCATCGCCACCTCGGCGATGACGGAGTTGTCGTGCGGGTTCAATGTGGCCAGTGTTTGGCCCGATTGGGCATCGACGAACTTGCCGTCGATGAACAATTGGTGCCGTATGGGTGTGCGCAGGCCCACCGCGGCCTGTTGGTCCGCAGAATGCATGAAGATTCTCCTGGGGTGCAACGCCTCGATGCGTTGCACCGGTTGACGTCGACTCAGAACTTGACGGGGACCTCAGGGCTCTCGCCCTTCTGGATCTCGGACACCAGTGTTGGCGAACCGTTTTCCCATACCAGCAACATCGAGCGCTTCGGGCTGTAACCCTGGTGGCGGCAGTAGGCCGGCATGGCAGACATGTCGCCAGCCTTCATGATGACGCGCGCCAGCGGTTTGCCACTTTCTTTGTGCGCGCAGTCCCAGTGGATTTCATCGGTCATCTGGAAGAACCACTCGACCCGGTCATTGCCGTGGATGATGGGCAGGATATGCTCTTCCGTCGTGGGGCACATGTAGCTGTGTTTGACGACCGAGGTGAAGCTGGGGTTCCAGGTGACCTGCGAGCGCGACAGGAACGCGAACAGGTTGAAGGCATGTACTTCGTTTTCGAAGCCCGGTTCGGGGTGTAGTTCGGGCTGGTCCTGCGGCACGTCGGCAAAGGCGCGATTGACCGGCGCACCGCTGGCGTCGGTACGCAGAGGCAGGTCGCCTTTCATGCCGACGCAGCGCTTGGCCAGTTCGCGTGCCCGCGTAACCTTGGCGGTGTTGTTGCCGTTCTTGCGGCCGTATGGCGTGCCGGTCTCCTGAGGCGCCGAGAACGGGTCGAAGGTCTTGTTCGTCCAGTCGTCGAGCATCTGCTCGAAGATGCCGCGGATCAGGTCGGTCGGGAAGTTCTCCAGCAGGTCGACCTTGGCGCCTTTCATGGTCTCGTTGTACGAGCCGGCATACAGGTCGACTGAGGTGTATTTGTTCACCGTGCCGATCACGTGGTCGAAGTTGACCCAGCCGTAAAAGAATCCCCATGCCACGTCGCGCATCAGCGCGCGCAGGAAGTTGCCGATGTCCATGGTGTGGCTGAGCGGGCGGCCGTCCCGTGTGGTCCAGCTGATATGGGCGAAATATTCGTCGCGGCGGAAGTTGAAGCTTCCGATGGTGAAGGACTGGTAGCCGAGTTCGGCCTGCGCCGGGCTGGCGAATGCCTTGGCGATGTCGGTGGGTGCGTTCATGGGGGTGTCTCCAATCAAAGCGCGGTTACAGGTGGTTCAGGCGGTCTGGCAGATGTCGGCCCAGCGCTCGATGGACAGATCGCCCTTGCAGGTTTGCAGCACCAGCACTGCCGGCGTGGCGGCGCGGAACTGGTAGGCAGTGTTCTTGGGCAACATGGCCTGGTGGCCGCGACGGATCTTCATCCAGCCCATCTTCTTGCCCCGGGGCTCGCCCTGCACGGTGACGGCGCCGTTCTTGTCGGTGTCGGTGACGGTCTGGTTGCCATCGAGCTGGACCAAGTGCACTTCAACTTCGCCGTCCATACACAGCGCGAACTCGTCATGCGCGCAGGTGTACCAGGGCGACTGTCCTTCGGCGCGAATGGCCTCCAGCACGTAAATCTGGTTCACGCCGAATACAACTTTCTCATACGGCTTGGCGCGGCTGGCAATGTCGAAGCAGTTCGAGAACGCGTAGTTCTTCACGTCGTCGTCGATGATCTGGACTTGACCCTTTTCGAATTGGTCGAGCGATCCGAATCGTGTCGTGTAGGTGGCCTGGGTTGTCATGGCGGTGTCTCCGTGTTCAGGTCAGGGAAAGGTGTTCAGCTGCATGGGTTGGTGCGGCTGGCGCAGGTTGGAACATGAGGCAAAGTCTAGGTCCGATGGGCGTGACTGGGTAGCTAGGCTGGCGCAACCGTGGTGTTCGGCAAATGCGAACAATAGCGCGGGTTTACCCTAGCTAGATCGAGCCGAGGTTTGACCGCGCGATACCATGCGTCTCAACGACCGATGCCGGCACAGGCTGTGCCTGTAAAGTCGCGCAATGGACCGACTTCAGAACATCGAGGCGTTTGTGCAAGTGGCGCATACCCAGAATTTTTCGGAGGCTGCGCGCCAGATGCGTGTATCCAAGTCCGTCGTGACGACGCGGGTGAAGCAACTCGAGGAACTCGTCGGTGCGCCGCTGTTCCATCGCAGCACGCGCATGGTGCGCCTGACCGAGTTCGGTCAATCCTTTTTGCGCGACTGCAGTGAGCTGGTGGGCAGGGCGAATGACATCGTCGATCACATGTGCGAGGTGCGCGGCACGCCGGCCGGGGTGTTGCGCGTGCACGCGCTTACCGGTTTCGTGCTGGGCCATTTCGCATCGTTGTTGCGTGGGTTCCAGTCGCGCTACCCGGGCATTCGCCTCGACCTGATCGTCAGTGACGCAGTGGTCGATCCGGTGAAGGCGGGTGTCGACTGCGCGTTGCAGATCTTTCCGGCGGCGTCGACCGAACTGATATCGCGCCCTTTGTTCCCGGTACGGCGGGTGTTTTGTGCAACACCGCAATACCTGAAGGCACACGGCGCACCGCAAGAGCCGCGTGACTTGCATACGCACCGGCTTGGCCTTTATTCCGGCTACCCCACACGCGATCGATGGACCTTTCACCACGGCGGAGCTGAACTGACGACATATCTGATGGCGTCGCTGCTTACCAACAGCGTGCATCTGCTGCGTGAGTACGCGCTTGAACACGCCGGCATCGTTTGCCTGCCGACGCTGGTGGCGGGTGACGCGATCTTGCGTGGCGACCTGACCGTCGTCGTGCCCGCGCACCAGTTGTCGTCCTTCTCGCTCAGCGCGGTCTATGCAGCGACATCGCGCAACGCGTTCAAGCTCAAATTGTTCGTCGAGAACATCGCCTCTGAATTTGGTCGGGTTCCGCCATGGGATCTGGCATTGATTCAGCAGGGCCTGATCCCTGAAGCGATCGTCATGGCCTGAGAGCGCCGCCAGCCCTGGCTTCGCCAGGCCCCCAAGGGGGTGCGAAGAAACTTGGGAGCGGCCCGGCGTTTCCTCATGAGCGTTGGCGAGCCTGGCGGCGGTTTCGACCGACATATGCGCAAGGCGCTGGCGTGCGCAGCCTGCCCATCCACTGCGGGTGCAAGCACCGAATCAATCCTGCCGCATGTCAACCTATATCTGTGCTCAGACCCACCGGCAGGCACTGCACATGGGAAGGTTCACCATGCGCCGGCTGGTGCGCGCACCAGAGGTAGACGGCCGCCTATTTGAGGCTGTTGGACAAAAAGGCGCGCAGCCGCTCGCTGCCCGGCTGCTGCAGCACTACTTTGGGGTCGCCCTGTTCCTCGATCTGGCCCTGGTGCAGGAAGACCACATGGTTGCTGACTTCGCGCGCAAATCCCATCTCGTGGGTCACGACGATCATCGTGCGCCCGTCCTCCGCCACCGAACGCATGACGCGCAGAACCTCGCCGACCAGTTCCGGATCCAGCGCCGACGTGGGTTCGTCGAACAGCATCACCTTGGGCTCCATTGCCAGAGCGCGGGCGATCGCCACGCGTTGTTGCTCGCCGCCGGAGAGGTGGGCCGGGAAGGCATCTTTGCGGTGGTAGACACCGACGCGCTGCAGGTAGCGCGTGGCGCGCTCGAGCGCTTCGGACTTGGCAAGTCCCAGTGCATGCACCGGTGCCTCCATCACGTTTTCCAGCGCTGTCATGTGTGCCCACAGGTTGAAATGCTGGAACACCATGGAGACCTGACTGCGCAGGCGCCGCAGTTGTTGCGGCGTGCGGATTCTCAAAGCACCGCTGCGGTCCGGCACCAGGTCCATCACCTCGCCGTCCAGGGAAATCGCGCCGGCATGCGGCTGCTCGAGCAGATTCAGGCAGCGCAGGAATGTGCTCTTGCCCGAGCCGCTGGAGCCGATCATCGAGATCACGTCGCCAGCGCGTGCACTCACGCTGACACCCTTGAGAACTTCGTTGCTGCCGAATCGCTTGTGGATATTGTCGGCCTGCAGGTAGATGGAGGAGGTCATGGTCGGCTCGGTTCGAACGGGTGTCGGGGTTCAGGGGCTGAGCAGGTTGCCGGCACGTGACAGCGTGGTGCCGGCGATCTTGGCCAGGCGTTTGCCAGGATGCGCCCAGCGCGAGCCGCACCTGGCATATAGCACTCCCGCCGAGGCGCAGCGCAGCGTCGTGACGGCACCGCTGGCGGGATCGACCAGGTCGGCGATCGCGTCACCTGCGGCAACCTGTTCGCCGCTGCCGCGGTGGAACACCACCACACCTGCGTGCGGCGCCGTGATCGGCTCGGACGCGGCCAGTGGCGTGGCGTCACACAGCGGCGCCGCCGCCTGGACGCCGTCTGGTGCCACGACGCCCCGTTGGCGCAGAAAGTTGATCAATCCGTCGGCGTCTCGCTGCGCGAGCAGATGGCTGGTGTCGGCTTCGCCGCGCAGCTCGACCGTCGCGGCAAAACAGGCCAGATCGATCGGCCGCGTCGGGAAATGCTGCTGGAGCAATTGCCAGGGCCGCGCGCATGCTTCGTCGAACGGCCAGCCGCCCGAATCGTTCGCCAGCAGGACGGCTTGTGCGCCAAGCGATGCACCGAGTTGCTCGGCTGTGGCGCGGTGTTCGGTCAAAGCGTAAAGGTGCATCACGGCATCGGTGTCGCAGTGCAGGTCGAGCACGATGTCCGCGTCTATGGCCAGGCGCAGCAGCTGTTTGCGCAGGTCTTCTGTGCTGTTGCCAGGTACGAGGTCACTGGCCGCCGCGCGCAGTGCGGCGCGGATCAGTGTGGTGTTGTGGCCGGCATCATTGCCGAGGGTGGCTTGCACCGCGCGTGCCGCCGCCTGCGAGAGGTCGGGGAATGCGCGGTTGAAGTTATGGCCGTCGCGCAGATCGAATCGGCCCTGGTGTTGTCCCATCAGTTGCTGGGACAGGCCCATGGGATTGGCAAACGGCACCAGCACGACTTCGCCGCACAACCGACCCTGCTTGTCAAGCTCGGCTAGCCGATGCTGGAGTTTCAAGGTCACCAGGATGGCAGGCACTTCGTCGGCATGCAGCGCCCCCTGGATGTAGGCTTTTGGCGCTGCGCCGGGTGTGCCGAAACGCAAGACCTGGATGGCGTGACGGGTACCGGGGGCATTGCTGAGGAGTTCAAGCGATTCGAGTTGCATGAGAACAGGGCGATGAGGCTTCAGGCCCTGGCCTCGGTCGACAAAACCAGGGTTTGGGATTGGGACCGGAGGTGGCGCAAGAAGCGGTGTTCCAGCAGTTTGAAGCCACCCACCAGCGTGAATGTGAGGATGAAATAGATGACCGCGGCGACACCGAAGGACTCGGTGACGAGCAGATGGTTGGCATTGACGTCGCGCGCCACGCGGGTGATGTCGACCAGTGTCACGGTGCTGGCGATGGCAGTGGCATGCATCAGGCCGACCACCTCGTTGCTGTATTGCGGCAGTGCGCGGCGCAACGCGCTGGGCAGCAGGACGCGACGGTAGAGCTTGAAGCCGTCGAGTCCGTAGGCACGCGCAGCTTCGATCTCGCCCACCGGCGTGCCCTTGAGCGCACCTGCGAAGATCTCGGTGGTGTAGGCGGTCGAGTTGAGCGTAAAGGCCAGCCAGGCACAAAACCAGGCGTTCTTCAGCAGCACCCAGGCCATGCTCTCGCGCACAGCCTCGAACTGGGCCAGCCCGTGGTAGATGATGAACAGCTGCACCAGCAACGGTGTGCCGCGTAGCACATAGGTATAGAACCATACCGGCATCCAGATCCAGCGCCGTGGCGACACCCGCGCCACCGCCAGCGGCACCGCCAGCAGGAACGAACTCGCCAGGCTGATGGTCAGCAGCGCCAGCGTGGTGCGAATGCCGCCCACGTACTGGGGCAGGCTGTCGGTGATGATTTGCCAGTCCATGTCAGTACCGCCCGGCCGCTCCGAAGGTACTGACGGCCCCTTGAGGGGGCAGCGAACGCAGTGAGCGTGGGGGCTGCTTCATTTCAGAACTGCGCCTTCTTCACGCCCAGGCTGTAGCGCGCTTCGATGCGCGACAGGATCAGGATCGAGACGGTTGTCAGGGTCAGGTAGATCATGGCCACCAGCATGTAGAAGGTGAACGGGGCTCGGGTAGTGGCCGACGCAAGACTGGCGCGGTGCAACATGTCGTCAAGCCCGATGATGGATACCAGAGCGGACGCCTTGATCATGATCAGCCAGTTGTTGGCAAACCCCGGAATCGCATGGCGCACCATCTGCGGCAGCACGATACGTCGCATCACCTGGGTGCGGGTCATGGCATACGCCAGGCCTGCCTCGGCCTGGCCCTTGGGCACCGCCAAAATGGCGCCTCGGAAGGTCTCGGTCAGATAGGCGCCGAAGATGAACCCGATCGTGGTCACGCCGGCCGCGAACGGGGGAATGTCGATATATCCCCAGCCATAGATGTCGGTCAGTCTGTTGATGCCGATCTGGCCGCCATAAAAGATCAGCAACATCAGCACCAGTTCGGGCATGCCGCGGATCAGCGTGGTGTAGACCTCGGCGCTCCACTGGGCCGCGCGCGAGTTTGATAACTTCGCGCTCGCGCCGGCGAGGCCGAAAACGCAGGCGATGGCAAGGGACAGCGCCGATACCTGCAGTGTCAGCACCAGGCCTTCGAGGATGGCGGGTAGGTAGCCGTAGAACACGGGAATGTGGGGTGGGGAGGTCGATCAGTGGGTGGGCACGCCGCACCTGGCGGCGTGGCCCGGCTCGATATAGCCTATTCGCCGCGAATGTTCACGTCGAAGTACTTGTCGTTGATCGTCTTGTAGACGCCGTTGGCGCTGATCGTCTTGAGCGCTGAATTGAGCTTGGTGCGCAATTCGTCCTCTCCCTTGCGCATCGCGATGCCGACACCACCGCCCTGGGCTGCGCCGCCCAGGGTCACCGGAGCACCGAGCCGGCCGTAGTCCTTGCCCTGGGGCGACTTGAGGAATGCTGCGGTGGCTGCCAGCGAAGAACCGAAGCCGATGTCACCGCGCCCAGCCGCCAGTTCCATCGTGACTTCGGCTTCCTTGGCGACCTGCAGCACGTCGCTGTCCTTGTACTGTTCCAACACGAATCGGGCCCGCGGCGTGTTGCGTGTCACGATGATCTTCTTGCCCTTGAGGGCTGCCGGCGTCACCTCTTTGAGGCTGCCGGTCTTGCCGATCCAGGTCGACGGAATGTCGTAGTAGGAGTCGCTGAAATCAGCCGACTTCTTGCGCTCTTCGGTGATCGACATCGAGGCGACGATCATGTCGAACTTCTTGGCGTTGAGCGCGGGCATCATGCCGTCCCATTCCTGCGACACCATCGTGCATTCGGCTTTCATCTGGGCACAGAGGGCATTGGCGATGTCGATGTCGAAGCCGGAAAATTTGCCATCCGGGCTCATTTGCGAGAACGGCGGGTAGTTGGCTTCGACGCCGATGCGGACCTTGGCCCAGCTGGGTGCCTGGGCACTGGCAGTGGTGGAGAAGGCGAGGGCCGTCATCAGCATCGAGACGGCAGCAAGTTTGCGGATCATGGGGAGCTCCTGGAAGTTGAGTCGCAGTGAAAAGAGGACCGGGGCGATTGTGTATGATAATTTTCATAAAAGCAATATGTGAAAATATCAGTACAAACCCGCAGAAGCGTTTGGCGTATTGGCGTACATTCGACGTGCCCGATCCGCCATTGAGACAGCGACGCCATGCAACGCCATCCGAAGTCCTCATCCAAGCCGCGTCCCGCGACCACCCCAGTGGCGGTGGAGTCGAGCTTCGCGCAGTCCACCCTGGGGCAGGCGCTGTGTAGGGTGTTGCAAGATGCACGCGGTTCGAATGCCATCATTGCCGATTTTTTGCTGCGCAACCCGGTGCGGGCAACGGCCTGGGGCATTGAGGAACTTGCCAGCCATACCGGTACATCGACGGCCACGCTGAGCCGGTTTGCACGCACGCTGGGTTTCGGGGGATTTGCCGCGCTGCGTGCCGGTATGGCCGATGCCCTGCAGGCGACCATGGCACCGGTGTACCAGCCGGTCGAGAAGCTCAAGCATGCGCTAGGGCGTGCCGAGTCTGCGGCATCACCGGACCATCCGGTCATTGCCGAAAGCCTGGATGCCAGTCTGGCCAATCTGCGATTCACCGCCGCTGGGCTCGAGCCGCGTCATCTGGTGGCCTTGGCGCAGAAGATTCTGGCCGCCCGGACGGTCTACACCCTGGGATTCGGCCTGAGCGCGCATCTGGCGGCGATGTTGTCACTGGACCTGCAACCGTTCTGCAAGCAGGTCATCAATGTGGTGGAGTTCGGTGGCACCGAAGTGGCGGCAGGGCGGCTGATGAACATCTCGCAGCACGATCTGCTGATCGGCATCTCGTTCCCCAGGTATGCCAACGACGCAGTCACCTTGTGCCGATATGCACGTGACCGTGGCGCGCAGGTGCTGGCGATCACCGATTCGATGGCATCTCCACTGGCGCCGTCGGCGCACGACACGCTGCTGGCAGCGGCAGCCCACCCGGTCTTGTCGAGCAGCTCCACCGCCGCGCTGCTGGTCATCGAAGCGCTGGTGACCAGCCTGATGCTCAGCGGGCACGACCATGTGCGCCAGGCCGAGAAGCTCACCGACGCCATCGCCGCCTACATGGTCAATGGCAAACCCGATGAGGCTGCAACGCAACGTCGCGGCGTTCGAGGAGCGGCGCGCAAGCGCTGAGTTCCGTCGCCTGGTTTGTAGTCCACCAGGGCGGCACTGGCCCGCGCGACACCATCAATCGCTTTGAGCGTGGCGAGGACGTCACGGTCAAGTCGATGTTCGACATTTTGAGGGCGATGTACCCCAAGCAGGAAACACATCGATGCGCCTGCTCGCGCTGATGGTGTCATCTATTCCCGCGAGAACGATGCCCGCCTGGCACCCATGTTCGACGTGGCGACCACGTCGAACAACAAATACTCCCGCTATGCCGGTGGCCAGGACTTGGCGGACCGAACCTTCGGGGCCGAGAGGCACGCCCAACTATCGGGTCGCTCGCAACGCCCGCAGAGTGAAGGACGGGCGGCTTGAGCCCGCTTTCAATCTCACACGCATGAGCCTTGTCCCGTCACGCTGGCGACTGCGCGACGCAGACGTTAGGGGTCTAATCGAATGGCCGCCCGCGTGCTGCACGCGGCATTGCCTTCCAATGCCTTAACCGAGACCACTATGTTCACTGAATACTCCACCAAGACGCGCGACCTGATGCAGCGTCTGAACGCCTTCTTCGACGAACACATTTATCCGAATGAAGCACGCCAACATCAAGAACTGAGCGAAAAGCGCCGCGCCGGCGACCCCTGGCAACCGCTGGCCATGATCGACGAGCTGAAAGTCGTGGCGCGCAAGGCGGGCCTGTGGAACATGTTTCTTCCGCATCCATACAAGGGCCAGGGCGGTATTTCCAACCTCGACTATGCGCCGCTGTGCGAGGCGATGGGGCGCGTGTCGTGGTCGGGTGAGGTGTTCAATTGTTCGGCGCCCGACACCGGCAACATGGAAACGCTGGAGCGCTATGCGACCGTCCCGCAGAAGGAACAGTGGCTCGAGCCTTTGCTCGACGGAAAGATCCGATCCGCGTTCCTGATGACCGAGCCGGCCGTGGCATCGTCGGATGCCACCAACATCCAGTGCAGCATCCAGCGCGATGGAGATCACTACGTGATCAACGGGCGCAAGTGGTTCTCGTCGGGTGCCGGCAATCCGAATTGCGCCATCTTCATCGTCATGGGCAAGACCGACCCGGACGGCCCGCGCCACCAGCAGCAGTCGATGGTGCTGGTGCCGCGCGCCACGCCCGGCGTCACCGTGCTGCGCCCGCTGACGGTGTTCGGCTACGACGACGCACCGCATGGCCACATGGATGTGGTGCTCGACAACGTACGCGTGCCGGTGGCCAACATCCTGCTCGGCGAAGGCCGTGGTTTCGAGATCGCGCAGGGCCGCCTCGGCCCGGGGCGCATCCACCACTGCATGCGATCGATTGGAGCGGCTGAGCGCGCATTGGAAATGATGGTCGACCGCCTGCAGGCGCGCGTGGCTTTTGGCAAACCACTGGCCGAACAGTCGGTCTGGCATGAACGTATTGCCGAGTCGCGCTGCATGATCGACCAGGCGCGGCTGCTCACGCTCAATGCGGCGCACCGTATGGATACCGCGGGCAACAAGGCTGCACGCGCGGAGATAGCGATGATCAAGGTGGTCGCGCCCAACATGTCTTGCAAGGTGGTCGATTGGGCGATCCAGGCGCACGGCGCCGCCGGGATCAGCCAGGACTTCTGGCTTGCCGAGGCCTATGCCCACCAGCGCACGGTGCGCATCGTCGACGGGCCGGACGAGGTACACCGCAACGCGATCGCCAAGATTGAGCTGGGCAAACGGGCGGCCGCGAGTTCGCGGCATCTGGCCAAACTTTCATGATGCCCACTCTTCACCCCGCACCATGCAGGTTGTTTCACGTTAATTCTTGCCGTTATTCTTGCCGTTATTCTTGCGTTCTTTGCGTTTGAAATCCTTCTTTCCGTTGCGGTTGTCGTGTTCATTCCGGTACTCGTCGCGTACCCAGTTTTCCTGAACGAAGTACACCGGCTGACCGCAGGCGCCGTAGCGTCCGCAATAGCGGCCCCAGTTGGTCTGGTGGGTTTGCGGCACGTACAGGTAGATCGGGCGCTGATAGATCGCCACTGGTGAGGGCGCATACACGATGGGCTGCGGGGCGACCAGCTGCACTTGCGGGTAGTTGTTGATGTCGATGCGGCCATATTGGCCTGGCGCATTGATGCCGATCGTCACACCGATGTTGGTGCCGGCATGGGCTGGCAGCACGGCGGCCGCAGCAAGGGTCAGGATGGCGAGGAGTTTCATGATGGGTACCCGCTGTGTCGTTCGAGGCTCTGCACGCACGGCGGTGCCGGCGGCTGCTTCCTGTGCTCGAGTGTGGTGGATGTGCGTGTAGATGCGCCATCGGACCGCGGCCAGACCGCAGGTAGGACAGCAGGCCCCGTCACGCAAGGCGCCTCGGTGCCGTCGCGTGGGTGGTCACTGCACTACGCCGCCTGCAGTAGTCTGTGTCCCACAGCCGCATGCACCGTCGTCCGATTGCCAGGTCGTCATGTCCGACCTACATTGGCATCCGCGTCCGCTTCGACATCGGCATCGTTGTCGTTCAATAGATCAATCTGAAGGAAAACGCACATGAACATCCAACTCGGCCTGACGCCGCTGATTTCCCTGCTGGCCGGCGTCCTGATCCTGGTCATGCCGCGATTGCTCAATTACATCGTCGCCATCTACCTGATCGCTGTCGGCGTGATAGGACTTGTCGGAGCTGGCGGCATGCGACTGGGTTAGCTGGAGCGTGCGGCGCATCATGCCGGCGGTTGCCTGGTTGTTGTCCGCCCCGAACAGTTCGTCGTGCAGGTGTCGCCGATGGACGCGAAGGATGCCCTGCGCAGCTCTTTCGACGGCTTCATGCGCCCGGCACGTCAGGCGCGGGCTGCACAGGCTGCATACTGCGGATTCATTCAATGACTTCCCCAGGCCATGAACCACGCAACCTTGCCCCCGACCCCGCTTGCCGAGCCGACGCCGCTGCGCGGTGCGATTACCGCAGCCACCCGCACGCCTGAACCCCAATTGCTGCCCGGCCTGCTCGTTGCCGCCACGCTGGCGCCGGCCCAGGCCGAGGCCGCGCAGGCACTGGCGATGCGGATTGCGCGCGGGGTGCGTGAACGGGCGCGCGCCAGCGGCCGCGCCGGCCTGGTGCAGGGCCTGCTGCAGGAGTTCGCGCTCAGCTCGCAGGAGGGTGTCGCGCTGATGTGCCTGGCCGAGGCCTTGCTGCGTATTCCCGATGCCGCGACCCGTGACGCATTGATCCGCGACAAGATCGGCGACGGCGACTGGCAAAGCCACCTGGGGCAAAGTGCCTCCTTGTTCGTCAATGCCGCTTCATGGGGGCTGCTGCTGACCGGCAAGCTGGTGTCCACCCACAGCAACAACCGGCTCTCGAGCACCCTGCGTCAAGCCGTGGCGCGCGGCGGCGAGCCGCTGATCCGCCGCGGCGTGGACATGGCGATGCGCATGATGGGCGAGCAGTTCGTCACGGGCGAGACCATAGACCAGGCCCTGGTCAATGCACGCAAGCGCGAGGCGCAGGGTTTTCGTTATTCCTACGACATGCTTGGCGAGGCGGCGATGACTGCGGCTGATGCCCATCGGTACCAGGCAGCGTACGCCAAGGCTATCGCTGCCATCGGCGCTGCGTCCAACGGACGCGGCGTCATCGACGGGCCGGGCATCTCGATCAAGCTGTCGGCGCTGCACCCGCGTTATGCGCGAGCCAAGCTCGAGCGGGTGATGGGCGAGTTGTACCCGCGCCTGCTGGCGCTGGCGCAGCAAGCCTGCGGCCTGGGCATCGGCATGAATATCGACGCCGAGGAGGCCGACCGGCTCGAGATCTCGCTCGACCTGCTCGAGCGCCTGGCGTTCGAGCCCTCGCTCAAAGGCTGGGACGGGCTGGGCTTCGTGATCCAGGCCTACCAGAAACGGTGTCCGGCCGTGGTCGACTTCGTCGTCGATCTGGCTCGGCGCAGCGGCCACCGGCTGATGATCCGGCTGGTCAAGGGCGCCTATTGGGACAGCGAGATCAAACGTGCGCAACTCGACGGCCAAAGCGACTACCCGGTCTACACGCGCAAGCCCTACACCGATGTGGCCTACCTCGTGTGCGCGCGCAAGCTGCTGGCCGCCACCGACGCCGTGTTCCCGCAGTTTGCGACCCACAACGCGCAGACGCTGGCGGCCATCCTGGCCCTCGCCGGCGATGCATTCGCGAGCGGGCAATACGAGTTCCAGTGCCTTCACGGCATGGGCGAGCCACTATATGAACAGGTCGTGGGGCCTGTGGAACAGGGCAAACTGGGCCGGCCGTGCCGCATCTACGCTCCGGTCGGTCTGCACGACACCTTGTTGGCCTATCTGGTGCGGCGCTTGCTGGAGAACGGTGCCAACTCGTCGTTCGTGAACCGCATTGCCGACGAGAACGTGCCGCTGGAAGAGTTGGCGCAGGACCCGGTATTGACGGTGCAGGCGATGGCGAAGCAGGACGGCGCGCCTGGCCTGCCGCATGCCGGCATTCCACTGCCGCGCCAGCTGTATGGCGCCACCCGGCCCAACTCACGCGGCATCGATCTCGCCGACGAGACCACTTTGTCCGGTTTGCGCAAGGCCTTCGCCGACGATGCGCTCGCAAGCTGGAATGCGGGGCCATTGCTGGCGCTAGATGCGCCGGCAGCCGGCGCTGCCAATGCCCTGCCGGTGTGTAATCCGGCCGACATCTCCGATATGGTCGGCCAGGTGCGCGAGGCCACGGTGGCCGAGGTCGGCCTGGCGCTGGAAGCGGCCACGCAGACGGCTCCGGCCTGGGCGGCGACAGCACCAACCGAGCGTGCGGCGATGCTGGACGGCGCCGCCGATCGGCTGGAGGCCGACACTTTGCGCCTGCTGCCGCTGCTGGTGCGCGAAGCCGGAAAAACGGCGGCCAATGCAGTGGCCGAGGTTCGCGAAGCGGTCGACTTTTTGCGCTACTACGCCGCGGAGATCCGGCGCGACTTCGACAACACCACGCACAAGCCGCTGGGACCGGTCGTGTGTATCAGCCCGTGGAACTTCCCGCTGGCGATCTTCACCGGCCAGGTGGCGGCCGCGTTGGCCGCGGGCAACGTGGTGCTGGCCAAACCGGCCGAACAGACGCCGCTCGTGGCGGCGGCCGCGGTGCGCGCGCTGCATGCGGCTGGTGTGCCGCGTGGCGCGTTGCAGTTGCTGCCCGGTCGTGGTGAGACCGTGGGTGCGGCGCTGGTGGGTGACGCACGTGTACATGGTGTGTTGTTCACCGGCTCGACCGAGGTCGCGCGGCTGCTGCAGCGCGAATTGGCCGGCCGGCTCACGGCTGCAGGGCAGGTGGTGCCGCTGATTGCCGAGACCGGTGGCCAGAATGCGATGGTGGTCGACTCGTCGGCGCTGGCCGAGCAGGCGGTGGCCGACATCGTGTCCTCGGCCTTCGACAGCTGCGGCCAGCGCTGTTCGGCGCTGCGCCTGCTGTGTGTGCAGGACGACGGCGCCGAGCGCCTGATCGAGATGCTGCAGGGCGCCGTGTTGGAACTGCAGGTTGGCGACCCACGTTATCTGGCGACCGACGTCGGCCCGGTGATCGACGCCGACGCCAAGGACATCATCGAGCGCCATGTGTTGGCCATGCAGGCCAAGGGTTGCCGCGTCTGGCGCTTGCCGTTGGCGCTGGACGGGGCGGTGGCAGAGCGAGGCCACTTTGTCGCACCCACCGTGATCGAGATCGAACGTGTGGCCGATCTCGGACGCGAGGTGTTCGGCCCGGTGTTGCATGTACTGCGTTACCGGCGTGATCGCCTCGCCGAAACGCTGGAGGCAATCAACGCCACCGGCTACGGCCTGACGCAGGGCGTGCACACCCGCATCGACGAGACCGTCGCGCAGGTGGTGTCAGCCGCGCGTGCCGGCAACCTGTATGTCAACCGCAACGTGGTCGGCGCCGTGGTCGGCGTGCAGCCTTTCGGCGGCGAGGGGCTCTCTGGCACCGGCCCCAAGGCCGGCGGGCCGCTGTATTTGCTGCGCTTGCTGGCCCAGCGTCCGGTGCAGGCTGCGCGTATGGCGGTGGCGCATTCTGGAGCGTTGACACGGCCGGCGGTGCGCGGTCTGTCGGCAGAGCCGGCGCCCGGGCCGGCATCGGCGCCGGTTGCGATGGCGCAGTTGCGCGCCTGGGCCCAGGCCAAGGGCATGAACCTGCTGGCGGCGCATTGCGACCGCGCCGTCGCGGAGTCGCCGATCGGTAGCTGGCACGGCCTGCCGGGTCCGACCGGCGAGGCAAACCTCTATGCGGTTTTGCCGCGCGACGCGGTGTTGTGCCTGGCCGCAGAAGGCACCGCTGGCGACGCCGACCGCCTGCTGCAACTGGCGGCGGTGCTGGCCGCAGGCAGCCAAGCCGTCTGGCCTGCAGCGGCGGCGCCGCTGCGTGAGCGACTGCCGGCCGACGTGCGAGAGCGCATCACGCTCACGGGAGACTGGTCGAACGCACACACCACATTCGATGCCGTGCTGCACCACGGCGACGCGCAATCGCGCCAGGTGGTGGCCGCATCACTGGCAGCGCGGCCGGGCCCGATCGTCGGCCTGACCGGACTGGCCTCGGGTGACGCGCGTATTCCGCTGGAGCGGCTGGTGATAGAACGATCGCTGAGCATCAACACCGCCGCCGCCGGGGGCAACGCGAGCCTGATGACGCTAGAGTGAGGTGTCCGAATCGGGCGGCCGCGCCTGCAGGAAGTCGAAATCCACCCCCTGGTCGGCCTGGGTCACCGATTGCAGGAACAACTTGCGGTAGCCCCGCGCGGCCGTGGGCCGTGGAACCGCACAGGCCGCCAGGCGCTCGGCCATCTCGGTGTCGTCGATCAGCAGCGTGATCTCGCGCTTTGCCACGCTCAGGCGGATGCGGTCTCCGCTGCGCACGCACGCAAGCGGCCCACCCAGCGCCGACTCGGGCGTGACGTGCAGCACGATGGTGCCAAACGCGGTGCCGCTCATGCGTCCATCCGAGATGCGCACCATGTCTTTCACGCCCTGGACCGCCAGCCGTTTCGGGATCGGGATGTAGCCGGCCTCTGGCATTCCGGGGCCGCCCAGCGGGCCGATGTTCTTCAAGACCAGCACGTCGTCGGCGCTCACGTCCAGGTCGGGCAGATCGATGCGCTGGGCCATGTCTTCGAGGTTCTCGAACACCACGGCCCGGCCTTCGTGCTCCATCAGATGCGGCGCGGCAGCTGACTGTTTGATGATGGCGCCGCCGGGAGCGAGATTGCCGCGCAAAAAGGCGATGCCGCCTTGCGGGTAGACCGGGTTGTCCATGGAGCGCACCACGTCCTGCCTGAACGGTGGGCCGGCGGCGTCGATCTCTTGGCCCAGGGTTCGGCCGGTCACGGTCAAGGCGTTCAGGCGCAGCAGCGGTTTGAGCTCGCGCAGCAGCGTGGCCATGCCGCCGGCCGCGTGGAAGTGCTCCATGTAGTGCTGGCCCGAGGGCTTGAGGTCGACCAGCACCGGCGTGTTGCGGCCCATGCGGTCGAGTTCTTCGAGGTCGATGCGTATGCCGACCCGACCGGCAATGGCGGTCAGATGCACGATGCCATTGGTGCTGCCGCCGATGGCCAGCAACACCGTCATGGCGTTATGGAACGCATCGACCGTCAGGATCTTGTCGATCGTCAAGCCGTCACGTGCCATGCGTACAGCCTGCGCGCCGGTGTCTTCCGCCACGCGGATGCGGTCGGACGTCACGGCCGGCGGTGCTGCGCCTCCAGGCACCGTCATGCCCAGCGCCTCGGCGATGCAGGCCATGGTGCTGGCCGTACCCATGACCGAGCAGGTGCCCACGCTGGCGACCAGTCGGTTGTTGACGTCGGCTATTTCCTGCGCGTCGATTTCCTCGGCCCGAAAGCGCCCCCAATACCGGCGGCAGTCGGTACAGGCGCCGACCACCTCGCCGCGGTGCGAGCCCGTCAGCATGGCGCCGGTAATCAGCTGGATGCTGGGGATGTTGGCTGAGGCTGCACCCATCAGCTGCGCTGGTACCGTCTTGTCGCAACCGCCGATCAGCACGACTGCGTCCATCGGTTGGGCGCGGATCATCTCCTCGGTGTCCATGGACATCAGGTTGCGCAGGTACATGCTGGTGGGCTGGGCAAAACTCTCGCCGATGGAGATGGTCGGGAAGTCCATCGGCAGGCCACCGGCCAGCATGATGCCGCGTTTCACCGCCTCGATCAGCTGCGGCATATTGCCGTGGCAGGGGTTGTAGCTGCTGCCGGTATTGGCGATGCCGATCACCGGCCGTTCCAGTGCGCTGTCGGTAAAACCTGCGCCCTTGACGAAGGCCTTGCGCAGGAACAGCGAAAAACCGGCATCGCCGTAATTGGTCAGGCCGCGGCGCATGCCCTGGATTCGCTGCGCATCGTGCGCTTCCTTGTCGTTCTTGTTGTCGCTCATGCCGTGGCCTTCATGGAGGAGGTGGTGTCATTGGTATTGTGCGACGAGAAATACGGCCCGGTTGGCGCCGGCGTCGGGCTTCTGCGCCCTGGCGCGCCGCCGGCTGGTTGCGAATGGTAAAAACGGGGGAGCAACGATGCCGGTCCGTGGAATCACTCTGCGGTCGACAGCTTCGACAACCCGACGCAAAGGTGGATCCCATGTTCAAGGCATTGATGCTGACGCAGCAAGACAAACGCACGATCGCTACCTTCACCGACCTGCAGGACACCGATCTGCCGGACGGGGAGGTCACGGTGCGCATCGACTATTCGAGTCTGAACTACAAGGACGCGCTGGCCATCACCGGTCGGGGCGCGATCGTCAAGCGCTGGCCGCTGGTGCCGGGCATCGACCTGGCCGCTCAGGTGGAGCACAGCACGTCGGCCCACTGGAAGCCCGGGGATCGGGTTGTCGTCAACGGCTGGGGCATGGGTGAAACGTTCTGGGGTGGCATGGCGCAAAAGGCGCGTCTGCAGTCCGGCTGGTTGTTGCGCCTGCCCGAGCCCTTCAACACGCAGCAGGCCATGGCCATCGGTACGGCCGGTTACACGGCCGCCCTGTGTGTGCTGGCGCTGCAGCGCCACGGTGTCAAGCCGGGCGATGGCACCGTGCTGGTGACCGGTGCTGTCGGAGGTGTGGGTTCGGTCGCCGTGACGCTGCTCGCTGGCCTGGGTTATGCCGTCACGGCGTCGACCGGACGACCGCAGGAGTCAAGCTACCTGAAAGCGCTGGGCGCCAGCACCATCATCGACCGCGCGGAACTGGCGGCGCCGGGCAAACCGCTGCAGGCCGAACGCTGGGCCGGTGTCGTCGATACGGTGGGAAGCCATACCCTGGTCAACGCCTGTGCCGCCACGCGCTGGTATGGCGCGGTGGCTGCTTGTGGGCTGGCGCAGGGCGCGGATTTCCCGGCCACCGTCATGCCCTTCATCCTGCGCGGTATCGCGCTGTACGGCATCAACTGCGTGTTCATCGACAACCCGACGCGGGTCCTGGCCTGGGACCTGCTGGCCCGGCACGTGACGGCCGAGCGGCTCGACCAGATGACACAGGTGTTCGGCCTGTCCGAGGTCATCGCGAAATCGGTCGATCTACTCGAGGGCAGGCTGCGCGGCCGCTGCGTGATCGACGTCAACCGCTGAACACACCAATTGCAAGCAATGCGTGGCTGCGCCGCGATGGTCGCGGCCCTTGCGGTATCCCGCGCGACGACCATGCGCGAGTACCATCGGACAGGGTGATCGCGCCGCCGACCTGATCACCGGGCACGTTGAACGTGCCAGCAACATGCTCAGCGACATCCTGACCCACGTATTGGCCAAGCGCCAAGGAGACACACCATGAAACTGACCGCAGAGCAACACGCGCAATTCGACCGCGACGGCTACCTGTTTTTCCCCAGCCTGTTCAAGCCCGAGGAGGTGCGCACACTCACCGAGGCGGTGCCGGAGTTGTACAGCCGGCGTGAAGCTTACAACGTGCGCGAAAAGGGCAAGGAAGCGGTGCGGACCAATTTCGCTGCACACATGGTCAGTGAGCCGTTTGCCCGTCTGGCGCGGCATCCGCGCATGGTCGCTCCGGTGCAGGAGTTGCTGGACGAGCCGCTCTACATGCACCAGTTCAAGGTCAACGGCAAGATGGCGTTCGAGGGCGACGTCTGGCAGTGGCACCAGGACTACGGCACCTGGCTCAACGACGACATGATGCCGACCGAACGGGCGATGAACGTCGCCATTTTTCTTGACGATGTCAACGCGTTCAACGGTCCGCTGATGTTCATCCCCGGCAGCCACAAGAAGGGTGTGGTCGATGCACGGCACGACCTGACGACGACCAGCTACCCGCTGTGGACGGTCGACAACGACCTGATCCGCCAACTGGTCGAGCGCGCCGGCGGCAAGAACGGGGGTATCGTCTCGCCCACCGGCCCGGCCGGCTCGATGATCCTGTTCCACAGCTGTCTGGTGCATGCGTCGAGCAGCAACCTGTCGCCGTGGAACCGGGTCAGCGTGTACCTGAGCCTGTGTGCGGTCAGCAACCATATTCGCCGCTTCAAGCGCCCGGAATACATCGCGCACCGCGACTTCACGCCCATCGACTGCCTGCCCGACGACTGCCTGGTGAAGCCCTATCCGGTCGATGTGCCCTGGAAAGACGGCGTTCCGGCCAGTGCCTTGCAAACCACGTCGGTGCCGTTCGGCGAGATGAGGGAGGCGGCATGAGTCTTTATTCGCAACTCCAGCGCCGTGCGGCCGATGGCAAGCCGGTGCGGGTCGCTCTGATCGGTGCCGGCAAATTCGGCTCGATGTACCTGGCACAGATTCCGCGCACGCCGGGGGTGCAGCTAGTGGGGATTGCCGACCTGTCGCCGGACGCGGCCCGCGCCAACCTGGCACGCGTGGGCTGGGAGCCGCAGCGCACGCAGGCGCGTTCGCTCGATGATGCACTTGCGAGCGGGTGCACCCACATCGGCGAGGACTGGCAGGCGCTGGTGCGGCATCCGGCGATCGACGTCGTCGTCGAATGCACCGGCCATCCGATCGCTGCGGTTGACCATTGCCTGGAGGCGTTTGCGCATGGCAAACACGTGGTCAACGTGACGGTGGAGGCGGACGCGTTCTGCGGTCCGTTGCTGGCACACAAGGCAATACAGGCCGGTGTTGTCTACTCACTGGCTTTCGGCGACCAGCCGGCGCTGATCTGCGACCTTGTCGATTGGGCGCGCACCTGCGGTTTCCCGGTTGTGGCCGCTGGTCGCGGTCACAAGTGGCTGCCGCGTTTCTGCGAGTCCACGCCCGACACGGTATGGGGCAACTACGGCCTGACGCCGGAGCAGGCCACCCGTGGGGGACTCAATCCCAAGATGTTCAACAGTTTTCTCGATGGCTCGAAACCGTCGATCGAATGCACGGCCGTGGCCAATGCCACCGGGCTCACCGTGCCGTCGAACGGCTTGTTGTACCCGCCGGCCAGCGTCGAGGACATCCCGTTCGTGACGCGGCCCCAGAGTGAAGGCGGCGTACTCGAGCGCAAGGGCATGGTCGAGGTGATCTCGTCGCTCGAAACCAATGGCCGCAAGATCCCCTACGACATCCGCATGGGCGTATGGGTCACGGTCGAGGCCGAGACCGACTACATCAGGAACTGTTTCGAGGAATACAACGCGCATACCGACCCGAGCGGGCGTTATTTCACGCTGTACAAGCGCTGGCACCTGATCGGTCTGGAGGTCGGCATGTCGGTGGCCTCGGTGGCGCTGCGCGGCGAGCCCACGGGGGTGGCAACCTGCTGGAATGCCGACGTCGTGGCTACCGCCAAGCGTGACCTGGCACCGGGCGACATGCTGGACGGAGAGGGCGGATACACGGTGTGGGGCAAGTTGTTGCCTGCGGACACCTCGGTGCGTCTGGGCGGCCTGCCGCTGGGGTTGGCGCACGACGTCAAAGTCGTGCGCCCGGTGAAGAAAGGCCATAACCTGTGCTGGGCCGACGTCGCGGTGGACAGCACGACCCATGCCTACAAGATCCGCCAACAGATGGAGGCGATGTTCGCCCAGCCGCAGCGCCAGGCGGCCTGAGAGCCGCCCGACGGAGCGGGTTCAGCGTCCCTTGGCCTTGCGCCAGGTGGCGAAGTCGTCCTTGGACTGCTGCTGGGTCGGCGGGTACAGGCCGAGGATGGAGCGGCCCTTCTGCACTTCTTCGGTAACGAAATCCTCGAACGCGGTCATCTCGACCGCCTCGTCGGCGACCTCGTCGGCCAGGTGCGCCGGGATCACGAACACGCCTTCGCGGTCACCGACGATGACATCGCCCGGAAACACCGCGACGTCACCGCAACCGATCGGCACGTTGATATCCATGGCCTGGTGTAGCGTCAGGTTGGTCGGTGCCGACGGTCGCTGGTGGTAGACCGGGAACGGCATCTCGGCCAGTTCCGGTGAATCACGAAAGCCGCCATCGGTGACGACACCGGCGGCGCCACGCACCATCAGTCGGGTGATCAGGATCGAGCCGGCTGAGGCGGCTCGGGCGTCCTTGCGACTGTCGATGACCATGACGGCGCCTTCGGGGCACTGGTCCACCGCCACGCGCTGCGGGTGCTTGGGATCCTGGAACACGGTGATGGGGTTCAGGTCTTCACGCGCCGGTATGTAGCGCAGCGTGTAGGCTTCGCCCACCATGGTCAACGTCTTGGGGTTGAGCGGACGCACATCCTGGATGAACTGGTTGCGCAGTCCGCGCTTGAACAGCGCGGTGCACAGCGTGGCGGTGCTGACGGTCTTGAGTTTGTCGCGGGTGGCGGGTTTGAGGGCCATGGTCGCATTCCTTGTGGTTCAGTAGATGACCGGCTCGCCGACCGGCGCGCCGAAGGAGGTTTCGAGGTAATCGAAGTCGCAGCCCTTGTCGGCCTGCAGGATGTGCTGGCTGAACATGTAGCCGTAACCGCGCTCGAAGCGTTTCGGGGGCGGCGTCCAGGCGGCCTTGCGGCGCGCCATTTCCGTGTCGGAGATCTCCAGATGGATCCGCCGGCCCGGCACATCCACCGTGATCTGGTCGCCGTTTTTCACCAGCGCCAGCGCGCCGCCGATATAGGCCTCGGGCGACACATGTAATACGCAGGCGCCGTAGCTGGTGCCGCTCATGCGCGCGTCCGAGATGCGCATCATGTCGCGCACGCCTTGTTTGACCAGTTTGGTCGGGATCGGCACCATGCCCCACTCCGGCATGCCGGGGCCGCCCTGCGGGCCGGCGTTGCGCAAGATGATGACGTGGTCTTCGGTGACGTCCAGATCCGGGTCGTCGATGGCCTTTTTGAGGCTGGGGTAGTCGTCGAACACCATCGCTGTGCCGGTGTGTTTTAAGAACTTGGGGCTGCAGGCGCTGGGTTTGATCACGCATCCATCGGGCGCCAGGTTGCCACGCAACACGGCCAGCGCGCCTTCCTGGTAGATCGGGTTGGCCAGCGGACGGATGACGTCGTCGTTGGTGACCTCTGCGCCTTCGATGTTCTCGCCGGTGGTCTTGCCGGTGACGGTGAGCGCATCGAGGTGCAGCATGCCGCCGTCACGCAGTCGCGCCATCAGAGCCTTCATGCCGCCTGCGTAGTAGAAGTCTTCCATCAGGTAGGTGCTGCCGCTGGGTCGGATGTTGGCGATCACCGGCACCTTGCGGCTGAACGCGTCGAAGTCGTCCAGCGACACCGCGCAGTGCGCGCCGGCCCGGCGTGACATTGCCACCAGGTGGATGATGGCGTTGGTGGAGCAGCCCTCGGCCATGGCCACCGTGATCGCGTTCTCGAAATTTTTCCGCGACAAGATACGCGCCGGCGTCAGGTCTTCCCACACCATATCGACGATGCGCCGGCCGCACTGGGCCGACATGCGCGGATGGTTGGCGTCCGGCGCCGGAATGCTGGAGGCGCCTGGCAGCGTCATGCCCAATGCCTCTGCAATACCCATCATGGTGGCGGCGGTTCCCATCACCATGCAGGTGCCGTGGCTGCGCGCAATGCCGCCCTCGACCTCCAGCCACTGGGTCTCGGTGATGTTGCCGGCGCGCCGTTCGTCCCAGTATTTGAAAGCGTCAGAACCCGAACCCAGGGTCTTGCCCTTCCAGTTGCCACGCAGCATCGGCCCGGCTGGCAGGTAGATACACGGGTATCCGGCCGAAATCGCGCCCATCAGTAGCGCCGGCGTGGTCTTGTCGCAGCCGCCCATCAACACGGCGCCGTCCACCGGGTGGCTGCGCAGCAGCTCCTCGGTCTCCATCGCCAGGAAGTTGCGGTACAGCATGGTCGTGGGCTTGACGAAGTTCTCGGCCAGCGAAATCGCCGGCAACTCCAGCGGAAAGCCGCCAGCCTGCAGGATGCCGCGCTTGACGTCTTCGACACGCTGCTTGAAATGGGTATGGCAGTTGTTGATGTCGCTCCAGGTATTGATGATGGCGATCACCGGCTTGCCCTCCCAGTCGGCGCGCTCGTATCCCATCTGCATCGCCCGCGAGCGGTGCCCGAAGGAGCGGAAATCGTCGGGTGCGAACCAGCGCGCGCTGCGCAGTTGTTCGTAGGTCTTGCGGGTCATGGAGCTCCTTGGTTGCGGCGGGATGAGGGGTATCCGAGCATACGCGAGCGCCGACCCGGTGCGTGGTCTGGCGAACGTGGCGCTCTCAGCCTCTCAGGCCGCAGCCCGGTGACAAAGCCTCAGAACGGCGCGTCGGCCTGATGGGGCAGGTCGTCGGATGCAGGCGTATCTGTCACGGAGGATGCGGGTGATTCGGTGGCCAGCGGCGTGCCGACCGCAGCAGCGCCGCCATGGGTCAAACGCGTGCGTGCGCGTACCTCGGCCTTTTCCCCGGCGCTGGCGAACTTGCTGTATTTGCCGATGATGGACACCATCTGGGCGTAGATCTTTGGATTGGCGGCCAGGCATTCCTTCTGCTCCAGGAAGTTCGACTCGCCGCTGAAGTTGCCGATCAGGCCGCCGGCTTCGGTCACCAGCAGCGAGCCGGCCGCTACATCCCATGGTTGCAGGCCGGTCTCGAAAAACCCATCCGTGAAACCGGCCGCCACATAGGCCAGATCCAGCGCGGCGGCGCCCGGACGGCGCAGGCCGGCGGTGCGCTGCATCACGTCGCCCATCATGGCCAGGTAGCTCCCGAAATCGTCACCCGAGCGGAACGGGAAGCCGGTCGATATCAGGCATTCGTTGAGCCGAATACGTTTGGATACCCGCAGACGGCGGTCGTTCATGAATGCGCCGCGGCCTTTGGTCGCGGTGAACAGGTCGTTGCGCGAGGGGTCGTAGATGACGGCTTGTTCGATCTTGCCTTTGACCGCCAGCGCGATGCTGATGCAATAAACCGGAAAGCCGTGGATGAAATTGGTGGTGCCGTCCAGTGGATCGATGATCCAGACGAACTCGGAGTCGCGCGCCCCGTGCTCGTTGCCCGATTCCTCGGCCAGGATGCCGTGGCCGGGATAAGCCGTCAGCAGGGTTTCAATGATCACTTTCTCGCTGGCGTGATCGACCTCGGTGACGAAATCGTTGACCTGCTTTTGCGAGATGCGTACGGATTCGACGTCGAGCGCCGCGCGGTTGATGATGGCGCCGGCGGCGCGTGCGGCCTTGACGGCCACGTTGATCATGGGATGAAGATTGGGCGACGGCATATTGTGTGTTTCGGTTCGGGCGCGGCCTGGGTCGCGCGCCGCACTGGCAGCAAGAGCGTGGAGCGGCTGTTCGATGTCAGCGCAAGGGCTGCCATTTTCCCATGAAAAGCCGACCTCGCCTGCGGGCGGGGTCCGTGCGGACGTCGTCGTTGTCGCGCTGAGACAATCGCTGCCATGCAGACACGATTCGTATTGATCCAGACCAGCCATGCCGGCAATGTCGGCGCCACCGCCCGGGCCATGAAGGTGATGGGCTTTGACGATCTGGTGCTGGTGGCGCCGCGCTGGGCCAACGTGCTACGGCGCGAAGAGTCGATCCAGCGCGCCAGCGGCGCCCTGGACGTGTTGACGCAGGCGCGTATCGTCGAGACGCTGGACGAAGCGCTCCAGGGCATGACGCATGTGCTTGCCACCGCGATGACGCCGCGCGATTTCGGCCCCCCGACGATGACCCCGCGCGACTGCTTTGCACGATTGACGGGTGGCCAACACCTGCAGCTCCCATCGGATGCGTCTGCCCAGGGTGACACGGCCCCGATGCCGCTCGGCGTGGCATTCCTGTTCGGGTCGGAGCGCTTTGGCATGCGCAACGAGGATGTCTACCGCTGCCATGCGGCCCTGCAGATCCCGACCAATCCGGACTTCGGCTCGCTCAATCTCGGTGCTGCCGTACAGGTCATCGCGTACGAGTGGCGCCAGGCGCTGGCCGGGTACACCAGCCAGTCCACCGCCATGGCGCCGCGCGCTGCCGACGCGCAGGAGCTCGCGGGTCTGCTGGCGCATTGGGAACAGGCGCTGACCGCGATCGGTTATCTGGACCCCGCCGCGCCGAAGAAACTGATGCCGCGCCTGAACCAGTTGTTCAACCGCGCCCATGTCACCCAGGACGAAGTCCACGTTCTCAGGGGTGTCGCCAAGGCCATGCTGGTGACAGCGTCCCGTGCCAGGGGCTAGACTTGCGGGCATGTTTGCCCGCATCCGCTCCGATATCCAGTGCATCCTCGACCGCGATCCTGCCGCGCGCAGTACCTGGGAGGTGCTCACCTGTTATCCCGGCCTGCACGCCTTGATCTTGCACCGCCGGGCCCACTGGTTCTGGAAACACGACTTCAAGTGGCTGGGCCGTTTCGTGTCGCACATTGCGCGCTGGTTGACCGGCGTCGAGATCCATCCTGGCGCGACGATCGGCGAACGTGTCTTTTTTGACCACGCCATGGGGGTGGTGGTCGGCGAGACGGCCGAAATCGGCGATGGCTGCACGATCTACCACGGCGTCACGCTGGGCGGGACCTCCTTGTACAAGGGCACCAAACGCCATCCGACGATCGGGCGCGACGTGATCATCGGTGCCGGAGCCCAGGTGCTGGGCGGATTCACGGTGGGTGATGGCGCCAAGATCGGCTCCAACGCGGTCGTCACCAAGCCGGTGCCGGCTGGGGCCACAGCGGTCGGCAACCCGGCACGCATCATCGAAGCACAAGCCGATGCCAAACGCGAGGCGGCCGCGTCCAAGATGGGCTTTTCGGCTTATGGTGTGACGCAGAGCGACGATCCGCTCAGTCTGGCCATGCGCGGCTTGATCGACAACGCGAGTTCGCAGGAGCACCAGATCGCGATGTTGTGGCAGGCCATTGGCACCTTGTCGGAAGGTCGTGCGAGCGGTGACTGCGTGCCCGCCGATGCCTGCCGCGATGGCGACTTCAAGGCCGAAAAGCTGACCCAGCTGGTCGGCAAGTAAGCCCGATTTCAGGTCGCCGCTGGGCGCGGGCGCTGGGCCGACTTGGGCCGGAAGGCCTTGCAGACGGCATCAATGGTTTCCATGTAGGGGCCACCGATCAGGTCCACGCAATAAGGTACTGCGGCAAAGATGCCGCCGACAATGCTCTCTCCGCTGTCCGAACGTAGGCCTTCGAGCGTCTCGGCAATCGCCTTGGGCTGACCGGGCAGGTTGATGATCAGGCATTGGCCACGGATCACCGCACACTGGCGCGACAGGATCGCCGTGGGCACGAACTTCAGACTGATCTGGCGCATCTGCTCGCCGAATCCCGGCATCTCCTTGTCGGCGATTGCCAGCGTGGCCTCCGGCGTGACATCGCGCACGGCCGGTCCGGTGCCGCCGGTCGTCAGCACCAGGCAACAGCCGGCGTCGACCAGTTCAACCAGTGCGGCGCTGATGCCGGCTTGCTCGTCCGGAATCAGGCGCGACTCGAACTGCAGCGGGTTGCGCAAAGCGCGCCCAAGCCAGTCCTTGAGCGCGGGTAGGCCCTTGTCCTCGTAGACGCCGCTCGACGCGCGGTCGCTGATCGAGACGATGCCGATGCGGATCGGATCAAATGTCGGGTTGGCTGCTGCCATGGAAGTCGGGCTCAGGGTTGTCCTTGGGGCCGTTCAATTGGGCGCGAACCAGTTGGAACAACTCGCGAAACGCCTTGCCCTGGCGCGGCGCCTCGCCCGCTGGGCCGGTCTTGGCGTCGCGCCTGGCCTGGCGGATCAGCGAGCGCAACTGTTGGCTGTCGGAGTGCGGAAACTGGCTGACCCAGTCCGACAACGCGCCATCGTCGGCAAGCAGGCGGTCACGCCACTGTTCAACCTGGTGCAGCGCCAAGGTCTCGCTGGCCGAACCGCGGTGTTGCTCAGACAGTGTGCTGCGTACCTGCTCGAGTTTGTCCGGATCGAGCTGGCGCATCAGCTTGCCTATGAACTGCATCTGGCGCCGCTTGCCCTCGAAATTGGTGATGCGCCGGGCTTCCTGGATTGCGTCTTGCAGCTTGTCCGGCAAAGCCAGCCGGGACATCAGGTCGGTACGCAGGGTGAGCAGATCTTCTCCGAGTTTTTGCAACTCCGTGCTCTCAATTTTTCGTTCGGTACGGCTGGGGGAATCCGAACCCTTGAGCTCACGCTTGAGTTCGATGTCCAGATCGCTGCCTTCGGCGACGAACTGGCCCGAAACGAAATAGCCTTTTGTGGGTTTGCGTGGCATCGAAAGAAGGGGACATGGCGGCCTCTGCGGGCCTGGGTGGGGACAGCCAAGTATCATAGTCTGCCCTTAGAACGATCCAACATGACATCCCACAAGACCCGTGCCGACAGTGGCTTCAGTTACAGCCGTCCATTTTTCGAAGAACTCGTGGACACCGCGCTGGGCCACGCCGGCAAGCTCGGCGCCAGCGACGCCGCCGCCGAAGCGTCGGAGGCCTGCGGGCTGAGCGTGTCGGTGCGCAAGGGCGAGCTGGAGAACGTCGAGCGCAACCGCGACAAGTCCTTGTCCGTGTCGGTCTTTGTCGGCCAGCGCCGTGGCAATGCCAGCACGTCGGACTTCTCCCGCGCGGCGATCGAGCAGACCGTGCAGGCTGCCTACGACATCGCCCGTTTCACCGCCGAAGACCCGATGGCCGGTCTGCCCGATGCGGCCGACATCGCGCCAGTCTCCGGCAAGGCGGACGAACTTGAGCTGTTTTTCCCGTGGGCGGTCACGAGCGAGCAGGCCGCCGAGATGGCCATGCGTTGTGAGCAGGCGGCGCTCGACACCGACGCCCGCATCACGAACAGCGAAGGCGCTGCCGTGTCGGCGCAGCAGTCGCATTTCTTCAGCGCCCATACCCATGGCTTTCGTGGCGGCTATGCGAGTTCGCGGCATTCGATCTCGGTCTCGCCGATCGCCTCGGTCGGGGACGACATGCAGCGTGATGCCTGGTACAGCTCGATGCGCGACGCCGGTGAACTGGCCAGTGGCCAGGCGGTCGGTCGTTACGCCGCCGAACGCGCATTGAGCCGTCTGCATGCCCGCAAGATATCTACCCGCCAGTGCCCGGTGTTGTTTGAGTCACCGCTGGCTGCCGGTCTGCTTGGCGCCTTCGTGCAGGCGGTCAGTGGGGGTGCCTTGTACCGCAAGAGTTCCTTCCTGCTCAATTCGTTAGGCAAGCTGGCGATGGCCAAACACATCGACATCGAGGAAGACCCGTTCATCCGGCGCGCCAAAGGCAGCTCGCCCTTCGATGAAGAAGGCGTACGGGTTGCGCCGCGCACGGTCGTGCAGGGCGGCCGCGTCAAGGGTTATTTCCTGAGCAGCTATACCGCACGCAAGCTGGGCATGCGCACGACCGGCAACGCCGGCGGATCGCACAACCTGACATTGCGTTCGCGGTTGACCGAGCCCGGAGACGACCTGGACGCGATGCTGCGCAAACTCGGTCGCGGCCTGTTCGTCACCGAGCTGATGGGGCAGGGCGTCAACTATGTGACGGGCGACTATTCGCGCGGCGCCAGCGGCTTCTGGGTCGAGAACGGGTGCATTGCGTATCCGGTGCACGAGATCACGATTGCCGGCAACATGAAGGACATGCTCAAGGACATCGAGGCGGTGGGTGCCGACGCCTACAACTTCGGCGCCAAGACCGTCGGATCGATCCTGATCGGCAAGATGAAGATCGCCGGCAACTGAGAGCGTAAGCCACGGCCCGACCCAGGGCCGCGCCGCGCCATCAGCCGGCCAGTGCCGCCTTGACCGCAGCCGACACCTGTGCCATCTCGGCCTTGCCCGCCAGGCGGGTTTTGGCGGTACCCATGACTCGGCCCATCTCAGCGGCTGCTGGCTTGCGACCCAACTCGCTTGCCAGCTCGGCCACGATGGCGTCTATCTCGGCGCGTACCTGCGTGGCGTCCATACGTTCGGGCAGGTAGGCGGTCAACACGGCTAGCTCTGCGCTTTCCCTGTCGGCGAGGTCCAGCCGCTGGGCCGCGGTGAAAGCTGCGATCGAGTCCTTGCGCTGCTTGACCAGCTTGTCGATGATGCCGGTCACGGCAGCGTCGTCCAGCGTGATGCGCTCATCGATCTCTTTTTGCTTGCAGGCCGCCAGCAGCAGCCGGATCGTGCCCAGGCGCAGGCTGTCCCTGGCACGCATGGCCGCTTTCATGTCTTCGCCGATACGGTCTTTGAGAGTCATGGTGATTTCCTTTTTACTTTCATGATGCCCACTCGTCACCCCGCATCATGAAGGTTATCTCACGTTATCAACAACGCAAAAACCCGCGCTCGGACAACCGGGCGCGGGTTTTGCAGATTCTGCTCGTCCTGGGGGCTTGCGCCCACCGGGTGGATCAGTACATCTTCTTGGGCAACTGCATCGAGCGGATGCGTTTGTAGTTGCGCTTTACGGCAGCGGCCTTCTTGCGCTTGCGCTCTGCAGTGGGTTTCTCGTAGAACTCGCGGGCGCGCAAGTCGGTCAGCAGGCCCAATTTTTCGATGGTTCGCTTGAAGCGGCGAAGCGCCACGTCAAACGGCTCGTTTTCTTTTACACGGATGGTGGTCATTGGCTAATGGGTTCCAAAAATGTGCCAAGGCGAGATCGAGCACCCGGGCTAATAGAGAATTCGTTTAGAGAGTTCGTATCGAGAGTTAGTTCGCCGGCAACCTTGTCTTGGCATCTCCCGCAGCTTCGTTTGGGCAGTACCAGGCGTCCAGCAAAGCCGCAAATTATAGTGCCATTGCGTCGGACTCGACAAACTTGGTTGCCAGGCCCTGCGCGCAGGCGTAGGCGCTGGCCCAGGCCCACTGGAAGTTGTATCCGCCGAGCCATCCGGTGACGTCGACCACCTCGCCGATGAAATACAGGCCGCTCTGGCTCGACTCCATGGTCTGGCTCGACAGGCAGCGGGTGTCCACGCCCCCGGCTGTGACCTCGGCCTTGGCGTACCCCTCGGTCCCGGTCGGCACCAATTCCCAGCGCGACAGCTGCTCGGACAACGCGGTCAGAGCCTTGTCCGAGGTCTGATCGATCGCGCGGTGCCAATCGTGGCCGAGGCGGGCGTCCTGGGCGATCCAGGTCTCGGCCAGGCGCGCCGGAACCAGGCCGGCCAGTTCATTGCCCAGCAGTTTGCGCGACAGGCCCTTGGCGCGCAGCAGCGTCTGCAGCATGCTGGTGTCGGGGGCGAGGTCGAGCCGGATCGGCGTGCCGGCATTCCAATAGCTGGAAATCTGCAACACCGCCGGCCCGCTGAGTCCGCGGTGCGTGAACAACAGGTCTTCCAGAAACCGGGTGCGATCGCGTTTGCTTCCGGTGTTGATCGCCACCGGCACGGACAAGCCCGACAACTGCGCAAACGGCGCCCATTGGGTGGCGTCGAACACCAGTGGGACCAGCGCGGGGCGGGTCGGTACGAGTGGCAGATCGAACTGGCGCGCGATCCGGTAACCGAAGTCGGTGGCGCCGATCTTGGGGATCGACAGGCCGCCGGTCGCGATCACCACCGCCTTGCATTGGATCGCTCCGCGGGCGCTGCCCAGCAGGTAAGCGTGTTCGGACTCGGCCGTGGAAACGGTGTGCACCGGACAGTTCTGCCAATGGGTGACACCGCCGGCGCCGCATTCGGTCAGCAGCATCGTGATCAGGTCCTGGGCCGAGTGGTCGCAGAACATCTGGCCCTTGTGTTTCTCGTGGTAGCCGATCTCGTGGCGTCGGATCAGGTCGATGAAGTCGCCTGGCGGATACCCGGCCAGCGCCGAGCGGCAGAACTTGGGGTTATGGCTCAGGAAATTCCCCGGACCCGTGAGCAGATTGGTGAAGTTGCAGCGCCCGCCGCCGGAGATGCGGATTTTTTCCGCGATCTTGTCGGTATGGTCGACCAGCAGCACCTTGAGCCCGGACTGGCCAGCCACACCGGCGCAAAACAGACCGGCAGCGCCGGCACCGATGATGACGACGTCGAATGTGTGCATCTCGATCAGCCGCAGGTGGGGGTGCCCGGCGGCAAGACGCGTCGGACCCGGTCAGTGCGGTCAGTGCGGTCAGTCCGGTTGCAGCCGGGCTTGTTGTCGCGGCAGGGCCCGGGCCGACCGTGCGGGCTGGCAAGCCGCAGCGCTGGTGATGGGTTGGAAAGAAGCCACATTGCATTCATTCTAGGGACCTGAAGCTGCAATGGCGGCGCTGCAACGGCGCCCCCCGCCTACGCTGCCGTCGCGCGGGCGCCGGGCATCTGCATGGCGTCGCTGGCCAGGGCAGCGGCCCGTGCCACGTTGCCGATCACCATGATGGCAGGGCTGGCGACCTTCTCGCGCGCGACCGTGTCCGCCAGCTGTTGCAGGCGCGTCACGAACATCCGCTGCTCTGGCAAGGAGGCACTTTGCACCAGCGCCACCGGCGTGTCGCCGGGCAGGCCGGACAACAACTCCTGCTGCAGGTGTTGCACGCCAGACACGCCCATGTAAACGACCAGTGTGAGCCCGGTGTCGTGCGCCGTGCGGGCCAACGCGCGCCAGTTCGTCGCCGTGCCGCCGCGCTGGGTGTGTCCGGTGACAAACACGACACCTTGAGCATGGTCGCGATGGGTCAGCGCCACACCCAGGGCCGACGCGGCGGCAAAGCCGGCAGAAATGCCGTTGATCACGCTCACGTCGATGCCTTCGGCGCGTAGATGCTCCAGTTCTTCGCCACCACGCCCGAACAGGAACGGATCGCCGCCTTTGAGGCGCACGACGACCTCCCCGTCGCGCGCCGCAGTGAGCATCAGTTTCTCGATGAACGCCTGGGGTGTCGATCTGCAGCCGCCGCGCTTGCCGACATGCACCACGCGCGCACCGGGGCTGGCCAGCGCCACGATGGCATCACTGACCAGATCGTCGACCAGCAGCAGCGTTGCCCGGGCAATCGCCTTGGCCGCCTTGATGGTCAGCAATTCCGGATCGCCCGGGCCGGCGCCGACCAGCGTCACGCTTCCCAATTTCATGTCGTTGTTCTCCGCAATTGCTGCTCCGCCTGCACGATATGTGCAACCTGGGTGGCGATCGGTTCCGGCACGGCCTTCTCCCCAGCAAGAACGGCGTTGATATAGGCAGCCGTCGCGGCCGGGTTGATCGCATTGGGCAACTGCGGCAGGGTGGCCAGTGATCCGCTCTGCGCGTCCTGCAGCAACGTGTGTTGCCCGCGCACAAACAACTCCATCCTGGGATGGCGCCGCGGATCGGCCACCGACTCGCCTTCCGTGCCGCGCAACAGCAGTGCGTTGGACTGCATCAGCGCAAACGTCTCGGCCATCGATAGCGCGTATTCGGGGTGTGTGTAGCTGCTCACCAGCAGATTGGCGCCGGCACCCGGGTTCACCAGCTTGACCAGGCTGTGGGCCGGATTGCGCAGACCAACCACGCGGCGCACCTCCAGCAGGCGCAGCAGACCGGGGCACAACAGGCCGGTTGGCGCAAATACCACCGTGCCGGCTGCGACCGGTGCGATGGCCGTGGCGGGCGCGATGTCCAGGGCCGCGAGCACGTCGGCAATCAGGATCCGGGTCGGCTCGCTGCCCGCGCCATGGATCAATACGCGCAGGCCTTCGCGCGCCAGCAGCAACGCGAGCAGCGGTGTGAGCAGCGGCAACTTGCGCGCGCCGTTGTAGCTCGGAATCACGACCAGGGGGCGCTCGCCGGCAGGAATGGTCGACATGCGCTGGTAGGTGGCGTCCAGGAAGCCGGCCATCTCCTGCGCGGTTTCGCCCTTGATGCGCATGGCCAGGCAAAACGCGCCGGTCTCCAAATCGGTGACGGAGCCGTCCAGCACCTGGCCGAAGAGGTCCGCGGCCTGCTCGCGCGACAAGGCCCGGGCGCCGTCCTTGCCGCGTCCGATCTCCTTGATGTATTTGGCGATCGCCATGGCGCGATTGTCTGGGATCGCTGATGACCGCGCGTTATGAGCTTATGGAAATCGATTGCCTCACGAGGAAACGCCGGGCCGCTCCCAAGTTTCCTCACACCCCCTCGGGGGGCCTGGCGAAGCCAGGGCTGGGGGCGCTCTCACGCTCTGAGCCGCGCGCCTGGCGGGACAGGGCCTAAACTGGCGCCCAGATGCAATCCGAATCACACGATCTTCTGGTGCTGGGAATCGAGTCTTCCTGCGACGAAACCGGCGTGGCACTGGTGCGTTCGAGCGGGCAAAACGTGCCCGTGTTGCTGGCGCACGCACTGCACAGCCAGATCGACATGCACCAGGCCTATGGCGGCGTGGTGCCTGAACTGGCCAGCCGTGACCATATCCGTCGTGTCTTGCCGCTGGCGCGCGAGGTATTGAGACGCGCAGAACATGCGTTGGTCGATGTGGATGTCGTGGCCTACACGCGCGGACCGGGTCTGGCGGGGGCTTTGCTGGTCGGGGCCGGCGTGGCCTGCGCAATGGGCGCGGCAATGGGCAAGCCGGTGCTGGGCGTGCACCACCTGGAAGGGCATTTGCTGTCGCCCTTTCTTAGCGCCGATCCGCCCCGGTTTCCGTTTGTCGCGCTGCTGGTGTCGGGCGGACACACGCAGCTGATGCAGGTCGATGGCGTCGGGCGCTATGCGCTGCTGGGCGAGACCATCGACGACGCGGCCGGGGAGGCCTTCGACAAGTCGGCCAAACTGATGGGGTTGCCGTATCCGGGCGGGCCAGCCTTGTCGCGGCTGGCTGAGTCGGGCGATCCGAAGGCCTTCAAGCTGCCGCGCCCACTCTTGCACAGTGGCAACCTGGATTTTTCCTTTGCCGGTCTGAAGACCGCAGTGATGGTCCAGGCCAGGAAGCTGCTGGCCTTGCACGGCGCCGATGCGGCGCAGCCGGCCCCGCAATTTATGCAGTTGCCGATGCAACTACAGGCGGATCTGGCGGCGTCCACCGAGGCGGCAATCGTCGATGTGCTGGTCAGGAAGTCGCTGGCGGCGATGGTGCAGACCGGGCTGCGTCGGCTGGTCGTGGCCGGTGGCGTGGGCGCGAACCGGCTTTTGCGCCAGCAGCTCAATGCCGGATGTGCCGCGCGTGGGGTGCGCGTCTTCTACCCGGAGCTGGACCTGTGCACCGATAACGGCGCGATGATCGCACTGGCTGGCGCGATGCGCCTGCAGTCGGGCGAGCAGGCGGTCACGCATTACGCGTTCGACGTCAAACCGCGCTGGCCTTTGAACCTGATGTGAAACCGGCGCATGGTGCGCCGGTGGTGCCACCGAACCGTCCGGCTCAGTTGATCGCCAGTTCCGTGACCCGGCTCACCGGCAGATGTTTGGCCAGCGTGAGCGTCAAAACACCGTTTTCCAGCTTGGCGTTGCTGGTCGCCACGTCGATCTCAAGCGGCAGTTCGTAAGCCGCCTTGTACTTGCGGGGCGCGGTTTCCAGCGACTGGATACGTACCACGTTGCCTTCGATCCCGATGCTCAGTTGCTCGCGCGCGATGCCGGGAACGTCGAACGTCAGCGTGTAGGACTTGTCATCCTGTGCGAAGGCCGCACTCTGTTGGCGGCTGGTGGGCGCCGCGTCCGCAAGCATGCGCTCCAGCGCCTGACCTGCAGGTGCATAGACGGCGCGGCGTGCGAACCGGGGTGAGGTGGCTGAATAGAACATGGAAAACTCCTAGTAAACTGCGCAGCGCTCAACCGTGAGTGCCACATGGACCCTATCTGCGTACATGTCCGTTTGTTTTCAAGGTGGGTTCCGTGATGTTTTTATGCTCCGTTGGGTCTTGAAATTGTGTCTTCTGGCGCCACGCGCGCTGCCGAGATGCCCACGAGTTGCAAAATGCAGCGTCCCTGACCCTTCTGAAAAACCAGTACTGGATTGAAACCTATGCGTGCCATCGTTCGTCAACTGCAAGAGTCCCGTATCCGGGAGGTGGCCAATGCCGGCATCGGTCGCAGCGATGTTTTGTCGTTCTGGTTCGGCGAGAGCGACGAGGTAACTCCGGAGTTCATCCGCCAGGCCGCCATCGAGTCGCTGCAACGCGGCGAGACCTTTTACGGTCACAACCTGGGGCTGCCGGAATTGCGCGACGCGGTCGCGCAGTACATGGGTCCCTGGCACGGACCGATCAGCCAGGACCGGCTGGCCATCACCTCGGGCGGCGTCAACGCGTTGATGCTCGCGGTGCAGGCGCTGGTCGATGCCGGCGACGACGTGGTCGCCGTCACGCCGGTCTGGCCCAACCTGACGGCGCAACCGGAGATCATGGGTGCGCAGGTGCGATGTGTCTCGCTCAAGCCAGAGCAGGGTGCATGGAAACTGGATATGGATGAGTTGCTCGGTGCGATCACCAGCCGGACCAAGCTGTTGATCGTCAATTCGCCGAACAATCCGACCGGCTGGACCCTGAGCCGTGACGAGCAGTTGCGCATTGCGGCGCATTGCCGTGACACCGGCACCTGGATATTGGCCGACGAAGTCTACGAGCGCTTGTACTATGAGCCGTCCGAAAAGGCCTGCGCCCCCAGCTTTCTGGATATCTGCGCGCCCGAGGACCGGTTGGTCGTCGTTCACAGTTTTTCCAAGAGCTTCCTGATGACGGGCTGGCGGCTCGGCTGGCTGGTCTTGCCTTGCGCCATGACGCCGCAGATCGGCAAATTGATCGAATTCAACACGTCCTGCGCGCCGGTGTTCGTGCAGCGCGCCGCGATCACCGCGCTGCAGCGCACCGACGAGGTGACGCCACGGGTTGTCGCCCACCTCAAGCACTGCCGCGATACGCTGGTGCCAATGCTGCAGGCCGTGCCGGGAGTCGAAGTGGCGCCGGCCAGTGGCGGCATGTATGCGTTTTTCCGACTTGCCGGCTCCAACGACTCGTTGGCCACTGCCAAACGGCTGGTCCTGGAGGCTGGCGTCGGGCTGGCGCCGGGTGTCGCCTTTGGCGCCAGCGACGACGATACGGCAGGGAGCTGGTTGCGCTGGTGTTTCGCATCGCAGGATCCGCAGCGTCTGATCCAGGGCGTGGAGCGTCTGCGCGCCTGGCTCGCGCGCTGATCCGGCAGGTCGCGGTCCGGGCGGCTACAATCGCTACGCTTTGCATACTGCAATAGCGCACGTCAGGGGCAGTTCCAGCGCCTGACGCAAGTTGTCAACCCGGGGCTGCGGCCAATACACGTCGGCCCCACCAACAGGAAATTGAAATGATCGCAACCAGTATCAAGGCGACTGTCGTCCAGGAGAACGCCCGCAAGCCCGGCGACACCGGCAGCCCGGAAGTTCAAGTCGCTTTGCTGACAGCCCGGATCAACGAGCTGACCCCCCACTTCAAGACCCACGCCAAGGACCACCACGGCCGGCGCGGTCTGCTGCGCATGGTGAGCCGTCGGCGCAAGCTGCTGGACTACCTCAGGTCCAAGGACGCCGAGCGTTATACCGCTTTGATCGCCAAACTCGGCCTGCGCAAGTAAGCGCAAGCCCCTCATCGACTGGCGCCTGAGATGCATTCCTGCTTCAGGCGCTTTGTTGTTTGAAGGTTTTGTTTTCGGGGAAGACACGGTTTCAGGGATGGCCAGGACGCGATGCGTTCGAAGCCGCAACTGAAGCAGGGACAGAGCGAAGCTGTGTCATTCCAGGGAATATCGTGGTCCGCACCGCGATTCGCTGGAATGGCATCGTGTTCTGTCATGTCGACTCCGGGCTCGGGCGAGGTGGCCGACACCTCCCACTATTGACCAGGAGATAAATCATGAGCATGTTCAACAAGATCACCAAGAGTTTCCAATGGGGCGCACACAAGGTCACGATGGAGACCGGTGAGATCGCCCGCCAGGCCACCGGTGCCGTGGTTGTCAACATCGACGACACCGTCGTGTTGGCCACCGTCGTAGCCAAGACCGATGCCAAGGCCGGACAGGACTTCTTTCCGCTGACCGTCGACTACACGGAAAAATCGTACGCTGCCGGCAAGATTCCCGGGAGCTTCTTCAAGCGTGAAGGCCGTCCGAGCGAACTCGAGACGCTGACCTGCCGCCTGATCGACCGTCCGATCCGTCCCCTGTTTCCCGAAGGCTTCTACAACGAAGTCCAGGTGATCGTGCATGTGCTGAGCCTGAACCCCGAGGTGCAGGCCGACATTGCCGCAATGATCGCCACCAGTGCGGCGCTCTCGATCAGTGGCATTCCGTTCAATGGCCCGATCGGTGCCGCCCGCGTGGGTTACATCAATGGCGAATACGTGCTCAATCCGGGGCAGACTCAGCTCAAAGACAGCCAGCTGGACCTGGTGGTCGCGGGAACCGAAGCCGCCGTGTTGATGGTGGAGTCCGAGGCCAAGCAGCTGTCGGAGGAGATCATGCTTGGCGCCGTGGTGTTTGGCCATGAGCAGGGCAATATCGCGATCGCTGCCATCCATGAATTGGTGCGTGACGCTGGCAAGCCGGTCTGGGACTGGAAAGCGCCTGAGCGCGACGAAGCGCTGATCGCCAAGGTCGAGGCACTCGGGGCCGACAAACTCACCGCCGCCTACCAGATCCGCAACAAGCAGGCGCGTACCCAGGCCTGCCGTGAAGCCTATAGCGCCGTGATGGCCGGTCTCAAGGCCGATGGCGTGCAATTTGACAACGTCAAGGTTGAAAGCCTGCTGTTCGATATCGAAGCGCGTACGGTGCGTGGCCAGATCCTGGCCGGCGAGCCGCGCATCGACGGTCGCGACACGCGCACCGTGCGGGCGATCGAGATCCGCAACGGCGTGTTGCCGCGGACCCATGGTTCAGCCCTGTTCACACGTGGCGAGACCCAGGCCCTGGTGGTTGCGACGCTGGGGACCGAACGTGATGCACAACGCATCGATGCGCTGGCCGGCGAGTATCAGGACAACTTCATGTTGCACTACAACATGCCTCCGTTCGCGACCGGTGAAGCTGGCCGCTTCGGCACGCCCAAGCGCCGTGAAATCGGCCATGGTCGTCTGGCCAAGCGCGCGCTGATCGCCGCCTTGCCGGCCAAGGAGGATTTTCCTTACACGATGCGCCTGGTGTCTGAAGTGACCGAGTCCAACGGGTCCTCGTCGATGGCGTCGGTCTGTGGTGGTTGTCTGGCATTGATGGATGCCGGCGTTCCGATGAAGGCCCACGTGGCCGGTATCGCCATGGGTCTGATCAAGGATGGCAACAAGTTTGCGGTGTTGACCGACATTCTGGGTGACGAAGATCACCTCGGTGACATGGACTTCAAGGTCGCCGGTACCACCAATGGCATCTCGGCGCTGCAGATGGACATCAAGATCCAGGGCATCACCAAGGAAATCATGCAAGTGGCGCTGGCGCAGGCCAAGGAAGCACGCATGCACATTCTGGGCAAGATGCAGGAAGCCATGTCCGAGGCCAAGACCGAGGTGTCGAACTTCGCGCCACGTCTGTTCACGATGAAGATCAATCCGGACAAGATCCGCGACGTCATCGGCAAGGGCGGCTCGGTGATTCGTGCGCTGACCGAGGAGACCGGTTGCCAGATCAACATCGACGAAGACGGCACGATCACGATTGCCTCGACCGATCCGCAGAAGGCGGAGGCTGCCAAACAGCGTATCGCCCAGATCACCGCCGAAGTGGAAATCGGCAAGGTCTACGAAGGCGCGGTCACCAAGATCCTCGATTTCGGCGCGCTGATCAATCTGCTGCCAGGCAAGGACGGCCTGCTGCACATCAGCCAGATCGCCCATGAGCGGGTCGAGAAGGTCACCGACTATCTGAGCGAAGGCCAGATCGTCAAGGTCAAGGTACTTGAGACCGACGAAAAGGGACGGATCAAGCTGTCGATGAAGGCTTTGCTTGATCGCCAGCAACAGCCCCAGCCCGCAAATCAGGGGGCGGAGCAGTCCTGATGGCTTGCCGGCGGTGATGCCGGCCGGGATCGCCGGGCGGGGCTCGGCGGTCACCACAGGAGATCAAGCATGAATGTCATCGAAATCGCATCTTTCGGCCCGGCCGACGTGTTGCGTCCGGCGCAGCGCCCGATACCCGAGGCGGGCGACGGCGAACTGCGTATCCGTGTTGCCGCCAGCGGCGTGAACCGGCCCGACGTGCTGCAACGAACCGGCAACTACCCGGTTCCGCCCGGTGCCTCGGATATTCCGGGGCTTGAGGTGGCCGGCACGATCGAGTCAGGCGACCCGCAGGCGTTGGCAGCTTCCGGCTTCAAGCTGGGTGACCACGTCTGCGCGCTGGTGGCCGGCGGTGGATACGCAGAATACTGCGTCGCCCCGATCGGACAGTGTCTGCCCGTGCCCAAGGGCCTGAGCGACGCCGAGGCGGCGACCTTGCCGGAAACCTTCTTCACGGTGTGGAGCAACGTGTTCGACCGTGGTCGCCTGCAAAAAGGCGAGACCCTGCTGGTGCAGGGCGGTTCGAGCGGAATTGGCGTGACGGCGATCCAGATGGCACATGCCTTGGGTTGCAAAGTCATCGTGACGGTCGGCAGTGACTCCAAGGCCGCCGCGTGCCTGGCTTTGGGCGCTGACCACGCAATCAACTACCGGACCCAGGATTTCGTCGCGCAGGTCAAACGACTGACCGATGGGCGCGGCGTCGATGTGGTGCTCGACATGGTGGCTGGCGACTATGTCGAGCGCGAGATCGATTGCCTGGCGGACGATGGCCGTCTGGTGATCATCGCCGTGCAGGGCGGTGTCAAGAGCGCGTTCAACGCAGGATCGCTCTTGCGCCGGCGCCTGACCATCACCGGTTCCACGCTGCGACCGCGTCCGATTGCTTTCAAGCAGGCGATCGCGCAGGCGTGCCTGAAGAATGTATGGCCGCTGATCGAAGAGGGCCGTATTCGACCGGTGATCCACAGCAGCTTCGACGCCCTGCGCGCCGAGGATGGAATGCCCAGCGGCGCCGCGCGCGCACACGCGTTGATGGAAACCAACCAGCATGTGGGCAAACTGGTCATTACCTGGAGTGCAGCATGAAGAAGCTGATCGCGGGCAACTGGAAAATGAATGGCGCTCTGGCGGCCAACGAGGCGCTTGTGAAGGCGTTCACGGCGGGTCTGGCAGAGTCGTCGTGCGATGCAGCCGTCTGTGTGCCGGCGCCGTATTTGGCGCAGGTCCATGCATTGTTGGCTGGCTCGCCGGTGGCCTTGGGTGCGCAGGACCTCTCCGGTCACGACGCAGGCGCATTCACCGGCGAGGTGTCAGCCTCGATGTTGCGGGAGTTTGGGGTGCGCTATGCCATCGTCGGTCATTCCGAGCGCCGGCAATACCATGGCGAGACCGACGCACAGGTGGCTGAGAAGGCGCGGCAGGCCTTGGCAGGTGGGATCACGCCGATCGTGTGTGTGGGCGAGACGCTGGATCAGCGTGAATCCGGCCACACCGAAGACGTGGTCAAACGCCAACTGGCGGCCGTGGTTCATGCCAACGGCCACTGCATCAGCGAAATAGTCGTCGCGTACGAGCCGGTGTGGGCGATCGGTACCGGCAAGACCGCAACTCCGGAGCAGGCACAACAGGTGCATGCGGTGCTGCGCAGCCAACTCAAGGCCGCGACGGCACAGGCCGGTCGTATCCGCATCTTGTATGGCGGCAGCATGAACGCAGGCAATGCGGCGCAGTTGCTCGCGCAGCCCGATATCGATGGCGGACTGATCGGAGGGGCATCCCTCAAGGCTGCCGATTTTCTGACAATCATTGCCGCTGCTTCGTGAGCGGCGGCGCATTGGCACCCTTTCTTGGAGTTTCTCGATGAATATCGTCCTGACGGTTTTGCTGGCATTGCAGATACTTTCGGCGCTGACCATGATCGGCCTGATCCTGATCCAGCATGGCAAGGGTGCGGACATGGGTGCAGCATTTGGCAGCGGCAGCTCGGGCAGCTTGTTCGGCGCCAGTGGCAGTGCCAACTTCATGTCGCGAACCACGGCCGTGCTGGCCACGGTCTTTTTTGTCGCCACGCTGGCGTTGGCGTATTACGGCAACGTGCGTCCAAGCAGCAGCGGAAGTGTATTGGAGGGTGCGGCCGCAACGGTGCCAGCGTCAGGCGTGCCGACCCCCGTAGTACCGGCCACTCCGGCGTCGGGCGCAGCCCTGATTCCATCGAAGTGATCTGTGCGCAGCGTGCTTGCGCGCAAGGGTTTTCCCAGGGCATTTCAGGGTAAACTACCAGCTGTTCGGAAAGCCCACAGTCGCAAGGCTCCTCACGCGATTCGAACATCTGCAAGCCGCCGTCGTGGTGAAATTGGTAGACACGCTATCTTGAGGGGGTAGTGGCGAAAGCTGTGCGAGTTCGAGTCTCGCCGACGGCACCAGACTAGAGCATTGTTCGGAGCTACCCGGGCAATGAGAAACAGTGGTCAGATTCTCCCCATGAACCTCGAACAATATGTGCCGGTGTTGCTGTTCATACTGGTAGGCATTGCAGTGGGCGTTGTTCCGCAGGTGCTGGGCTACATCCTCGGTCCCAACCGGCCGGACGCGGCAAAAAACTCACCGTATGAATGCGGTTTCGAAGCGTTCGAAGATGCGCGCATGAAGTTCGACGTCCGGTATTACCTGGTCGCGATCCTTTTCATTTTGTTCGACCTCGAGATCGCTTTCCTGTTTCCCTGGGCGGTGGCGCTCAAGGACGTGGGGCTGGTGGGTTTCTGGTCCGTGATTATTTTCCTGGGCATTCTGGTCGTTGGTTTCGTCTACGAGTGGAAAAAAGGAGCCCTGGATTGGGAGTGACGCGATGATCGAAGGCGTAATGAAAGAGGGCTTTGTCACCACCAGTTATGACTCGGTGATGAATTGGGCCAAGACCGGATCGGTATGGCCCATGACCTTCGGTCTGGCATGTTGTGCGGTTGAAATGATGCACGCTGCGGCGGCGCGTTATGACATCAGCCGATTCGGTGCCGAAGTTTTTCGCGCCAGCCCGCGCCAGTCCGATCTGATGATTGTTGCCGGTACCCTGTGCAACAAGATGGCGCCTGCGTTGCGCAAGGTGTATGACCAGATGAGCGAGCCGCGCTGGGTCATTTCAATGGGTTCCTGTGCCAACGGCGGCGGTTATTACCACTACAGCTATTCCGTGGTGCGCGGATGTGATCGCATTGTTCCCGTCGACATCTACGTGCCGGGCTGCCCGCCCACTGCCGAGGCCTTGTTGTACGGCATCATCCAGTTGCAGCAGAAGATCCGCCGCACCAATACGATCGCGCGAGCTTGAGGGGAACGTGTGACAGTTTTTGCAATACACCCTGAGGTGCTCAAAGACGTTGTCGCGTCCGTTCTGGGCGACAAGGTCAAGCAGATGGGCGTCGCTCTCGGCGAATTGACGCTTGTGGTACGTGCTGCCGACTACCTCGACGCGGCCAAGCTGTTGCGCGATGCGCCGGGTTGCCGCTTCGAGCAGCTGGTCGATCTGTGTGGTGTGGACTACTCCAGCTATGGCAATGGCGTCTATGAGGGTGCACGGTTTTGCGTCGTGTCGCATTTGCTGTCGGTCAGTCTGAATCAGCGTTTGCGCCTGAAGGTATTTGCCGAAGATGACGAATTGCCACTGGTCGATTCGGTCACGGCAATCTGGAATTCGGCCAACTGGTTCGAGCGCGAGGCATTCGACCTCTTCGGCATCGTGTTTGAAGGCCATGCGGATTTGCGCCGCATCCTGACCGATTACGGTTTCATCGGACACCCGTTTCGCAAGGACTTTCCCACCTCCGGGCATGTCGAGATGCGCTATGACTTCGAGCAAAAACGCGTGATCTACCAGCCTGTCACGATCGAGCCGCGCGAGATCACGCCGCGCGTCATCCGGGAAGACAACTACGGGGGCTTGCTCTAGGCTGGCGCAGACATGGCTGAGATCAAGAACTACACGCTCAATTTCGGTCCGCAGCATCCGGCGGCGCACGGTGTGTTGCGTCTGGTGCTGGAACTCGATGGCGAAGTGATCCAGCGGGCCGATCCGCATATTGGTCTGCTGCACCGTGCGACGGAGAAACTCGCCGAGAGCAAGACCTACATTCAGTCCTTGCCCTACATGGACCGGCTCGACTACGTGTCGATGATGTGCAACGAGCACGCCTATTGCCTGGCGATCGAAAAACTGCTGGGTGTCGACGTACCGTTGCGTGCGCAATACATCCGGGTGATGTTCGCCGAGATCACGCGTTTGCTTAACCACCTGATGTGGCTGGGCTCGCACGGCAACGATTGCGGCAGCTCGACGATTCTGATCTACACCTTTCGCGAGCGTGAAGACCTGTTCGACATGTATGAGGCCGTCAGCGGTGCGCGCATGCACGCGGCTTATTTCCGGCCGGGCGGTGTCTACCGCGATCTGCCGGACAGCATGCCGCAGTACCAGGCCAGCAAGGTGCGCAATGCCAAAGGCGTGGCGCAGCTCAACGCCAACCGAAGCGGCTCGCTGCTCGATTTCATCGACGACTTCACCCAGCGCTTTCCGGCCTGCATGGCGGAATACCATACCTTGCTGACGGAAAACCGGATCTGGAAGCAGCGCACGGTCGGCATCGGTGTGGTCACAGCCGAGCGGGCGTTGAACATGGGGTTTACCGGCCCGATGCTGCGCGGCTCGGGTATTGCCTGGGACTTGCGCAAGAAGCAGCCCTACGAGGTCTATGACCGGCTGGACTTCGACATCCCGGTCGGCAATACCGGCGACGTGTATGACCGCTACCTGGTGCGCATGGAGGAGATGAAGCAGTCCAACGGCCTCATCCGGCAGTGTATCGATTGGCTGCGCGCCAACCCTGGTCCGGTGATCACCAACAACCACAAGATTGCGCCTCCCGATCGTGAGTCCATGAAGTCCAACATGGAAGAGCTGATCCACCATTTCAAGTTGTTCACCGAAGGATTTCAGGTTCCGGCAGGTGAAGCCTATGCGGCGGTCGAGCATCCGAAAGGGGAGTTCGGCATCTACATCGTCAGCGACGGCGCCAACAAGCCATACCGGCTCAAGATCCGGCCGCCGGGTTTTGCCCACCTGGCCGGGATGGACGAGCTCTCGCGTGGCCACATGATTGCCGATGCGGTGGCGATCATCGGAACAATGGACATCGTGTTTGGGGAGATTGATCGATGATCTCGGAAGCGGCAAAAGCGCGCTTCGCAAAGGAAGTTGCGAAATACCCGGCAGACCAGAAGCAGTCCGCGGTCATGGCTTGTCTGGCCATCGTCCAGCAGGAGCTCGGTCATGTCAGCGTCGAGAGCGAACAAATGGTGGCCGACTACCTGGGCATGCCGCCGATTGCGGTGCACGAGGTCACGACCTTCTACAACATGTACAACCGGCGCAAGCTTGGCAAGTACAAGCTCAATGTGTGTACCAATCTGCCGTGTCAGCTGCGCGAAGGCGTCAGCGCGCTGCAGTATCTGGAACACACGCTGGGCGTCAAGATGGGTGAGACCACCCTTGACGGCATGTTCACGCTGCAGCAGAGCGAATGCCTGGGCGCTTGTGCCGACTCTCCGGTGATGCTTGTCAACGACCGCAGCATGTGCAGTTTCATGACCAGCGACCGGTTGGATCGGCTGATTGCAGGTCTCAGGACGGCGGAGGGCCAATGACAACTGCCGATCAGGTGCTGGCCCAATTCCAGGCCAGTGGCGCCGAAACCTGCTTTCACGGCAGGCACATCGAGCCGCAAATTTATGCCGGACTCGATGGGTCGAACTGGCGCCTTGCCGACTATCGGGCGCGTGGTGGCTACCAGGCTTTGAGCAAGATTCTCGGCCAGGATGGAGGGGCGGGCCTCACGCCCGACCAGGTCATCGCCACGGTCAAGGAATCCGCGTTGCGCGGGCGCGGTGGTGCCGGCTTTCCAACCGGGCTGAAGTGGAGCTTCATGCCGCGCCAGTTCCCGGGTCAGAAATACCTGGTTTGCAACTCCGACGAAGGTGAACCCGGTACCTGCAAGGACCGGGACATTTTGCAGTTCAACCCGCATATCGTGATCGAAGGCATGGCGATTGCGGCCTTTTCCATGGGTATTTCGGTTGGCTACAACTACATCCATGGCGAGATTTTCCAGAGCTACGACCGCTTCGAGGAAGCCCTCGAGCAAGCCCGTGCTGCGGGTCTGCTGGGTGACAAGATCATGGGCAGTGGCTTTAACTTCCAGCTGCATGCCGCGCACGGCTTCGGTGCCTACATCTGCGGCGAAGAAACCGCGCTGCTCGAGTCGCTCGAGGGCAAGAAGGGGCAGCCGCGCTTCAAGCCGCCGTTTCCCGCCAGCTTCGGCATGTACGGCAAGCCCACAACCATCAACAACACCGAGACGTTCGCTGCGGTGCCCTGGATCATCCGCAATGGCGGCCAAGCTTATCTGGCTTGCGGCAAGCCCAACAACGGCGGTACCAAGATCTACTCGATCAGTGGTGATGTCGAACTTCCAGGCAATTACGAGATCCCGATGGGCACACCGTTCTCCAAGCTGCTCGAACTCGCTGGCGGTGTACGGGGTGGGCGCAAACTCAAGGCAGTGATCCCGGGCGGATCGTCGTCGCCGGTGCTGCCGGCCGACATCATGATGCAGTGCACGATGGACTACGACTCGATCGCCAAAGCGGGCTCGATGCTGGGTTCGGGTGCTGTCATCGTGCTCGACGAAACCCGTTGCATGGTCAAGTCGCTGCAGCGACTGAGTTATTTCTACATGCACGAATCGTGTGGGCAGTGCACGCCGTGTCGCGAAGGAACCGGCTGGTTGTCGCGCATCGTGGACCGTGTGGAAACCGGACATGGCCGGCCAACCGACATGGACCTGCTCGACTCGGTGGCGGACAACATCCAGGGCCGGACGATTTGCGCGCTCGGTGACGCGGCGGCCATGCCGGTGCGCGCCATGATCAAGCATTTCCGCCATGAATTTGAACACCACGTAGAGCACAAGACCTGCATGGTCCCGATCTACGTCTAGACAGGCACACGCGATGGTAGAAATCGAACTCGACGGCAAGAAGGTCGACATCGTCGAAGGCAGCATGATCATGCATGCGGCTGAAAAGGCGGGCACCTACATTCCGCACTTCTGCTACCACAAGAAGCTGAGCATTGCGGCGAATTGCCGCATGTGCCTGGTTGACGTGGAGAAGATGCCCAAGCCGATGCCGGCCTGCGCCACGCCGGTGTCGCAGGGCATGATCGTACGCACGAAGAGCCCGAAGGCGATCAAGGCGCAGCAGTCGGTGATGGAATTTCTGCTGATCAACCACCCGCTGGACTGCCCCATCTGCGACCAGGGTGGCGAATGCCTGTTGCAGGATCTCGCGGTCGGATACGGAGCGTCGTCTTCCCGCTACGAAGAAGAAAAACGCGTCGTGTTGCACAAGGATGTCGGTCCACTGGTGTCGATGGAAGAAATGACGCGCTGCATTCACTGCACGCGCTGTGTCCGATTCGGCCAGGAAATTGCCGGTGTGATGGAGCTTGGCATGTCGCACCGTGGCGAACATGCCGAGATCGAGACCTTCATCGGCCACTCGATCGACTCCGAGTTGTCGGGCAACATGATCGATATCTGTCCGGTCGGAGCCTTGACCAGCAAGCCATTTCGGTACCAGGCCCGCACCTGGGAGCTGTCGCGCCGCAAATCGATCAGCCCGCATGACTCGACCGGCGCCAATCTGGTGGTGCAGGTCAAGAACAACCTGGTGCTGCGCGTCGTCCCATTGGAAAACGAGGCCGTCAACGAATGCTGGATTGCCGACCGTGACCGTTTCTCCTACGAAGCCTTGAATGGTCCCGAGCGCTTGCTCAAGCCCATGGTCAAGCACGGTGGGGCCTGGCAGGAAGTCGACTGGCAGGTTGCCCTCGAATATGTTGCCAATGGCCTCAAGCAGATCCAGGCTGACCATGGGGCGGCTCGTATCGGTGCCCTGGCCAGTGCGCACAGCACAACCGAGGAGTTGAGTCTGCTCGGCGCGCTGGTGCGTGGCCTGGGCAGTGAGAATATCGACTACCGTCTGCGCAACGCTGAATTCGTGCAGTCGGCCACGGCCCGCTTTCTCGGGATGCCTATCGTTGCGCTCACCAAGCTTCAGCGGGTGCTGGTCGTGGGGTCGAATCTGCGAAAAGACCACCCGCTGTTTGCGCAGCGTATCCGGCAGGCGGCGCGTATGGGTTGCCAGGTCAACCGATTGACTGACCGTGCAGACGACTGGGCCATGCCGATTGCGCAGTCGATGCAGGTCGCGTCGACACATTGGGTTCAGGCGCTTGCCGATGTGGCTGCGGCCATCGCCGCCGAAAAAGGAATTCCGGCTCCCGCAGCCGGCACGCCAAACGAGGCCGCAAAGGCGATTGCCACATCGCTGCTGGGTGGCGAGCGCAAGGCCGTGTTGCTGGGCAATGCGGCCGCGCATCATCCCCAGGCATCGAGCCTGCTGTCCCTGGCCAACTGGATCGGGGAGCAGACCGCGGCGTCGGTCGGTTATCTGACCGAAGCGGCCAACACGGTCGGCGCGCAGCTCGTTGGAGCGCTGCCTGGTCCGGGTGGTCAAAACGCTGGGCAGATGTTGGCCGGCGGGTTGCGGGCAGTGCTGTTGCTCAATACCGAACCGGAGTCGGATTCGGCTGCTGGGGCGCCAGCCTGTGCGGCGTTGGCTGCCAGTGCGATGGTCGTGACATTGAGCCCGTTCAAGGCCAACCTGGAGTTCAGCGACGTGCTGCTTCCGATCGCGCCGTTCACCGAGACTCCGGGTACGTTTGTCAACGCCGAAGGCCGGGTGCAGAGTTTCCATGCGGTCGTCAAGCCCGCCGGTGACGCGCGACCGGCCTGGAAAGTGCTGCGTGTGCTGGCCAACATGCTGGGATTGCAAGGCTTCGATTTCGAGTCGGCGTCCGAGGTGCTGGGCAAGGCCGGTTTGGGTGTGCCGGAAGGATCCGACATGGTTCCTGCTGCGCGGTTGGGCAATCAAGGCAGTGCCGCGATCGACGCGGGTGCAACGCAAACAGAGCCGGTCGTGGCGTCGATCTACCAGCTTGACTCCATCGTGCGTCGGGCGCCGTCGCTGCAATTGACAGCCGACGCCCGCCAGGCTGTCGTTGTGGAAGTCGGCGCATGATCGACCAGATTCACGCCGCAGGCCTGGGATTGCTGGGCGCGTCCTGGTGGACCGATCTGGCCTGGCCGATCCTGTGGACCTTGATCAAGATCGTCGTGGTCGTGCTTCCCTTGATGGGCGCGGTTGCCTACCTCACCTTGTGGGAGCGCAAGTTCCTGGGCTGGATGCAGGTCCGGATCGGCCCGAACCGTGTGGGTCCCTGGGGCCTGCTGCAGCCAATCGCCGATGCGCTCAAGCTGCTGACCAAGGAAATCCTGGTGCCGACGGCCGCCAGCAAGGGTTTGTTCGTGCTCGGGCCCGTGCTCACCATCATGCCGGCGATGGCGGCATGGGCTGTGATCCCGTTCGGGCCCGATATTGTGCTGGCCAACATCAATGCCGGTTTGTTGTTCGTGATGGCGATCACCTCGATGGAGGTTTATGGCGTGGTGATCGCTGGCTGGGCCTCCAACTCCAAATATTCCTTCCTGGGTGCAATGCGCGCGTCGGCCCAGATGGTCAGCTACGAGATCGCGATGGGCTTTTGCCTGGTTGTCGTATTGATGGTGTCGGCCAGCATGAACCTGACCGATATCGTCGTCGGCCAGCAACGGGGCCAATTCGCCGACATGGGCCTGGGCTTCCTGTCGTGGAACTGGTTGCCGTTATTGCCGATCTTCGTCGTCTACATCATCTCTGGCCTGGCCGAGACCAACCGCCACCCGTTTGACGTCGTCGAGGGCGAGGCCGAGATCGTCGCCGGCCATATGGTGGAGTATTCCGGCATGTCGTATGCGATGTTCTACCTGGCCGAATACGCCAACATGTGGCTGATCTCCATTTTGGCAGTCATCATGTTCCTGGGCGGCTGGGGCGCGCCGGTTGCCGCTCTGGACTTCATTCCCGGCTGGATCTGGCTGGGCATCAAGACCTTCGTCGTGGTGAGCCTGTTCATCTGGGTGCGGGCCACTTTTCCGCGTTTTCGTTACGACCAGATCATGCGCCTGGGCTGGAAGATCTTCATTCCTGTCACGTTGATCTGGCTGGTCGTGGTGGGGGGCTGGATGCAGACCTCCTTCAATATCTGGAAGTAAGACCATGAATACTGCCGTCTCGACCCCGAAAACCAGCGTTGCCGCACCGTTTTCGATCAAGGATTTCCTGTCGAGTTTTCTGTTGCTGGAACTCTTCAAGGGCATGGCCGTGACCGGGAGATATTTGTTCCGGCGCAAGGTCACGATCCAGTTCCCGGAGGAAAAGACACCAACCAGCCCACGCTTTCGTGGCTTGCACGCTTTGCGGCGGTACGAAAATGGCGAAGAGCGATGCATCGCATGCAAGTTGTGCGAGGCGGTCTGTCCGGCCCTGGCGATCACCATCGAATCGGAGAAACGCGAGGACGGATCGCGCCGCACGACGCGTTACGACATCGATCTGACCAAGTGCATCTTCTGCGGTTTTTGCGAAGAGAGCTGCCCGGTCGACTCGATCGTCGAAACCCATGTGCTCGAATACCACGGCGAAAAGCGCGGTGACCTGTATTTCACCAAGGAAATGCTGCTGGCGGTCGGTGACCGGTACGAAGATGAAATCGCCAGGCGCCGGGCTGCGGACGCGAAATACCGCTGATTAGCGGTGCGAGAAAGATAAAGCCAGCCATGGATGTCAAGACCGGATTGTTCTACGTTTTTTCGGCGTTGCTGTTGTTCGCCGCGTTTCGCGTGGTCACCGCCCGTAATCCGGTGCACGCAGCGTTGTACCTGGTGCTGTCGTTTTTCCAGGCGGCAATGATCTGGATGTTGCTGCGCGCCGAGTTTCTGGCCATTGTGCTGGTGCTGGTGTACGTCGGCGCGGTGATGGTGCTGTTCCTGTTCGTCGTGATGATGCTCGACGTCAACATCGACAGCGTGCGTCAGGGATTCTGGCGCCACTTCCCGCTGGCCGGCGTCATCGGCGTCGTGATCGCACTTGAAATGGCGGCGGTGCTGATTGGCGGCTTCCGGCTGTCCGAGCCCAAGCCGATGGTGGTCGCGCAGCAACTGGCAGGGCAGGCATCCAATACCCGAGATCTGGGCGTGTTGTTGTATTCACATTACGTGTTCCCGGTGCAGATCGCTGCGGTGATCCTGTTGGTTGCCATCATTGCCGCCATTGCCTTGACGCTGCGCGAGCGCAAGGACAGCAAACATATTGGCGTTCATGCGCAAGTGCGGGTGCATGCGCGCGACCGGCTGCGTGTGCTCAAGCAGGACGCCACCCGGCCTGCGCAGACACCGGTAGCACCCACTGACGCGTCTGGTGGGGAGAAAAAGGCATGACTTTGACGCTGGGCCATTTCCTGTCGCTGGGTGCGATGCTGTTCGCCTTGTCGGTGATCGGGATTTTCCTGAACCGCAAGAACCTGATCATTCTGCTGATGGCCATCGAACTGATGCTGCTTGCCGTCAACATGAATTTCGTCGCGTTCTCCTACTACCTGGGAGACATGCACGGGCAGATCTTCGTGTTCTTCATCCTGACGGTTGCCGCAGCCGAGTCGGCCATCGGCCTGGCCATCCTGGTGCAGCTGTTCCGCAACAAGTCCAACATCAACGTGGACGAACTCAATTCGCTCAAAGGCTGATGAACACGATGAGCCAAACTCTCTCAGCCTCGACCCTGCTCACCGTTGCGCTTGCGCCGCTGGTCGGCGCCATCATTGCCGGTGTCTTCGGCACCGCATTCGGTGGAAACCGCATTGGCCGGCGTATCAGTCACAGCCTGACCATCGGCGGCGTTTTGATCGCATTTCTGTTGTCGGCCGATGTGTTGCGTGACGTCGTCACGCACGGTGCACGCTTCAACGAAACCATCTACACATGGATGGTGGTCGGCGGCCTGAAGATGGAGATTGGTTTCCTGATCGACGGCTTGAGCGCGATGATGATGTGCGTCGTGACCTTCGTCTCGCTGATGGTGCACCTGTACACCGTTGGCTACATGCGCGAAGACGAGGGCTACAACCGCTTCTTCGCCTACATATCGTTGTTCACTTTTTCGATGTTGATGCTGGTCATGAGCAACAACTTCCTGCAGCTGTTCTTTGGCTGGGAGGCCGTGGGCCTGGTTTCCTACCTGCTGATCGGTTTCTGGTTCAACAAGCCGAGCGCCATCTTCGCCAACATGAAGGCCTTCCTGGTCAACCGGGTGGGCGACTTCGGCTTCATACTGGGTATCGGTCTATTGGTGGCCTATGCCGGCAGCCTCAATTACACCGAAGTGTTTGCGGTCTCTGGCGAACTCGCCAAGCAGGGCTTCCCAGGTACCGACTGGATGCTGATCACCGTGATCTGCATCTGCCTGTTCATCGGCGCCATGGGCAAGTCGGCCCAGTTTCCCTTGCATGTGTGGCTGCCCGATTCGATGGAAGGCCCAACCCCGATCTCGGCGCTGATCCACGCCGCTACGATGGTGACTGCCGGCATCTTCATGGTCGCCCGCATGTCGCCGCTGTTCGAGCTCAGCGATACCGCATTGAATTTCGTGCTGGTGATTGGTGCCATCACAGCCCTGTTCATGGGTTTCCTGGGCATCATCCAGAATGACATCAAGCGCGTGATTGCCTATTCGACCTTGTCGCAGCTGGGCTACATGACCGTTGCCCTGGGCGCTTCGGCTTATTCCGTTGCGGTTTTCCACCTGATGACGCATGCCTTCTTCAAGGCGCTGCTGTTTCTGGCGGCCGGCTCCGTCATCATGGGCGTGCACCACAACCAGGACATTCGCTTTATGGGCGGCCTGCGCAAATACATGCCCATCACCTGGATCACGTTCCTGCTCGGTTCGCTGGCGTTGATCGGCACGCCGCTGTTTGCCGGCTTTTACTCCAAGGACAGCATCATCGAGGCGGTGCACTTCAGTACCTTGCCGGCCGCCGGTTTCGCCCACTTCGCGGTACTGGCCGGCGTTTTCGTGACCGCCTTTTATTCATTCCGGCTGTATTTTCTGGTGTTCCATGGCAAGGAGCGCTTCGACCAGAATCCGGACGCGCACCACGACGATCACCACCACGGGCATGCAGGCGCACACCAACCGCCGCACGAGTCGCCCTGGGTCGTCTGGGTTCCCCTGGTGTTGCTGGCAATACCTTCGGTCGTGATCGGATACATGACCATCGGCCCGATGCTGTTCGGCGAATTTTTCAAGGACGCCATTTCGGTGGATGCGGTCGCCCATCCGGCTATCGCCGAGCTGGCCAAGATATTCCAGGGCCCGCTCAGCATGGCGATCCATGCATTGACCACGGCGCCGTTCTGGCTCGCGCTCGCTGGTGTGGCTTCGTCTTACTACCTGTACATGGTCAATCCGGCCTTGCCGGGTCGCATCAAGAGCAGGTTCCAGCCCCTGTACAACCTGCTCGAGAACAAGTACTACCTGGATTGGTTCAATGAAAACGTGCTGGCGCGCGGCGCCCGCATGCTCGGAACCGGGCTGTGGAAGGGTGGCGACCAGGCCCTGATCGACGGGGTGATCGTGAATGGTTCGTGGAAGGTGGTTGGATGGGTTTCGGCAATCGTGCGCCGCCTGCAGTCCGGTTTCCTGTACCACTATGCGCTGTCGATGATTCTGGGCGTGTTCGTGCTGATGACGTATTTCGTCTGGCGCAGCTAGCCCACTAGGAGAAGAACAAAAATGGGATTGCTGAGTCTGGCCATCTGGACGCCTGTCTTTTTCGGCGTCGTACTGCTGGCATTCGGCCGCGATGAGCACGCGCCGGTCGTGCGCTGGATCGCGCTGATCGGCGCTTTGGTCAGCTTGCTGGTCACGTTGCCGTTGTACGACGGCTTCCAGCTGGGAACGGCGGCAATGCAGTTTGTCGAAAAGTCGCCGTGGATCGAGCGTTTCAATGTCTCTTACCACCTCGGTGTCGACGGCATCTCGTTCTGGTTTGTCCCACTGACGGCCTTCATCAATCTGATCGTGGTCATAGCCGGTTGGGAGGTCATCACCAAGCGGGTCAACCAATACATGGGCGCATTCCTGATCCTCAGCGGATTGATGATCGGTGTGTTCTGTGCACTCGACGGTTTGCTGTTCTACGTCTTTTTCGAGGCAACGCTGATTCCGATGTACCTGATCATCGGAATCTGGGGTGGACCCAACAAGATCTACGCGGCCTTCAAGTTCTTCCTGTACACCTTGCTCGGTTCGCTGCTGCTCTTGATTGCGTTGATCTTCCTGTATACCAAGTCCGGTGGCAGTTTCGACATCCAGACCTGGCACACCTTGCCACTGGACGCAACGACGCAGACGCTGATCTTCTTCGCGTTCCTGGCGGCTTTCGCGGTCAAGGTGCCGATGTGGCCGGTGCATACCTGGCTGCCCGACGTGCACGTGGAGGCGCCCACCGGCGGCTCTGCCGTGCTGGCAGCCATCATGCTCAAGCTCGGTGCCTACGGCTTTCTGCGTTTTTCGATGCCGATCGCCCCTGACGCTGCGCGCGAATGGGCCTGGCTGATGATTGCCTTGTCGCTGATCGCAGTGGTGTACGTCGGTCTCGTGGCCATCGTGCAAACCGACATGAAAAAACTGGTCGCCTATTCGTCGATCGCCCACATGGGTTTCGTGACGCTAGGGTTCTTCATCTTCAATGACCTCGGTATGGCGGGCGGCATCGTGCAGATGATTGCGCATGGCTTTGTCTCGGGCGCCATGTTCCTGGTGATCGGCGTTTTGTACGACCGGGTGCACTCGCGCGAAATTGCCAGTTATGGTGGCGTGGTCAACACGATGCCCAAGTTCACGGCCTTTGCGCTGCTGTTCGCGATGGCCAATGCCGGCTTGCCGGGTACGGCCGGATTCGTTGGCGAATGGATGGTGATTTTGGCCGCGGTGAAGACCAACTTCTGGATCGGTATGGCGGCGGCAAGTGCGCTGATCTTCGGTGCAGCCTACACCTTGTGGATGTTCAAGCGGGTGTATCTGGGTCCGGTCGCCAACAAGGACGTGCAGGCGCTGTCGGACATCAATGCGCGCGAATTCCTGATGTTGTCGTTGCTGGCCATCGCCGTGCTGGCCATGGGCATCTATCCCAAGCCCTTCACCGACGTGATGGACAGTTCGGTTGCCGAATTGCTCAAGCATGTCGCGATGTCCAAGTTGAATTGAGAAAGCCGGACCATGATTGACGACTACAGCTGGATCACGGTTTATCCGGAAATCGTCCTGTTGACCTTTGCCTGCGTGATCACTTTGGTCGATCTTTTTGTCAAGAGCCGCGTCCGCTCCGTGACGTACGTGTTGACCCTGATCACCTTGGCTCTGGTGGCGTTGATGCAGGCCGAATACGCTGTCAGCGGCCTGAACCAGTATGGCTTCAGCAAGCTGGTCATCAGCGACCAGATGGGCAACTGGCTCAAGTGTTTCGCGACTCTGGCCGTCATGGTCACCCTGGTATATGGCCGACCGTATGCCGGCGAGCGCGACATGTTGCGGGGTGGGGAGTTTTTCACGCTGGCGATGTTTGGCCTGCTGGGCATGTTCATCATGATCGGCGGCAATAACTTCCTGGTCATTTACTTGGGCCTGGAGTTGTTGACGCTGTCCAGCTATGCGCTGGTGGCGCTGCGCCGCGACAACGTGCAGGCAATCGAGGCGGCCATGAAATACTTCGTGCTCGGTGCGATGGCATCGGGCTTCCTGCTGTACGGACTGTCCATGATGTATGGCGCCACCGGTTCGCTCGACGTCAACGAGGTTGCACAAGCCATCGCCAGCGGCCAGATCCGGTACCAGGTGCTGGTTTTCGGTCTTGTGTTCGTGGTTGCCGGCCTGGCATTCAAATTGGGTGTCGTGCCATTCCATATGTGGATTCCGGACGTGTACCACGGCGCACCGACCGCCGTCACGCTTTTGATCGGGGGCGCGCCGAAACTGGCGGCCTTCGCCATCGTGATCCGGTTGCTGGTCGAAGGCATGTTGCCGCTGGCGATCGACTGGCAACAGATGCTCGCGGTGCTGGCCGTGGGCTCGTTGCTGGTGGGCAACCTGGCTGCGATCGCGCAGACCAATATCAAGCGCATGCTCGCGTTCTCCACCATTTCGCAGATGGGCTTTGTGCTGCTGGGCATGATGTCGGGTGTCATCAATGGCAATGCCATCTCCTCTGCCGACGCCTACGGTTCGTCGATGTTTTACGTCGTCACCTATGTGCTGACGACGCTTGCCACGTTCGGCATCGTGCTGCTGCTGTCGCGCAAGGGTTTCGAGAGCGAAGAGATCGCCGATTTCGCCGGCCTGAACCAGCGCAGTCCGCTGTATGCCGCAGTGATGGCCATCTGCATGTTCTCGTTGGCCGGCATCCCGCCGATGGTCGGCTTTTACGCCAAGTTGTCGGTGCTGCAGGCATTGATCTCGTCCGGTCAGGCGGTGGACATCGGCTTGGCGGTGTTTGCCGTGATGATGTCGCTGGTCGGTGCCTTCTACTACCTGCGGGTCGTGAAACTGATGTATTTCGATGCGCCCACCCAGACCGCCGCGATTGAAGCCCCGACCGATGTGCGTGTTGTGCTCACCATCAACGGGGCCCTGGTGCTGCTGCTCGGTATCGTTCCGGGTGGTCTGATGGCCCTGTGCGCGCGTGCACTGGCCAGCATGATGGCTGGTTGACCGGTTTTGTCCGAACAACGCGGCGTGGCGGTTCCAACCGGCGATCGGCACCTGGTCGAACAGGTGCTCTCGGGTGAAGAACTGCTGCACGGCAGTTTCCTGCGGGTGCGCCGCGACACCGTGCGACTGCCTGACGGGGGCCAGTCGACGCGCGAATACGTTGTCCACAACGGCGCCGTGATGGTTGTTGCGCTGATCGACGGGCCCGATGGGCTGCAGGTCGTGATGGAGCGCCAATACCGCCATCCGATCGGCAAGGTCGTGGTCGAATTTCCCGCCGGCAAGCGCGACGGCAGTGAAGATTTGCTGCTGTGCGCCCAACGCGAATTGCGCGAGGAAACCGGATTTGTCGCTAGCGAGTGGGCGCATGCGGGCGTGCTGCACCCCTTGGTTGCCTACTCCACCGAATTCATCGATCTGTGGTTTGCGCGCGGTCTCGTAGCCGGTCCGCGGCAGCTCGACGCGGGCGAGTTCCTCGACGTGATCACCGTCTCGCCGGCAGACCTTCTGCAGTGGTGCCGCGATGGCCGGGTGACCGATGGCAAGACCGTGGCGGCGGCCTTGTGGGTGCAGAATCTGGTCTCCGGGGCATGGGTACTGGACTGGCAGACCGACGGCGCTGCATCGGCTGCGGGATAATCCGCCAATGAAAGTGCTGGATCTTCATTGCGCGCAGTCCCACGGCTTTGAGGGCTGGTTCGCCTGCGAAGACGACTTCACCAGCCAGCTTGCGCGCGGTCTGGTCAGCTGCCCGATGTGCGGCGACACCGCGATCACGAAGAAACTCAGCGCCCCGCGCCTGAATCTGGGCCATGCCGCGCGGCCCTCGTCGGAGTCTGCGTCGCACGATGTGGTGGCCTCGCAAGACCCGCAGGTGGCGCTGCAGGCAGCCTGGCTGGCCATGGCCAGGCGCATCATGGCCAATACCGACGACGTTGGCGAGAAATTCGCCGAGGAAGCGCGGCGTATCCACTACGGGGAAGTGGAGCAGCGTGGCATCCGCGGCAAGGCCTCACAGCAGGAGACTTCGGCGCTGGCGGAAGAGGGCATCGAGGTGATGCAACTGGCCCTGCCGGATCTGCTCAAGGGCACGTTGCAGTAGCGGCAGCCTGCCGCGTCAGGTTTGCTGAAGCGAGTCTCCCCGGCCTTCGCAGAATCATACGAATGCGCGATCAATCGGTTTCTAGATCATCGATTGCAAATTGGTATCAGGCGACGAACTGCAACTCCGCCAGCCTCGCATAGATCCCGCCGCGCGCCACCAGTTCGGCATGTGTGCCTTGTTCAACGATTCTGGACTGCTCCAGCACGATGATGCGGTCGGCTTTTTGCACCGTGGCGAGCCGATGCGCGATGACCAGCGTGGTCCGGCCCTGCATGGCGGACTCCAGCGCAGCCTGGACCATGCGTTCGCTTTCCGCATCCAGGGCGCTGGTGGCCTCGTCCAGCAGCAGCAGCGGCGGGTTTTTCAGCATGGCACGCGCGATCGCGATCCGCTGGCGCTGGCCACCGCTCAGGCGCACGCCGCGTTCGCCCAGGAAGGTGGCGTAGCCCTCGGGCAGATGGCGGATGAAGTCGTCGGCGAATGCCGCCCGCGCCGCCGCTTTGACCTCCTCATCACTTGCCTGTGGCTTTCCGTAGCGGATGTTCTCCAGGGCGCTGGTCGAGAAGATCACCGCGTCTTGCGGCACGATGCCGATCTGCTGGCGCAGGTCACCCAGGCCCAGGTCGCACGTTGGGACGCCGTTGAGGCTGATGGTGCCGCTTTGCGGATCATAAAAGCGCAGTAGCAACTGGAACACCGTGCTCTTGCCGGCCCCGCTGGGGCCGACCAGCGCGACGGTTTCGCCGGCGGACACATTGAGCGAGAACCCGGTCAGCGCCGCCTGAGCAGGCCGGGACGGATAGTGGAACGTGACCTGGTCAAATGCCACGGTGCTGCCGGCAGCGGGCTGGCTGGATGCTTTTGGCGCGCCAGGCGAGCGGATCGGCGAATGCGTGTCGAGCAGTTCCATCAGCCGTTCGGTGGCGCCGGCGGCGCGTAGCAGGTCGCCGTAGACCTCGCCGAGCACTGCAAACGCACTCGCCAGGATGATCACGTAGACCACGGTCTGGCCCAGATGACCGGCCGTGATGCGCCCGGCCATCACGGCCTGCGTGCCCTGGTACAGGCCCCACAACAACGCGGCAGAGGTTGCGATGATGATGAACGCCACCAGCACCGAACGCGCCCGCGAGCGCCGCACTGCCACGTTGAAAGCGTTGTTGGTCGATGTGTCGAAACGGGCCGCCTCGCGCGACTCCGCGACATAGCTCTGGACCACCGGAATGGCGTTGAGCACCTCGGCGGCAATCGCGCTCGAATCGGCCATGCGGTCCTGGCTCGCACGCGAGAGCCTGCGCACGCGCCGGCCGAACCACAGCGTGGGCAATACGATCAGCACCAGCATGCCGAGCACCTGCACCATCACATAGGGATTGGTCCAGATCAGCATCGCCAGGGCGCCGAAACCCATCACGGTGTTGCGCAGTCCCATGCTCAGCGACGAGCCGACGACCGTCTGCACCAGTGTGGTGTCGACCGTCAGCCGGCTGAGTACCTCACCGGTCTGTGTGGTTTCGAAGAATTCCGGGCTCTGTCGCAGGACATGGGCGTAGACCGCATTGCGCAAGTCGGCGGTGACCCGTTCACCCAGCCAGCTGACCATGTAAAAGCGCGCCGCCGAAAACAGTCCCAGTGCGACCGCCACCGCGAACAGGTCGACGAAATGGTTGCGCAGCGACATCACCCGTTGGCCCGGGTCGGCCATGGCTTCGCCACCCACCAGGCCGCCGTCGATCAGGCTGCGCAGCGCGAGCGGGAATACCAGTGTTGTCACGGCCGCCATCACCAGAAACAGGGCGGCCAGCAAGATGCGTCCCCTGTATGGGCGCAAAAAGGGTGTCAGCCCCGACAGTGATCGTGGCGATGGCGCCTTGGCGCGTTCAGAACTCATGGAAGGGTAGGGTTTTCGCAGAACAATCGGAGAAACGCGCCTGCCAGAACCGGTGCCCGGAACACCGGCAGGGAGCGCGCGCAGGTCCGATTGTCGGTCATGCACGGGCGTGTTGTCGTTACAGCACCAGAGGCTTGGCGTAACCGGTCAACTCCAGATAACCACGCCCGACATGCTGGCGCTGGCTGTCGAACAGGTCACACAGGCCTTCCCAATACACGGCTCCGGTCGAGTTGCGGCTGTCCAGCTCCTGGTTGTCCATCAGCGCCCGCAGGACGTAATGTTCGGCAGGCGTGCGCAACAGCCACTCGACCGGGTAACTGGCGTTGGTGAGTGGGCTCTTCCAGGCCCGAACGGCCTGGAAAACGGCCTCGCGACGACCGAATATATAAGGTCGCACGCCGTCGTTGAGCTTGGGGTGCCGAAACGATCCACCATCCCACAAGGCGTCACCCTTTTTGTCGCGCACGCGAAACGCGGTCAGCGCGCTGCCGTCATACAGATTGATGCCCAGCCAGTCCCAGCCGACCGCGTCGGCGTGCAGCAGGCTGTCGCTCCACTCGTGGTCGAGCCAGGCGGCGCCGCGCGCGGGTGTGAATCGGGCGTCGGCGTTCCGGGCGCCGTCGCCGCTGACCGGCAGGCGCTTGCCTGCCACGCCAATATGGCCCTGGAACGCCAGTTGCGGGTGGCTGTAGTAGTGGCTGGCCTGCGTGTCCTGCGGCCCCTTGCGTGACCAGCCCGCATCGCCCTGCAGCAGCAGGTCCTGGGTCGGCGTGAAGTCCAGCTCCAGGGTGAATCCGCTTGCCGGGATACGGGCCCGGTAGTGCCCATCGCGCCGCTGCAAGGTCCAGTCGTGCAGACGCAGGTCGGCATCGCTTTCGGATGCCGACGCCACGTCGAAACCGGCGCGCGCGATGCGCTGGTCATGCCAGAAGCGTTTGCCCGACACGTCGGTCAACGCGGCATGCGCGAACAGCAGTTGACGGGCCGCAAAACGCGACGCCATCTGCTGCGTGGCATCGACCCGGGTACGGAAAAAGGTCAGCTGGAAGCCGAACACGCGCGCATTGGCGCCGTCGCCGACACGGGTGTGGCCGGTGATGTACCACCACTCGATGCGCGACTGCGGATGGCTGCCGTGGTCGCGCGGGAAACGCAGGCGGCTCCGCAATCCCGGTGCGGCGCCGCTGGCCGCGACGTTGGCGCTCCCGTTCTGCGTCGCCAAGCCCAGCGCAGGGCCGAGACCGGCCAGCAGCAACAGCCTGCGCAGGCGGTCCGGCAATCGGGAGGGAGGGGGGCTGCTCATGACTACATTGTCGGCGCCTTCGGCGCGGCGGCCCGCAACCCGGGGACCTGGGCGGTCAGACGGCGACGGTGTAATTGAGGGTCATCCGCCCGCCATCGACGACGACGATCTCGCCCGTCACGTAACTGGATGCATCACTGGCCAGCCAGGCCACGACGTCGGCGATCTCGGACGGTTCGCCCAGCCGCCGCATCGGTGTGCGGCTCATCACCTTGACGCGGGCCTCCTCGGTCGCCAGCACGGCCTTGGCTGCCATCTCGGTGGCGATGGTTCCCGGCGCCACGGCATTGACGCGCACGCCCTTGTCCGCCAGCGCAAGTGCCATCACCCGCGTGAGCTGGTTGATGCCACCCTTGCTGACGTTGTAGCTGGCGATGGTCGGGATGGCAACGGTGGCGTTGATCGAACTCATGTTGATGATGCTGCCGCTGCCCGCACCTGCCATTTCTCGCGCAACCGCCTGGCCCATCAGGAACGCACCCTTGATGTTGACCCGCAGCACTGCGTCGAAGTCGGCCTCGGTCACGTCCAGGAAATCGGCTGCGCGCAGGATGCCGGCGTTATTGACGAGGATGTCGATGCGGCCATGGAGTTCGAGGCTGCGCGCCACCACGGCATCCACCTGGAATTTGTCGCCGACATCGCAGGACATGAACGTCGCGCCCAATTCGTCAGCCAGAGCCTTGCCGCGCTGCGCGTCCAGGTCGGCAATCACCACCTTGGCGCCTTCGCGCGCAAAGCGGCGGACACAGGCTTCGCCGATGCCCTGGGCGCCGCCGGTGACGATGGCGACACGATCGGCGAGGCCAAAGTTGATGTCGTGCTTCTTGAAGGTCATTTTTTCGTTCTCCATGGGTTTGCGGTGTTTGCTTGGTGCCGCCGCGGCTTTGCCACACAGTGGTTGCATGTCGGCCAGCATAACGACTTGTGCAACGGGCTTGCGTCGCCTGGCGAAACCATCGCTGGATCGCCCTGTGCGTGCGCTAAGCTCGGTCGTTTTGCGCTGCTGCAGACTCCATCTTCAACCTACCAGGCGAGGTCATCCCGTGCATGTGTCCGAATTCGAGTTCCCTACCCTGGACGCCATCCGCGCCAATCGGCAGCGGCTGGGCGACCGCGTCATCACCACCCCGATCCGGTTGCTGCAGGACCGGGCGCTCGACGTGGCGGTCGGTACCGGCACGCGGGTCTGGCTGAAGGAGGAATTGTTCCAGCGCACCGGCAGTTTCAAGCCACGTGGCGCCTTGTCGGTGATGCTGGATCTCGACGCTGCTGCGCTCGAGCGTGGTGTCACCGGCGTCTCGGCCGGCAACCACGCGATCTCGCTGGCGTATTGCGCCCAGGTGCTGGGAACCACAGCCAAGGTGGTGATGCCCCGCAATGCCAATGCGTTCCGGGTCCAGCTTTGCCGCGAGTTGGGTGCCGAGGTCGAACTGGTCGACAACGTGCACCAGGCCTTTGCGCGGGTCAAGGAGATCGAGGCACAGGAGGGCCGCGTGTTCGTGCACCCCTACGAGGGTCCGAAGACAGCGCTGGGCACGGCGGGCGTGGGCCTGGAGTTCATGGACCAGATCGCGGCGGCCGGCGCATCGCTCGATGCCGTCATCGTCGCCACGGGCGGGGGTGGACTGAGCGCGGGTGTGGCGTGCGCCGTCAAGCAGATGAGCCCGACGACCGCCGTCTATGTGGTCGAGCCTGAAGGCGCCGACACCATGTCGCGCAGCTTCAAGGCCGGTTCGCCACAGGCGATCGACGCGGTGCACACCATCGCCGACTCACTCGGCGCGCCGCGCTGCGAGCCGTATTCGTTTGCCCTCAATCGGCGTTACGTGGACGAGGTGGTGCTGGTCAGCGACGAGCAGATCCGCGACGCGATGCGCTTGACGTTCCGGGTTGCCAAGCTGGTCGTCGAGCCCGCCGGTGCTGCCGCGCTGGCGGCGCTGATGTTTCCGCTGCGCCAGCGGCTCGATGGCCGCTCGGTGGGACTGATCGTCTGCGGCGCCAATACCGATCCGAAGACTTACTGCGAGCAACTGCTCGGCTGATGCGCCGATCCAGGCCGGGTGACCCTGGCGGGCCCAGAGCCTGCAACAAGGAACAACGCAATGGCGATCACAGGAGTTTCACACACGTCTTTTCACGGGCTTGACGCCGTGGCCCTTCGGGCGGTCGATGGCGCGCAGGCCATCGTCACGCTGCAAGGGGGCCATCTCGTGTCGTGGTTGCCTGCCGGCTCCGCTCTGGAGCGGCTCTACCTGTCGCCCGCGTCGGCATTCGCCAAAGGCCAGGCCATCCGCGGCGGCGTGCCGGTGGTGTTTCCGCAATTTTCCAATCGGGGGCCTTTGCCCAACCACGGTTTTGCGCGAACCTGCGCGTGGCAACTGCAGCACAGCGAACGGAGTCCGCGCGGCGAAGCCCTGGCGGTCCTGCGCCTGGACGATGACGCGCAGATGCGCACCGTGTGGCCGCATGCATTCGTGCTGGAACTCGGTGTGCGTGTGTTGGGCGACAGCTTGACGCTGGAGCTGACCTGCACCAACACCGGCGCGGCGCCGATGCCGTTCACGTGTGCCTTGCATACCTACCTGCGGGTCGCAGACGTGTCGAACGTCGCGCTCGAGGGCCTGCGCGGCCAGGCCTACTGGGACAAGGTCGATGGACTGGACAAGTCGCAGGACGCCGAATTGCTCGTGATCGACGGCGAGGTGGACCGCGTATATGCTGGCGTGCGGCAGGACCTGTCGCTGCACGAGAGTCCAGGTGCGACGACCGGTGCGCTGCGCATCGCCCAGCGCGGGTTCGACGACGTGGTGGTATGGAACCCGGGCGCGCAGCGTTGCGCGATGTTGCCGGACATGCCCGTACAGGGCTATCGCCAGATGCTGTGTGTCGAGGCAGCGCGTATTGCGCAGCCGGTGCAGCTGCAAGGCGGACAGCGCTGGCAGGGCACGCAGCAACTGCGGGTGACCGGCTGACCACCCATATCGTGCGGCCGCTGGATGCGTCGGATGCGCAACGCATCGCACCTACACTTGCAAGCACGACACCCGCCACGGATCACGATGCAGCTTCTAGCCTGGACGACACTGGTCGCCATCACCTTGTATTTGCTCAAGTCGCAACAGGAGCGCCGGCGGATCGCCTTGTTGGCGGGTTATCTGGGCCAATTCCAGATCGAGAAGTTGTTGGAGACCTTGATGGAGGGGTACCTGCGCGCGCTCGGCGAAACGCACGCGCAGCGCCAGTTGCAGGTCTGGAACCACATGCACGACACGGAGACGCGCTTGTCCGAGCAGGTGGCGAGCCTGGCGACCGAGCTGGCCCGCGCCGATGCGCAGGACACCCGCGTCAGCACGCTGGGCCTGGCGCTGCCGTTCGCCGACAAGCTGTTTCCGGCATCGACCTTCGATTTGCGCAAGGCTATCGCCATCCATGCGCATGGCATTCGTGACGCGGTCCAGGCAGACCCCGATCTGGAGCCCAAGAACCGCGCGTTCACGATCAGCGCCGAACTATTCCTGCTGCAACACACCTGCCACTGGTTCTGCAAGTCCAAGGCCGTGGCGTCGGCCCGCATGGTGGTGCGGCACAAGACCGGCTACGAGCAGCTGGTGGCATCGGTGGCGCCGCAGACCGCCAAGGCCTACCGGGCCCTGCTGGCGGGTTGACGCCATCCCGACGGGTGGCGATCTGGCCGAGTGGCCATGTCGGGGTCCGCAGCTTACACTGTACGGATGATCAGTTTTCTATGTTCCCTTCACATCTGGGCGCTGCCGACCCGCCGGCGGTCCGGCGCGATGGGGTCATGAACATGCGCTCGGCCGCCGACACAGAACCCGGGGTGCTCACCCGCAACCAGGCGCGCCGTCTGCGGGAGGTGTACCGCTCGGCTGGCTGGCCCAGCCAGGATGGTTTGGAAATCGAGTTGCTGGCTGCCGGCATGCTCGAGCGCTACCAGGATGGCGGCCATGCACGGGTCCGTCTGAGTGACGCG
>ENA-ORBV01000746-ORBV01000746.1-microbial-mat-metagenome-genome-assembly--contig:-NODE-746-length-74082-cov-26.986339_pt1 | contig 74082 bp, 74 predicted proteins | sample MGYA00237777_ERZ505514 | MGnify/ENA primary metagenome ERZ505514 (study PRJEB26160, sample SAMN06269048) | microbial mat metagenome | isolation source: Oligotrophic lake microbial mat | place...
AAGAAGCCCGCTGCCAAGAAGCCCGCTGCCCGAAAGACGATATCTGCCTATGACCGGGGCATCAAAAACGGCTGGGGATTCCTCATCGAAACGATGTCACGCGAAGCCGTCAGAAAGCTGAAGGCCATGTAATGCGATTCATGCTCGATACCTCGGTCCTGATCGAGATCGAGCATGAAAATCCGTACATCCTTGAGCGTCTTTACCGTTTCAGTCCCCGTAATGTCGCGATGTCGGCCATTGCCCTGACCGAACTACAAGTCGGTGTGGAGCGCGGTACCCTCAAGGCAAAAAACAAAGCCAGGCTGGCCGCCCTGGTGAAGAAATTCCAGCCACTGGCTTTTGACCAGCGCGCCGCGATCTCCGCCGCCAAACTCCTGGCGATACATGAAATCAAGGGCAACCAGTCGGCTACCTTTGACCTTCTCATTGCCGCCCACGCCAACGCGCTGCACGTACCCGTGGCCTATCGGGACGGCGACTTCGACCGTTTCGCGATCAAGAAGCAGCTATGGTCAGACAAGTGACCGACTCGGCTCCATGGCAGCTATCTAGCCCGCCCTACGGAAGCCCGACGTAGGCCGCCGATGGCCGTCGCGGTTGTCGGGAACCACGGTCACCGCCTTCTGGTTGACGCGGCTGACGGTGCCGGAGATGCGAGCGCCATCGCGGTCGTTGAACATGACCCGATCTCCGATCTTGAATTCGGCGCGCTTGGCTGGTCGGGTGGCCGTCTGCGCGTCCCCTGCAGGGTTGACACACAATGCTTGCGGGTTCATGCTCATGCAAATGGGTGGTGGCGGGCTGCTGCCCCTGCCACAAGGTTCACCAGACACCAACAGGAGACATCATGACTTGTCGTAGAACCGGTATTCTTGCCGCGCTGGTCACAGCGCTCATCCTCGCTTTCGCGGGGTCTGCCGTCGCGCAGCAGAAGTTCACCTTCAAGCTGGGCTGGGTGACCCCGGAGAATCCGCAAGACCCGTATGCCGCCGGCGCGATTTTCTTCAAGCAGACCGTCGAGCGGCAATCCGGCGGGCGCATCGAGGTGCAGCTATTCCCCAACCGTCAGCTCGGCGACGAGAAGCCCCTGCTGGAGGGTTTGCGTTTCGGAACCGTTGACGCCGCCGTCATCACCAATGCGGTGATAGCGCAAGTCGAGCCGGCATTCCAGGTCAACGACCTGCCGTTCCTCTATCGCAACGAGGCCCAGGCGCACAAGGCGCTGGACGGCAAGATGGGGCAACTGCTGGCCAAAAAACTCGAGGCCAAGGGCATCGTTTCGCTGGCCTACATGGAAGGCGGCTTCCGCCACATGATCAACAACGTGCGGCCAGTGAATCGTCCCGAGGATATCAAGGGCGTGAAGTATCGCGTGATGCAAAATCCGGTGTATATCGAAATGTTCACCGCGCTGGGCGGCAACGCCGTGCCGATGGCCTGGGGCGAGACCTACACCGCGGTGCAACAGGGCACCATCGACGGGCTGGAGTTGCCGATCGGGCCGATCGATTCGCTCAAGGTCAACGAAGTGACCAAGTTCCTTTCCCTGACCAACCACACCTACTCGATGATCGCGCTCCTGGTGTCGAAAAAATCCTACGACAAGCTACCCAAGGACCTGCAGGACGTGGTGCGCGAAGCCGGCAAGTCCGCGCTCGGCCCGCAACGCATCGCCGCAGCCGCCAACGGCAAGCTGCTGCTGGTGGGCCTGGAGAAAAAAGGCATGAAAATCAACTCGATTGCCGACAACACGCCGTTCCGCAATGCGGTCAAGCCGATGTACGAGAAGTTCAAGCCGTCAATCGGCGCGGACGTGATGAACGAAGCGCTGCTTGCGGTCAAGTAGTGGTGCTTGGTACTGCGGCGGGTCGGGTGGCGGAAAGGGTTGCCCGGCGGTCGCCGCTATCGAACAATGCGAAATTCATGACCCAGGCTAGCCTCTGGCGAGGCGGTCATGATTTTGGCGGCGATCGGTAGCATGCGCGCATTGGTCCGCTTCAACGACCTGGCCGCCAGCCTTGTCAAGGTGCTGGTGGTGGTGATGGTGCTGCTAATGCTGGCCGCACTGTCGGGCCAGATACTGCTGCGTTACGCTTTCAACATGGCGCTCAGCTGGAGCGAGGAACTTGCGCTCGCCCTGATGACCTGGACTACGCTGCTGATGGCCGCGCTCGGCGTCAAGGAAGGGTTTCACGTGCGCATGGCGCTCCTGATCCGGCGCCTGCCCGCTCAAGCGCGGCTGCGCGCCGAGCAGGCGATCAGCCTGGCCACCGCCGCCATCGGCGTCTTTCTCGCATGGTCGGGCTGGCGCTATTTCTCCGAAACACGCGGTTCCACCTCGGCGGCCATCGGCTACCCGAACGAAGTGGTGTACATCTCGGCCCTGGTGTGCGGCGTGCTGATCGCGCTGTTCGCGCTCGAGGCCATGTTCGAGGGGCGCATTCCGCCGGACGAAGAGCAGGGCGGCTGAAATGTCTGCCACAGCCTGGATCCTGTCGGCCGGATTTGCGGTGCTGCTGCTCGCCGGATTCCCGTTTGCCATCGCGCTTCTGCTGATCACCGCAGCGGTACTGCTGGTGGCCGACATCGAGTCTGTGCTGCTGGCGCAGACCCTGATTGCCTCGACCCAGTCGTTCAGCCTCCTGGCGATTCCGTTTTTCATGCTGGCCGGCGAGATCATGTCGGCCGGCGGCCTGTCGCAAAAACTGATCCGCGTGGCCGATGTCCTGGTGCGCCACCTGCCGGGCGGCATGGGGCATGTGACGGTGGTATCGGCATGCATCTTCGCGGCGATTTCCGGTTCGGCACCGGCCACCACGGCGGCGATCGGCACGATCATGATTCCGGCGATGGTCGCCAAGGGCTACAACCGCGGCTTCGCCACCGCGTTGGCGGTCAGCGCGGGTGTGTTGGGCCCGCTGATTCCGCCCTCGATCGCCGCCGTGATCTGGGGCGTGATCGCAGAGCAGTCGATCGCGCGCCTGTTCATGGCCGGTGTCGGCCCGGGCCTGCTGCTGGCCGGCGGGCTGATGGCGATCACGTATTTTCACGCCAGACGCCATGCCATTCCGCGCGAGTCGCGCGCGACCCTGCGCGAAATCGGCACGGCGCTGCGCGAAGGGGGCTGGGCGCTGGCCGCCCCCGTGGTGGTGCTGGGCGGCATTTATGGCGGAGTGTTCACCCCGACCGAAGCGGCGATCGTTTCCTGCGTCTACAGCCTGTTGGTGGGCATGTTCATTGAGCGGAAGTTGCGCCTTTCAGACTTGCCCGACCTGGTGCTGCGCGCCATGCGTATCACCGCGATGGTCATGTTCATCATCGCCGCTTCGGCCGGATTTGGCTGGCTGGTGGCACAGGAGCAATTGGCCCTCAAATTGGCGACCTGGCTGTCGGCCAGCATCAGCGAGCGTTGGATCATGCTGCTGGTGGTCAACCTGTTCCTGTTCGTGATCTGCTCGGTGATGGACGAGATCGCGGTGATGGTGATCCTGGGGCCGCTATTCATCACGCTGGCAACCAAGTTCGGTATCGACCCGATCCACTTCGGTGCGATCATCGTCACCAATGTCGCCATCGGCATGGCGGCACCGCCGATCGGCTACTGCCTGTTTGTCGGCATGGCAATCTCCGGCCTGTCGCTGGCGGCGCTGGCGCGCGCCATCTGGCCGATGATCGTGCTGATGTTGGGGGTGCTGATGCTCACCACTTATGTACCGGCGTTCTCGCTTTGGCTGCCGGGGTTGGTGTATCGCTGAAGTGACGTCGCCACAAGCGCGCGGGCGCCGCTGCAGCGTGCCTCGCCCCTTGCTAGGTCTGCTGCAAGGGAATATCATAGTTTCGCAATCGTCATATCCAACCGGAGGCATCATGAACATGATCGAAGTGCTGGAACCCGAAGGCCAGGTGCAGAAGCTTGCACCGCTGCAACTCAACGCGGTGCCGCCGCTGGCCGGCAAGCGGCTGGCGATTCTCGACAACGTCAAGCCGAATTTCAAGTTGCTGGCCACGCTGTCGGCTGAAAAACTGAAGGCTGAGTTCGGCCTGGCCAGCATTGAACATTTCCAGAAGGAGAACGCCGCCGTCGGCGCGGTGCCGGAACTGCTGGACCGGATCGCGCGCTCAGCCGACCTGGTGCTGACCGGTTCGGCCGACTGAGGGTCCTGTTCGTCGTGGAGTGTCCACGACCTCGTTGAAATGGAACGCCGCGGCGTTCCCGCCGTTGTGCTGACTTCGTCAGCCTTCTATGCCAAGGCCCTGTACGACGGCCGCAGCCTGGGTGTGCCCAAGCCGCGCATCGCGCAGTTCAAGCACCCACTGGGTGGCCTGGACGAAGCGCAGGTCGCCCTGCGCGCCGAGAGCATGTATGCCAGCCTTACCGAGGCGTTGGCAATGGAGGTGCCGCCGGTGGCGCCGCCGCGCAGCGCCACCGCGCAGCGCATCACCGCGCCCGGCGACCCTGCCGAGTTGCAGGGCTGGTACGCCGAGCGCCGCTGGAGCGACGGCTTTCCGGTGATCGCCCCGGTTGCCGATGCTGTCGCCAAAATGGTTGCCGGGTCGCGCCGACGCGGCGAGGATTTCGTCGGCATCATTGCGCCACGCGGCGGTATTGCCACTGTCGAGCAGATCGCGGTCAATGCGGTGATGGCCGGCTGCCGGCCGCAGCATATGCCGGTGCTGATCGCGGCGGTGGAGGCGATGCTCGAACCGCAATTCAACCTGGCGGCGATCCAGGCCACCACCCACCCGGTGGCGCCGCTTCTGATCGTGCACGGGCCGATCGCCAAACAACTCGGCATGAATTCCGGCGCCGGTGCCTTCGGGCCGAATTCGCTGGCCAACGCGGTGATCGGTCGCGCGATAAGGTTGATCCTGTGGAACGTAGGCGGCGCCTTGCCGGGCGACGTCGACCGCTCCACCCAGGGCGCGCCCAGCAAGTTCAGCTTCTGCATCGCCGAGAACATCGAGGCCTCGCCTTGGGGTTCGTTCATCACCGATCGCGGCTTTGCCGCCGATGCCAGCGCGGTCACGGTCTATGGTGGCGAACCGCCGCACAACATCAACGACCACGAGCACGGCGATCCCGAGGGCATTCTGCGGGTGGCTGCCGATGCCTTGCGCGAGATGGGCCACAACACCTGGTTCCTGGCCTGGCACGGGCAAAAGGAGTTGATGCTCATTCTCGGGCCGGAGCATGCGGCCAGCGTGGCAAGCACCGGTTGGTCGCGCAAGCAGGTGCAGGAGTTCCTCTATCGCACCATCAGCCGCCGGCGCGACGAGTTGATGGCCGGCGGCATGTATGGCATGCGCGACTGGCCGCCCGAGTACAGCGAGGGGCCGGCCGACAAGCTGGTGCCGGTGGTGCCAAGCCCGAAGGATATTCTGGTGCTGGTCGCAGGCGGCACCGGGAAACACTCGTGCGCGCTGCCCAGCTTCGGGCCGACGGTGTCGGTGACGCGCGCGATTCCGGCGGCGTAGCGCGCTACGTTCGAGGGGTACCCGGCGGCTTGCTCGCCGGGTACGTCGCCGGCTGTACTCCACACTGCGTGGCGCAGTGGTGTATTTGTTGTTGATCGGAGGCGACAAGTCCACCCGGCAGCGGGATATCAAGAGCGCGTTGAAGATGGCGCGCGAACTGAGACAGTAGAGACGGTCAAGACGAAATTTGCATCGTTTGATGCGGCCGACTATCTGGCCTACGAAGACACCATCGCCGAGGCTTTGATCGCTGCGCTCGAAGTTCCGAACCCGGACATGTTTCTAGTCGCGGTTCGCGATTGTGGCGCGTGCCCGAGGCCTGACGCAGCTGGCGAAGGATTCCGGATTGGGGCGCGAGAGCTTGTACAAGGCGCTGGCCTGCTGAGCGAAGCCGCGCTACGACACCATGCGGAAAATCATGCGTGCTCCGGTGGTTAAGTTCCCGGCATCGGCAGTGCATGCCTGATGCATCTGTCGGTACGCATGAGACCAAGAGTTTTTCGCATCAACGGTTTCAGGCCGGTATCGACTTACTTCAAGCCGATCAAGAACCTGTTGACCCGCTTTACGCATTCATCAAATGTCGGATCAAAGTCGAGTGTATCGATGGCGTCAAAAGACTCTCGCAGAATTGCCTTCCGGGATTCCAGTTGCGCCAAGAACGGCTCGCGATGTTTCATCAGGAAGGCGCCTGCCTTGGTGAGGCTTGCCGGTTCTCTCCGGATCACGAGAGCCAAATCGAAAAGGTCTCTCGCCGCAACCTGGTCACCGCGATGCCACATTTTTTTCGCAATGATTTCGGCTGCAGTTTCGACGCGCACCATGCGGCCAAGCAATGCCAGTTCTTCAAACGGATCGTCAGTGAGATTGGGGGCGGCGACGAAATCAATCTCGCCGTCGGGCAAGACCAGTTTCACATATCCCGCAGCTTCAACGTAATTTCGGGTGATGCCTTCCGCTACATCGCTCAAGCGAGGTGTGACGTAACCGAGGTATTGCGTGTCGGGCACAAAAATATCCACATCCTTGCTCATGCGATGGCGGTATCGCAGCATGAGCGCAGTGCCTCCGCCGAACGTCCAGAATGGAACCGTCCCCGACTTGTCTTGCAGATCATCCAGTAGCCGCAACGCGTGCCTGAAGAGCCTTTCCCAAGGCTTCGGCACTTGCTTGAGCACTGTCATGCAATCAATTCCCGTCTGGTGGATTGCAAGTCATGTGCCCACTGGTGAATGTGCTTCCAGATCTTCTTGGGCGCGACATGCTCTTTCTGCGCCGATTCCTCGACTGCCTTGACGAGTATTTCAAGCGGTGCCTCGTTGATCAACGACGCTATCTGCGGCCGGAAGCCTGACGGAACAATCCCGCTTCCCAGCGCTTCCGCGAGATTCTTTTCGTCAATCTTGTGCCGATGGCTGACGCCCGAGGTAACCGACGCCATGAACAGCCCATTGCCTTTTTCCGGTCTGGCCGTCGCGGCAAGGCTGATCCCGAGAATGCCTGTCAGTGCAATCAGCTTGGCGACTCCCAGGTCCTTGATCGTGCCTCGCTCCAGTTGATTGATGGTGACTCTGGACAGGTCGGAAAAATGGCCAAGTCGCTCCTGCGAGAGGCCAAGCTGCTCTCTCCTGGAACGAACCATTGCACCGATTTCCGCGATCTGCATCTCAGAGCTCGCTCTGGATTTGACAAAACCACTATATCAATTGCTTCTTAAATAGTAAAGTATAGTTTACTATTGTCGTTTGGGTGTTCAGGCGGGGTAGCCTTGCAGTGCGATCTTGTCCCCACCGGCAAGCGCGCGTGCGCGCGGCTGTGGTCAGTGCGCGATCCGCTTCTCCACCATCTCAACAAACCCCGTGCCGACCCGGACGGCCACTGGCGATCGCGCAGCGCCAGCAGCAGCCAGCGCTGGTTCCGGATCATGTTGAGCCGCGCGAGTTTCAGTCCCGTCGCGAAGGCCGGCACCTTCCGTTTCTTCGCCATGTCGATGGATTTGATGAAGCCGCCAGCGCGCGCGCCCGGATCGACCTGTTGCAACACAGGTCAAAACGGTCTGCCGACAAAGGCGTGGCGGCCGAGCACCTCAACCGCCGGCGTCGTCTTGCGCGCGCTTGAGCTCCGGCCCGAGCTTGAATACCCCCGACGCACGTACCGCCGGCGTGCCGTCGGCGCGCACGATGCATTGCGCGAACACCATGTTGCCGGTCACTCGCAGTACATCGGTGCGTGCTTCGATCCAGGCGCCCAGCGCTGCCGCCGCCAGAAAGTCGGCGGAGAGATTGATGGTAGGCAGGAAGCGCTTGAGCTTGGCCTGGTAGTGCGCCGCCATCACCATCGCGATATCGACGAAGGTCAGCAGCATGCCGCCGTGGCAGATGTTCGCCGGGTTGCAGTGACGCCGTTCCACCTGCAGACCGAGCACGAGTTGATCGCCATCGCGCCTGCGATAAAGAGGGCCGTTGACGCCGATGAACATGTCGGCGGGGCCGGCGGTGAGCGACTTGAAGCCGGCTGGAATTGCCGACGGCGCCGGGTCGGGTGGCGGGGCTGTCATGCGGTCATTGTAGATGGGACGGCTCCGCACTTGTGTGGAAGGTGTCATCGACGTGGATCCGGCCCTCCGACATTTCATCAGCGATGACAGGCAAGTCGCGGGCTGGAAGGCATTGCGAGATTCGATGACCCCTTTCGAGCAAGCGGTTCTGATCGTGCTTGCGAAGCGGTTGCCGCCGATGGGCCGGGAAACCCTCGAGTTGCTGGCTCGGGCGGGCCCGCCGGCACCAACGGTGGCAAGGGTGCGTGCGGCCGTGGAGCGCTGGCGCAAATCGGGCGTCGTCACCAAGGATGACGCTGACGGCCTCATGGTCGAAGACCGACTGTTCGCGGAGGTTCTCGTATCACCCCGAGCGATCCGAACCTGAAACGAGGCGCCTTGCTGCTGAAGCGACTGCCTGAACCAGCCCTTCGATGGTCATTGACTTTCCAAAACTCGCCCCCTAACATCGGCGTGGTCGATCACACAAGCGACATGCGCAAACCGCGAAGCGCGTTCCGCCCACATTCGGAGAAAGAGACAATGGTTCGAAAACTGACAGCACTGGCGTGCGTTGCGGCTGTGCTCATTGCAAGCCTGGCAAGAATTGGCGAAGCCCAGGCACAGGCTCGCTATCCCGACAAGCCGGTGCGCATGATCGTGCCTGCGCCGCCCGGCAGCGGGCCCGACGCCATCGGACGCATCCTGTCGGCCAAACTTGGCGAGATGTGGGGCCAATCGGTGTTGGTCGAAAACGTGGTCGGCGCCGGCGGCAACCTCGGTCACGATCGCGGCGCCAAGGCGCCGCCGGACGGCTACACCATGTTGATGGGGCTGATCGGGCCGATGTCGGTGGCGCCTAGCCTGGGCGAGAAGATGCCCTTCGATCCGGCCAAGGATCTTGCGCCGGTGACGCTCTTGATCCGGCTGGCCAATATCCTGGCGGTGCATCCGAGCGTGCCGGTCAACAACCTGCGCGAATTGATCGCCTACGCCAAGCAGAACCCGGGCAAGTTGCGCTATGGCCATCCCGGTTCCGGCACCTCGAATCATTTGTCGGCCGAGCAGTTCAACATGATGGCGGGCCTGGCCATCAGCGGCGTGCCTTACAAGGCCAGCTCGCAGATGACCACCGACCTGCTGGGTGGCCACATCGAGATGATGTTCCACAACGCGCCGGTGGTGCTGCCGCATGTGCGCTCCGGTGCCTTGCGCGCCATCGCCATCACAGGTTTGCAGCGCAATCCGGCGGCACCCGAGATCCCCAGTCTCAACGAGGCTGGCGTGCCGGGTTATGAAGTCACCGCCTGGTACGCGATGTATGTGCCGACCGCTACGCCGGCTGCAATCATCGCGCGCCTGAACGCGGATATAGCGAAGGTGCTGGCAATGCCGGACGTCAAGACCTGGGTCGAGGCACAGGCCGGTGCCGCAGGCGGCGGATCACCCGAGGCGTTGGCGGAGTTTCAGGCGGCCGAAACGGTGAAATGGCGCACCCTCATCAAGGCCGCCAACATCAAGCCGCAGTAGTCGCCAAACCCGGCGCTCAACGCAAACCGCGCAGCCGCGCGGTGACCCGTTCGGCCGTTTCGCGGGTATCCCGCTCAAGCGCGGCGCGCTGCTTCGCTGCCACCTGTTCGGAGACGGCGACGATCGAGATCGCCCGCTGCACCAGGTCGGCGCCCGCCACCAGGGCGGCCACGATGGTGAAGCCGGCGATGTAGTTGCCCTGATCGACGGCGAAACCGTTGGCACGCGCCGCTTCGACCTGGTGCAGCCATTCCTCGAAGCTGGGCGCGGCTTGCCACTTGAGCGCGGCGAAACGCTGTTTCAGTTGCGCCGGATTGAGGCTTGAAGCGGCCGCCACGCAACGCCCGGTGGCGCTGATATACGCCGGGAAGCGGCTGCCGACGCCGACCTGGATCTGCAGGAAAGTCGGTGCCTGGGCCACCGCCACTACCACCATGCGTTCGCGGCCGTCGAGTTCCACCGCGGTTGCGGTGGCGCCGTACTTGCGCGCGATGGCTTCCAGCTCGGGCTGCACCAGTTGCGCGAACAGATTGCGCCCCAGCATGTCGTGCGCCAGGGTCAGGAGCCCCAGTCCGAGCGAATACTGCTTGCTGCGCGGATCGACCTGGACCAGCCCGTCGTCGGCCAGGGCGCGCAGGATATGCAGGCAGGAACTCGGCACTACCAGAAGCTCGCGGGCGATCGCGTTGACACCCATTGGCTCACGCATTCTCGCCAGCAGTTTCAGCACGCCAACGGCGCGCGCCACCGCCGGCGCCTGATGTGTGGGTGCGGGTGCAGGCGCGGAAGGGGCTTGGGTTTTTGCCATGCTTGCAGGGCTTTCGTGCTGGTTATGCGTGGTACTCGCCCAGGGCAGCGGCCTGCGCCGCCAGGGCATCGCGCTGTTCGGGTGCGGCGATGGCGATCATCGCCTTGGCGCGTTGCCGCAGCGTCATGCCGCGCAGGTGCGCGCTACCGTGCTCGGTGACGATCACGTCGACGTCGCTGCGCGCGGTGGTCACCGGACCGGACAGCCTGGCTACGATGCGCGATACCCGCGCCGTGCCGGCGGTGCTGGGCAGGGCGATGATCGACACGCCGCCGTCGGAGCGGCCGGCGGCGCGCACATAGTCGACCTGGCCGCCGATGGCGCCGATGTAGTCTGTGCCGAAGGCTTCGGCATTGACCTGCCCGGTCAGGTCGACTTCAAGCGCGGAATTGATCGAGGTCAGGCGCTTGACGCGCGCCAGCGCTTGCGCACCATGCGTGGTCTCGGTCGGACACAGCAGAAACGCCGGGTTGCGATGCACGAAGCGGTACAGGCGCGTGCTGCCGATCAACACCCCGGTGATGGTCATACCCGCATCCACACCCTTGTGGGCATTGCTGACCGCGCCGCATTCCATCAGGTCGACCACCGCATCGCCGATCATGCCGGAGTGCACGCCCAGGTCGCGCCGGGTCGCCAGCAGTGACAGAACCGCCTGCGGCAGCCCGCCGATGCCCATCTGCAGGGTGGCGCGATCAGGAACAAGCGGTTCCACATTGCGCGCGATGCGTTGTTCGATGGTGCCGATCGCCGCCGCTGCCACTTCGAGCAGCGGGCGTTCGGTTTCGATGACGTAGTCGATCTCGCTGGCTTTGAGCGCTTGCACGCAGGGCGTCTGCGGCGCGTTGTGGTTGACCTCGGCGATTACCACGCGGGCGCGCTCGATTGCCGCGCGCATGTAGTCATTGGCCAGCGCGAAGCTGTATTCGCCATGTTGATTCGGCGGGCTCACCTGCACCAGCGCCACGTCACAGGCGATGAGGCCGCGGCGCAACAGTTCACCTACCTGTGAAAAGTGGCAGGGAATCACATCCATGCAGCCCGCGCGTATCAGGCGCCGGTTGGTGATCGCGCCGCAAAAGCCGCTGAAGTCGAAGTGATCGCGCTGCTCCGGCGCGAAAGTGGTGGTGATGCCGACGCCCAGGAACACATGGATGCGGCCCAAGTCGGCGCGCTGCGCGACCAAGGCTTCGGTGAGGGTCTGCGGTTCGGCCGCAGCCTCGCCCACCACCACAGTGTCGCCCGTGCGCACGATGGCGCGCAGGTCGAGGCAGCCCGCATCCAGTTTTTTCATCTTGCAGCGGCAGCGCGAGTCGGTGTCATCATAGTAAGCACGGTTGCGGCCATCAATAGGGCCGGTAGGTGCCGGCGCGCGCTTGTGCCTGCGGCCGCGCCCACGGTTCGTTGGGGCGGCTGGGATGACGGTAGATATGCGCCGGTGGCGGCAGCGGGTAGTCGACCGCCGGCAGGTGCGTCTGCCAGCTTTGCCAGCTGTCCATCAGCCGGTCTTCGCGCGCATAGTCGAAAGGGTCGCCCAGCTGCGCCTCGGCCTCGCTGTCCGGCTGCGGCCGGTTGGCCACCAGCCAGTCAACGCTCTTAGCCAGCGCCACCCCGGCGGCGACCGGATCGCAAAAACCAAGTTCGTCGCGGATGCGGTGGGTGTCGCGCACGCGGTGCGTGCGGGAGTGGCGCCACAGCACATGACAGGGCCGCGCCAGGTCATACGGCATGTCGACGAATTCGAACTGGTGACCCATGTGGTGCGCGATCGCCTCGATACGCTGGCGCATGGTGTAGAGTTTTTCGTCGGCCATCGCATACTTGCGGCCCCGCGCAGCCTCCGGCTTGTCCACCGCGAGCAGGGTGGCATGGGCGGCGTTTTCGACATACGCCCGGCTCTCGGTCTTGATGCCGCCGTCGGCGATGATGAAACGGCGCCTGCCGTCGAGTATGCGGCGCACGATGCACCAGTCCTGCGGGCCCGGCTGGCGCGCACCGTAAAGGATCGGATAGCCGATGTAGGTGGCGTTGTAGTGGCCCTCGGCATGCGCCTGGAACAGCGCCGCCTCGGCCTGGGCCATCCGGTAGCCGAACTTGTTGCGTTCGGCATCGGTCTCGAGCACGGTCGAGGCTTCATCGACGTTGACGGGCTGGCCCATTGGCCCCCAGCCGGGATCCTGCGGCCCGGCGGCGCTGCCGGTGGCGCCGCCCAGCGCGATCAGGCGGCCGGTGTGGCCACGCAATACTTCGGCGGCCAGCTTGAGGCGGCCATAACCGAAGATCACCAGGTCCCAGCTGCGTTTGCCGATCGCCGCCTCGAAGGTCTCGCGAAAGTGCGGGTCGTTGTGGATGTGTTCGATCTCGCGCTTGAACTCCACCTCGTGAAAGCCGCTGTGGAAGATCGTCACCTCATAGCCGCGATCGATCAGGCCGTTGACGATGAAAGGCCCGGTGGGCCCGGTGCCACCGACGACCAGGGCTGTTTTCATGCGCTTTCCCCTATGCAGGAACGAACCTGTGTGGCCGGTGGCGCGAAGCGTGCCGTGCCGTTCATGCGGCGGCGCCGGCGGCGATGCCAGCGTCGATGAGACGCGCGATTTCGCCGTCGTCACAACCGATTTCGGCAAGGACTGCGCGGGTGTCGTCGCCCGGCAGCGGCGCTACGTTGCGCAATTGCGCCGGTGTGGCGCCCAACTTGATCGAAAAGCCCAGTTGTCGGCCGGGTTTGCCGTCGCGGTCCGCGCAATCGATCACCATGTCGCGCGCCTGCACATGCGGGTCGGCGAACACTTCGTGGATGTCGTTGACCGGCGCCGCCTGACTTTCCTGGCTGCCGTGAAAGATCGCCAGCCAGGCATCGCGCGTGCGCGTGCGCAGGCGCGCACGCACGGTTTCGAACAACTCGTCGCGCCGGCTGCGGTCGTAGCGCAGCGGAATCAACTCGGGCAGGTCGATGCTGCGACAGAAATTGGCCCAGTGGTGCGGCTCCAGATTGGTGGTGCACAGGTACTTGCCGTCGGCGGTCTGCCATACGCCGGACACCGGATTGGGCCGGTTCAGGCGCGGCACTGTCGTGCCCTGCAGTGCCTGCACCGACGCCAGGATCGAAAAGTCCAGGCTGGCGTCGGTCATGCTGATGTCGATGTGCTGGCCGGACCCGCTGGCGTCGCGCGCGCGCAGCGCCAGCAGGATGCCGATGCTCGCATGCAGCCCGGCGCTGACATCGCCGACCGGCGTGCCCAGAAGGCGCGGCACGTTGTCCGGCAGGTCGCTGTTCAAGTGCAATAGTCCCGCCACACCCAGGCCCATGGGATCGTGCCCGGGCCAGTCGCGATAGGGGCCGTTCTGGCCGAACAGCGACACCGAGCAATACACCAGACCCGGATGGTCTTGCGACAGCGCCTTGTAACCCAGCCCCAGGCGCTCCATCACACCAGGTCGGAAGCCTTCGACCAGCACATCGCAAGTGGCGGCGAGGCGGCGGCCAATTGCCTGGCCGCGCGCACTTTTGAGGTCGAGCACGATGGAGCGCCGGTTGCGTCCGGTGCTGTCGAATGCAGGGTCGGCCTGGAATGGCGAGCGTTGCTCCGGCGGCACCTGCGCCGCCTGCAGGGCGCGGCGACCGGCGGCGGCTTTCGGGGGCGCCTGCACGCGGATCACCTCGGCGCCGAAATCGGCCAACTGCATGCAGCAAAACGCGGTCGGCAGGAAGTCGCCCAATTCGAGCACGCGAATTCCTTGCATCGGCAGTGCCATTGACGATCTCCCCGCGGCAGACCCGCCATTGTGTTAGCAGAACAACTATTCTATACTCGGAATTGCCGGCTTGTCATGCCTGGTGTCGGGAAAATCTCCGCGTCCACACCGTTATGGGGCGGCGCGAGATTCAATTTCAAGGAGCACCAGCATGGGTTTCGCAACCATCACCGATGCAGCCGTGGCCGAACTGCGCTCGCGCATCGGCAGGCCGATCAGCCGGGTCACCGCGCCGTTTTACCGCGAAATCAACGGCGACGCGGCACGCAACTTCGCGCGCGCCATCGGCGACGACAATCCGCTATGGGTCGATCCGGAGTATGGCGCAGGCACGCGCTGGGGCGGGCAGCTGGCGCCGCCGGCCATTCTCTATTCGACTGAAAACACCGTCAGCGGCGCCGTCGAGGGCTTGGCCGGCGTGCATGCCATGTTCGCGGGCACCGATTGGCACTGGTTCGAGCCGATTCGCGTCGGCACCACCATGCGCACCGTCGCCACCCTGAAAGACATGGTCGAGCACAAGACACGCTTCGCCGGCCGCTCGTTCCAGCAGATCTATTACATACAGTTTTTCGACCAGAACAACACCCTGCTTGCCGAGGCCGATTCCTGGTGTTTCCGCACCGAGCGCGACACCGCGCGCGAATCCGGCACCAAGTACGACAAGGCGCTGGAGGAAATGCATGTTTACAGTGATGCAGACATCGAGCGCTGTTTCGCGCAGTACCGGCAGGAAAAGCCGCGCGGCCGCGCGAAGCGCCTGTGGCAGGACGTAGAGGTGGGTGATGCCATCGACACCATGCTCAAGGGCCCGTACACGGTGACCGCGGCGGTGTGCTTCATGCAGGCTTGGGGCAACTACGCGATGCACAATCACCGCATCGCCTACCAGTACTACGATCGCCACAAGAAGCTGGCGCCGCGCAACCGGCAGAACGTGCCGGAGCCGCCGGTGCGGGTGCACTGGGACAACGAATTCGCGCGTACCGTCGGTGTGCCCGCAGCCTACGATTTCGGGCCGGAACGGGTGGCCTGGATGTCCCACATGCTGACCGACTGGATGGGCGACGACGGATTCCTGAGGCGTCTGAACACGCAGATCCGGCGCCACAATCCGGTCGGCGACGCCGTCTGGTGCAACGGCACGGTGACCGGCAAGACGGTGGAGGGCGCGCGCCACCTGGTGCAGTGCGAGGTGCAGGGCGTCAACCAGGTCGGTGCCTTGTCGATCAAGGGTTACGCCGAAGTGGAACTGCCGGTCGCATGAGCGTCGCGGCGAGCGGCAACGCAGGCGGCAGCAGCGGCGCCACGCCGGCAGTCTGGCAGGGGCCTTTGGCCGGGCTCAAGGTGCTTGACCTTTCGCGCGTGCTGGCCGGGCCCTTCGTCACCCAGTTGCTGGGTGATCTGGGTGCCGAGATCCTGAAGATCGAAACGCCCGGGCACGGCGACGATACGCGCACCTTTCCGCCTTTTGTCGGCGGCGAAAGCCATTACTTCATCGCGCTGAACCGGCAAAAGCAAAGCCTGGTGATCGATTTGCAAGAGCCGCGCGGCGCGCAATTGCTGCGCGACCTGGCGGCCAAGTCCGACGTGCTGGTCGAGAATTTCCGCCCTGGCGTGATGCAGCGCCTCGGGCTCGACTACGCGACCCTGGCACAGATCAACCCGCGCCTGATTTATTGCGCGGTCAGCGGGTTCGGCCTGTCCGGACCGCTCAAGGACAAGCCTTCATTCGACATCGTCACGCAGGCCATGAGCGGCGTTCTGAGCGTCAACGGCGAAGCCGGCGCCACGCCGGTCAAGCTGGGCCTGCCGCTGGGCGACCTGAGCGGCGGCATCTTCGGCTCCATCGGCATCCTTGCGGCGCTTCACGAGCGCCACGCCAGCGGGCGCGGGCGGATGGTCGACATCAGCCTGCACGACGGCATGCTGGCCATGCTGGGTTACCTGTCGCAACTGTATTTCCTGAGCGGTCGCGACCCGCAGCCGGTCGGCACCAGCCACCCCAGCGTGGTGCCGTATGGTTCGTTTCCCGCCAGTGACGGCCAGATCATCATCGCCTGCCTGACACAGGGTTTCTGGGGGCGCCTGTGTGCCGCGCTGGAGCATCCCGAATGGACTGACGATGCGCGCTTCAATTCGACCGTGCTGCGCCTTGCAAACCGCGCCTTGGTTGACCGTATGATCGGTGCGGTGACCCAGGGTCGCACGGTGGCCGAGTGGGCCGCGCGACTCAGCGCCGCCGATGTGCCGAATGCACCGGTGCTCGGGGTAGGGGCGGCGCTCAACCATCCGCACTCGGCGGCGCGCGAGATGGTGGTCGATTCCGTGCACCCGCGCGCCGGGCCGATCCGCATGGTCGGCCGCCCGATCAAGTTTCCCGGCGCCAGCCAGCCGCCACTCCAACCTTCCCCCGTGCTCGGGCAGCACACGCGCGAGGTGCTGCGCCGCGAGTTGGGCTTAGATGAGGCCACGCTCGAGCAGTTGGCGCGCGACGGCGTGATTGACCGCATCGATGCGGCCACGTGCGCCAGATGAGTGACTCGCTCTCCGGCATTCGCGTTGTCGAATGGGGCGAACTGATCGCGGCGGCCTACTGCGCCAGGTTGCTCGGCGAATTCGGCGCGCAAGTGGACAAGGTCGAGGCGCCAAACGGCGATTCGGCGCGCGGCTACGGGCCGTTTCCGGGGGGTATTGCCGACCCGGAGAGTTCCGGCATCTATGTTTTCCTGAATGGCGGCAAGCGCAGCATTGTGGCCGATGCCGAGACCGCGGCCGGCATGCAGGTGCTGCACGGGCTGATCGCGCGCGCCGACGTATTCGTGACCAACCAGCCAATCGCGCTGCGCCGCCGCCTCGGGCTGGACGCGGCCGCCCTGCGTGCGCGCTACCCGGGCCTGATCGTGGTCAGCCTTTCGATATTTGGCGACAGCGGACCGCACGCCCAAGTGCCGGCGCAGGCCATCGATGCGTATGCCGCCAGCGGCACCGCCTGGGTGATCGGCGAGCCCGCGCGCGAGCCCCTGATCGTGCCGCTGCTGCAGGCCGATTACCAGGCCGGCGCGCACGCTGCGGCGGCGGCGCTGATGGCGCTGATTGCACGCCGCCGCCGGCCGCAGCCGGGCGCCGCGAGCGCAGGCGAAAGCATCGACATCGCCAGTGCCGACATCTTTGCCGCTGCCGCCGGATCCAACGGCATGATCTACCTGTACTACGGCCTGCAGAAATGGGCGCGTGCCGGGCGCCGCGCCTTCGCCTCCGGCGGGCCCTATCCCTACGTCATCCTGCCATGCAAGGATGGCGCGGTCTGCCTGATCGGCCGTGCGCGCCATGAATGGGCGCGCCTGGTCGAGGCCATGGGGCAGCCGGACTGGAGCGCCGATCCGCGTTATCAGGACCTGCATGCGATGGGCCGCGATTATCCCGATGAGGTCGATGCGCTGATCACACCCTGGCTGATGCGGCACACCCGTGCCGAACTCATGCGCCTGGCGGAACAACACGGATTTCCGCTCGGGCCCTTGCGCACCATGGCCGAGGTGGTGGCATCACCGCAGTTCGCCCAGCGCGGGTTTTTCCGCCAGGTGCCGCATGCGAAGCACGGCGCGATCACGGTGCCGGGCGTGCCGTGGCTGCGGGCCGATCGGCAGGCGCCGGTGCCACTTGCGGCGCCGCGCCTGGGTCAGCATACTTCCGAGGTTCTGCGTGAGCTCGGACTGGCTTGCGAAGCGGTGCCGGCATGAGCGCGGCGCCAGCGCTCGCTTCGGTGCAGGCGCCGGCGCATGCGCGGCCGCTCGAGGGTTTGCGCGTGCTCGATTTCAGCTGGGTCTGGTCGGGGCCGCTGGTGACCTCGATGCTCGCCGAATTCGGCGCCGAGGTGATCAAGGTGGAGCACGGCGAGCGCCTCGACAGCTCGCGCCTGCGCGGCCGGCCGCTGATCGATGGCCAGCCGGCGCCGGGGCCGAGCATCGAGATCGGGCCGTATTTCCACCAGACCAATCACGACAAGCTGGGCATCACGCTCGATCTCAAGTCGCCTCAGGCGCAGGCTTTGCTCGACCACCTGGTGGGCATCAGCGATATCGTGGTCGAAAACCTGAGCCCGGGCGCGCTCGAGCGTGCGGGCCTTGGCTACCAGCGCCTGTGCAAGCTCAACCCGCGCCTGATCTACCTCTCGCTTGCGGCTGCGGGTCAGAGCGGGCCGCTCAGCGGCATGCGCGCCTATGCGCCGATCATGTCGAGCTATTGCGGCTTCGAGGCGCTGATCGGCTACACCGGCTGCGATCCGATCGGCATGATGAATTTCGGCTATGGCGATCCGAATGCGGCGATTCATGGCCTGCTGCCGCTGCTGGCGGCGATCCATGAGGTCGAGGCGTCCGGCTGCGGGCAACACATCGACATGTCGCAGATCGAGGCGTTGCTGGCGGTGGTGGCGGAGCCGGTGATCGATTACTTCATGAACGGCCGCGATGCCGTGCCGACCGGCAATCGGCATCGGCAAATGGCGCCGCACGGCATTTATCCGGCCGCCGGGGAGGAGCGCTGGGTATCGATTGCGGTCGCCGACAATGCGCAGTGGCAAACCTTGATCGGTCTGATGGAGCGGCCGGCCTGGGCCTCCGATCCTGCATTCACCGATGCCGGCGAACGCGTGTCGCGCTGGGCGGAGCTGGATCGCGAACTGGCATGCTGGACCCGCAGCCACGAGCAGGCGCATCTGGTGGCGTTGTTGCGCGCTGCCGGTATCGCCTGTTCGCCGGTGCAGGACATTGCCGCCCAGTGGGCTGACCCGCACTTCGAAGCGCGCGGCCTGCGGCAGAGTGTGACGCACCCGATCTCGGGGCCGGAACTGTTGTACCGCACACCTTGGAACATGGAGGTCAACCGACCCGAAATTCGCGCAAGCGCACCGCTTTTGGGCCAGCACAACGACTATGTTTTCAAGACTCTGCTCGGGCTGGGCGACGCCGATGTGGCGCGCCTCAAGGCCGCTGGCGTGCTTGCCTGAGGTGATGCCGAACGCCATGCCTTGCCGCCCCGACTGAGCACGTGTAGAAGAGATCGAAGCCAATGACCATGATCACCGATATCGATTCCCAGCCTGCTGCCCTGGCCGAATTTTCCTGGGACAAGCTTTGGCAATTGTTCGACGGCAGCGCCGGGAGCATGAACCTGGCGCACGAGTGTCTTGACCGTCATGCGGGCAAAGGCACGGCAGTGAGCATCAAGTTCGCCGACGGGCGCCTTGAGCATCACGACTTTGCCAAGTTGTCGGAGCTGACCGCGCGCTTCGCCAACTGGCTGGTGCAACGCGGCATTGCGAAGGGTGAACGGGTCGCGGTGATGCTCGAGCCTTCGCTCGGCTTTTATGTCGGCATGTTCGGCGCGGTCAAGCGCGGCGCCATCGGTGTGCCGCTATTCACGCTATTCGGGCCCGCAGGTCTGGCGCTGCGCATCAATGACTGCAAGCCGCGGGTGCTGCTGGTCGATGGCGACGCAAGCGCGCTGGCGGCGCAGTTTCCCGATATGCTGATAGTGCGGGTGGATGCCGTGTTCTGGGCCGAACTGGCGGCGCAAAGCCCCGCTTTCGCAAGCGACACGCGGGCCGGCGACCTGGCGATCTTCCAGTACACCTCGGGCACCACGCGCGAGCTGCCGGAGGCGGTCAGGCACTCGCATCGCGCCGTGGTCACCCTGATGATCGCCGCGCTTTACGGCGTGGGCCTGCGGCCCGGCGACCGCTACTTTTGCCCATCTTCGCCTGCCTGGGGCCACGGTCTGTGGCATGGCACCATCGCACCGCTGGCGCTGGGCATCCATATCGGCGCCTATTCGGGGCGCTTCGATCCTGGGCGCATCGTCGAGGCCCTGGAAGAGCTGAAGATCGACAACTTCGCCGCCGCCGCCACCGTGTACCGCATGATTCGCCATGCCAACCTGTTGCAACCGGGTCGCTTGAATATTCCGAAAATTTCCTTTACCGGCGAGCCGATCGATGACGATACTGCGGCCTGGGTCCTGCGCACCCTGGGCAGCCCCGCCTGCAGCATGTACGGCACCACCGAGGTCGGGGTGGTGATCGCCAACTACCCCGGTTTCAAGGATTACCACGTCAAGCCGGGAACGCTTGGCAAGCCGGTGCCGGGCTGGCAGGTGGCGATCATCGATCGCACCGGTGCGGAGTTGCCGCCGGGCGAATCCGGCGAGATCGCGGTCAAGCGCAAGGGCGAATGGTTCTACATCAAGGATCGCGGTAGGCGCGATGCCGATGGCTATTTCTTTCACGAAGGGCGCTCGGACGACGTGATCATCTCGGCCGGCTGGACCATGAGCGCGGTGGAAATCGAGAACAGCCTCTTGAAGCACCCGGCGGTGCTCGAAGCGGCGGTGATCGGCGTGCCGGACGCGATGCGCGGCCAGGTGGTGCGTGCCTACATCGTGGCGCGCGGCGGCGGCGAGGCAGCGGTCGAAGACATCCAGGCCTTCATGAAGACGCAGTTGTCGCAGCACGAGTATCCGCGGCAGATCGAGTTTGTCAGCGAGCTGCCGAAAACCCCGGCGGGAAAAATCAACCGCAAGGTGCTGCGCGACCGTGCGGCGCAAGCCAACGCCTGAACCCCCGAAACACCTGGCAGCCCCGCAGGACGCAGGGTCTTGTCATGCAACATGCAATTCGCAATTGAATTCAAAAAGGAGAAGTCATGTCACAGGAAATTGAACGCGAGTTTGTCGGCATCACTGCAGCGGCACTGGATGATCTGCGCAAGCGGGTCGGCGTCAAGATCGAAAACACCCTGGAGCCCTGGTGCTACGAGGCCACGCGTGACAACATCCGCCACTATGCGCACGGCATCGGCGACGACAACCCGCTGTGGTGCGACCCGGCCTATGCGAAGACCACGCGCTATGGCGACGTCGTCGCGCCGCCGTCGTTCATCTTTGCCCTGAGCCGCATCATCAGCGGCTATGTCGGCGGCCTGCCCGGCATTCATGCGATGTTCGCCGGCACCGATTTCAACTGGATGAAGCCGATCCGCCGCAACGCGCAGATTTCCACCGTCGCCTATTTGAAGGACTTGGTCGAGCACAAGACGCGCTTTGCCGGCCGCTCGATCCAGCAGATTTACCACGTCGACTTTTTCGACGAGACCGGCAGCCAGCTGGCGGCCGCCGATTCATGGTGCTTCCGCACCGACCGCGACATCGCGCGCGAATCCGGCACCAAGTACGAGCATCTCAAGGAAAAGAAGCAGAAGGTCTACACGCCCGAAGAGATCGAGGCGATCTACGCGCTTTATGCAAAAGAGGAAATCCGCGGCAAGACCCCGCGTTACTGGGAAGACGTGGTCGAAGGCGAGACGCTGCCGACCACCGTCAAGGGGCCGATGACCATCACCGGCTTCATCTGCTACACCCAGGGCTGGGGCGGCCTCTACATCCGCGCCCACAAGCTGGCCTACAAGATGATCTCCAGGCATCCTGGCACCGGCATCAAGAACCGCTTCGGCATTCCCGATTGCCCCGAGCGCGTGCACTGGGAAGAGGAGTTCGCGCACAAGGTGGGCGCGCCGGGCGCCTACGACTACGGCCCCGAGCGTTGCTCCTGGTTGTCGCATGCGGTCACCAACTGGATCGGTGACGACGCCGAACTGCGTAATCTGCACACCCAGATTCGCCGCCACAACCCCGAAGGCGACACGCTCTACATCGATGGCCAGGTCAGCCGCAAATACATCCAGGATGGCAAGAAGCTTATTGAGTTCAGCCTGATCGGCAACAACCAGGATGGCGAATTGTCGATTCAGGGGCGGGCCACGGCGGAGTTGCCGGGCAGGCCTTGAGCCAACAGGTGGGCCCATTGGCGCTCGGCACAAGGGGCGTCGCGTCGACCGCGGAATCGCGGCAGGGCGCGACATTTTCCGGCAACTGGTTTATCGTGCTGCACAACGCACCCGCAGTGCGCACCGCGGAGCCGCAATGCCTGCCTCGACTGGCACCCCACGCTCGATTTGTCTGATCACCGGTGCCTCGTCGGGCATCGGTGCAGCGCTTGCCGCCTGCTTCGCCCAGGGCGGCTACGACCTGGTGCTGGTGGCGCGCGGCAAGGGGCGTGTGCTCAACGTGGCCTCGATCGCCGCGTTCCAGCCGATTCCGCTGCTGGCCACCTACGCGGCGACCAAGGCCTATGTATTGTCATTGTCGGAATCGCTGTCGGAAGAACTCAAGGGCAGTGGCGTCAGCGTAACCGCATTGTGCCCAGGTGTCACCGCCACCGCCATGCTGGGCAAGGCGACCGAGGCCAATGCGCAGTTGTCGAAGCTGCCGGCCCTCATGATCGGCCGCGTCGAAGAGGTGGCGGCCGAGGGCTACGCGGCCTGCATCAGGGGGGACGCGATCAAGGTGCCGGGCGTGCTCAATCTGGCCAGCGTGCTGGCGGCGCGGGCGGCGCCGAAATGGCTGGTGCGGCGCATTGGCGGCGCGCTGGCACGACGCGCGGGTGGCGCGTAGCGAGCAACGCGCGCTCGAGGCGGCGACGAACTCAACCCATCTGGATTATTCAATCGCGAAATGGTTGCAAGCATGGAAACCAAAAAGCCGGCGGTGACACTTGACCAGACCAAGCCGGGCGACAACGGCGCCCTCGATGCCCTGGTCATCGGCGCCGGCTTTGCCGGCCTCTATCAACTTTTGTGCTTGCGCGACCGCCTGGGTCTTTCGGTGCAGGTGCTCGAAGCCGCTGCGGGAGTCGGCGGCACCTGGTACTGGAACCGCTATCCGGGTGCGCGCTGCGACTCGGAGAGTCATGCTTATTGCTTCACGTTTTCAGAGGATCTGGTGCGTGAGTGGGAATGGTCGGAGCGCTATCCCGGCCAGGCCGAGGTGTTGCGTTATCTCAATTACGTGGCCGAGCGCTTCGACCTGAAGCGCGACATTCGTTTTGATACCCGGGTCACCTCCGCCCACTGGGATGCGGCGAGCAATCTGTGGTGTGTGGGCACCGCGGCCGGTGACCAGTTCAAGGCACGCTTTCTGATCACCGCCGTCGGTTGCCTGTCGTCGGCCAATGTTCCACAGATTCCTGGCCTGGCGGACTTCGCCGGGCGCTGGTACCACACCGGGGAATGGCCGCATGAAGGTGTCGATTTTGCGGGCAAGCGGGTCGGGCTGATCGGCACCGGCTCCACCGGCATTCAGGCGGTGCCGGTGATCGCCGCGAGTGCCGCCCATTTGACCGTGTTCCAGCGCACGCCGACCTACAGCGTGCCGGCGCGCAATGCGCCGCTGAGCGACGAATTCAAGCGCTACGTCAAGGACAACGCGGCCGCGATTCGCCAGACGATGCAGTCAACCCCCAACGGCCACCCCTTCACCATTGCCGAGCGCCTGGCCTTGGAGACAGCGCCCGAGGAACGCCAGGCCCTGTATCAAGCGGCATGGGAAAAGGGCGGGCTGCAGTTCCGTGCCACCTTCAAGGATCTGCTGGTCAGCATGGCGGCCAACGACACCGCCGCCGACTTCCTGCGCGGCAAGATCCGCGCGGTGGTGCAGGATCCGGTTAAGGCCGCGATGCTGTCCGATATCGACCACCCCTATGCCGCCAAGCGGCCGCCGATCGACACCGACTATTTCGAGGCCTTCAATCGCGACAACGTCGATTTGGTCAACCTCAAAGCCGAACCGATCGAGCGCGTCACCGCGCGCGGCATTCGCACCGCGGCCGCCCTGGTGCCGCTGGACATCATCGTCTTCGCCACCGGTTTCGACGCCATGACCGGCGCCCTGTTGCACATGGATATTCGCGGCAGGGAGGGGCGCACCCTGGCCGACGCCTGGGCCGCGGGGCCGCGCAACTATCTGGGCCTGCAGGTCGCGGGTTTCCCGAACCTTTTCATGATGACCGGGCCCGGCAGCCCGTCGGTGCTGTGCAACATGCCGGTGCCCATCGAGCAGCATGCCGAGTGGATCGCCGACTGCATCGCCCACATGCGCGCCAAGGGGCTGACCTGCATCGAGACCAGCGAGGCGGCGATGGACGACTGGGTCGAAAAGGTCAATGCCACTGCCGAGGCGATCCTGTTGAGCCGTGCCCGGCATTCCTGGTACTACGGTGCCAACATTCCCGGCAAACCGCAGGTGTTCATGCCCTACGCCGGCGGCATGGCGCGCTACAGGGCGATTTGCGACGATGTCGCGGCGCGCAACTATGCAGGCTTCGTCGTCAGTCATTGAGAGTGGGGCGGCAACCAGCCTGCCTGCGCTACCGCGGGCCAGGCAGCCGATGCATCAGGCTTTTGCGTGACAATCGAAGCGCAACCATAGCCCATGCACGGGTTGCGACCACAACCAGACAAGGAAACACCGATGCCCCGATTCAAGCTGTTATGCCGCCTTGCCATGCTTGCCTGCGCGCTGGCCGCGGCGCCCGCCGGCGCCCAGCAATACCCGACCAAATCCGTGCGCATCATGGTGCCCTACGCACCGGGCGGTGGCACCGACATCCTGGCGCGGCTGTTCGCGCAAAGGCTCACCGAGGCTTGGGGCCAGTCGGTGGTGGTGGAAAACCGCCCGGGCGCGGACGGCGTGATCGGCTCGGAGGTGATTGTCAATTCCCCACCGGACGGTCACAACCTGGTGCTGGTGGTCGCTGCCCACCTGATCAACCCGTTCGTCAAGGCCAGACTGCCGTTCGACGTGGTCAAGGATTTCACGCCGGTCACCCTGGTGTCGGCCTCGCCCTGGGTTGTGGTGGTCAACCCCACGGTGCCTGCCAACAACATTCGCGAGCTGATCGCGCTGGCCAAGGCGCAGCCCGGCAAGCTGGTGTTCGGCAGCTCGGAACCTTCGTCGCGCCTGGCCGGCGAGCAGTTCAAGGTGCAGGCCGGCGTGGATCTGCTGCATGTGGCCTACAAGGGCGGCTCGCAGATCATGACCGATCTGCTGGGCGGCCACATCCAGGTGGGTTTCACCAGCGTACTGACCGTATTGCAGCACTACAAGAGCGGCAAGCTGCGCGTATTGGGCGTAGGCGGCAGGAACCGCTCGCCTTCGATGCCCGACATCCCGACCGTGATCGAGGGGGGGCTGCCCGGATACGAGACCTCCGCCTGGTACGGACTGTACGCGCCGCCCGCCACCCCGGCTGACGTGGTGAACAAGATCCAGCGCGAGATTGCGCGCATTGCCCGGCTGCCGGAGGTGCGCGACCGCCTGACGCAATTGGGCGCCGAGCCGGTGGCCAATACGCCGGAAGAATTTGCAGCTTTCGGCAGGAGCGAGTATGCAAAGTTCGAGAGACTGGTGCGGGAGGCGGGAATGAAGCCCGAATAGCGGATGCGCCAGAGCGACAAGCGATGCTTTGGTGCGTGGGGGAGACCGCATGAATACCTGGCAACTGGGCAACGTGCGCGTCGATCGCGTGGTGGAGTTCGAGATGCCGCTGCTGCCGCCGGCGGTCCTGTATCCGGCCTCGACCCCCGCGGCGATCGAACGGCACCGCCACTGGCTGGAGCCACGGCTGCTCGATCGCGCCAGTGGCCTCCTGGTGCTGGGCATGCACAGCTTTCTGGTGCGCAGCCGCCATCACACCATCCTGGTGGACGCCTGCAGTGGCAACGACCGGCCGCGTCCGAACAAGCCGCGCTACCACATGAGGAACTGGCCATTCCTCGCCAATCTTGCGCGCACCGGTGTCACCCCTGCGGATATCGACTTCGTGCTGTGCACCCACCTGCACGTCGATCACGTCGGCTGGAACACGCACCTGGTCGATGGGCGCTGGGTACCGACCTTTCCCAATGCCAAGTACCTGTTTGCCCGCGCGGAGTGGGACTACTGGCGCGAGCACTACAAGACCGAGGCATTCCGCGATGATCCCTACTACCAGGACAGCATCCTGCCGGTGATCGAGACTGGTCAGGTCGAGTTGGTCGAGAGCGACTACGTGTTCGATGAGGAAGTCTGGCTCGATCCCACGCCAGGCCACACGCCGGGTCATGTGGCGCTGCACATTCGCTCAGGTGGCCATGAATGCGTGATGAGCGGCGACCTGATGCACCACGCGCTGCAATGCGCGGAGCCTGACTGGAGCAGTTGCTTTTGCGTCGATCCGGCGCACTCTGCGCGCACCCGGCGCGCCTTTCTGGCGCGCTACGAAGGCACACCTGTGCGCATCATGCCGGCGCATTTCCCTGCGCCCTCCGTCGGCACGATCGTGCGCGCAGGCAATGCCTGGCGTTTCCGCTTCGAAGGCGAGGATTGAGGAATGGTTCGGCCCGCAGGCATTGCAGGCGCTCGGCTGCCTTGCACGCCGCGAAAGTTGGCGTCATCTCAAGGCGGCCGGCGGCGATCGCGGTTCGCGGCAGGTTTTGCGCAGGCGCCATCGGAGGTACGTTGTGACGACACGCGCTTTCTCTGGTTAAATGAGGTTCGCAGTCAAGCTGGTTCGATGGATGTCCGGCACGGTTGTTGCGTGCGAGGGTGCGAGGGTGCGAGGGCATAACGGGCCTCGGAAGCGTTCGAACAGTGCATTCACTTGAAGAAGGAAGCGCATCATGAATCGTCGATTTGCCGGGTACCTCCGTGGTTTGTTTTTCGGCGTTGCCTTGTGTGCTGCGCTCACGCCAGTGCACGCAGCCGACCCCACCGCCACGGTCATGCTGGTGGCCACGCCCAAACTGGCCGACCCGATCTATCGCGCTTCGGTGTTGGTGGCAAGCCCCCTTGCGGACGGGCGCTTTGTCGGTTTCATCGTCAACAAGCCGACCAGACTGACCCTGGGCCAGGCGTTTCCCGAGCATGGCCCCTCAAAGAAGGTGGTCGACCCGATTTTTCTCGGCGGGCCGGAACAGGCCAACAAGCTGTTTGCCCTGGTGCAACGCGCACAAAGCCCGGGCAGAGGATCGATGCGGCTGTCGCCGGATCTGTTTCTGGTGCTGGCGGGCGATACTGTGGACAAGGTCATCGAGCAGGATGCCGAGCACGCACGCTTTCTGTTCGGCGCAGTGATCTGGCAGCCGGGCGAACTGGATTCGGAAATCAAGCGCGGGGCCTGGTTTGTGGAAGAGCCCGACACCGGCGTGATGATGCGCAAGGAAACCGGCAAGCTATGGCAGGAGCTCTTGCAGCGCAGGGGTGTTGACGGCGGCGGCGAGGGCAGTCTGCGCGGCTATATCTAGTACCGCTTGCGGACCATGAAGGGCGGCACTGATGGAGATGGTTGAAAACGGCGTTGCCGGTTTGGTCTGGCGCGACAATTTTGATCTGGGCTTCGGCCCGATGGACGCTATCCACCGCGAGTTTGTCGAGCTGGTCGCCGCGGTGCAGGCGGCGCCGGACGAAGAACTGGTGGCGCGACTCGCGGCCCTGGCAAGCCACTGCGCCAGCCACTTCGAGGAAGAAAACAAGTGGATGATCGATACCGACTTTCCGCCCAAGGATTGTCATATCGACGAGCACAACGCGGTTCTCAATTCGATCCGCTTGGTGCAGGCCCTGCTGATCGAAGGCGATACCGCGAACTGTCGCCGGCTCGCCGGCGAACTCGCCAAATGGTTTCCCGGGCATGCCGATTATCTTGATTCGGCGCTGGCGCACTGGATGTGCAAGCGCCGCTTCGGCGGCAAGCCGGTGGTGTTTCGCCGCGAACCGGTCGATGAAAATTCACCCGCGCCGGGGAATCGCACGGCCCACGGGTGAAGGCCCGGCCGGGCTACACGCGGCTTATTTGGCGAACAGCGGATCGTCCTCGCGCCACGGCGAGATCTGCCCGGCATAGACCTCCGCGCCCTTGCGGAAATGCGCCGCTTCTTCGAGCGTCTCGACAAACGGCATGTTGACCGGGTAGAGCGCCGTGCCGCGCGGGCGCGCGCCGGATTTCGACACATGGCCCCACAAGGGGTGGCCCACCACTTCCTCGGCGATGGCCACGGCCTCGATCAGCTTGTCCAGGTTGTAGCCGGTCGCAATACCCATCTCGTGGCACAGATCGACGAAATCCTCGGTCGGCACCTGGCCGGCCGCGCGACCGTTGCCGCAATAGGGGCAGCCGCCCATGCCGCCCAGGCAGGTGTCGAACTCGCGTACGCCCAGCAACAGACCCTCGTAGTAGCTGGCGATGGTGGCGCCGCGCTGGTTGTGCAGGTGCAGGTGGAAATCGCTGACCTCGGGCCAACGTTCGCGAATCGCCTCGATGGTCTGGCGCACCAGGTGCGGCAGGTTCCAGCCCATGGCTTCGAGCAGCGATACGCGCGTCACCTTGATGCCGGCGGCATGCCATTTGTCGAACATCGTCGCCAGCAGGGCCATGCGCTGCTGGTGGCTGAACGGGCCCTCATAGTTGGAGCCGAAGGGGTTGCCGATGCCTACCGCGCCCTCGGTGGCACCAGCGGCACGCGCGGCCTCGATGGTCGCATCCATCGCCGCCAGTTGCTGCGCCTGGCTGCGGTTGTAGTTGCGCCGTGCGAAGGTGTCACACAGTTCGACGTTGGTGCGAAAGCGCTTGCCGCTGCGCACGTCAAGCTTGGGATAGTAGGAATCGGCGCGCTCGTAGCCCTTCTTGTTGAACACCGCGGCGGTGTAGGTGACGCCGGGCTTGGGCACGAAGCGCTCGGCGATCTCGTCGATTGCCGCCATCTGCGGCGTCCATTTCGGGTGCGCGAACGAACCGATGGCAATCACCTTGGCGCCGGTTTCGCCGAGCGCATCGAGCAGGCGCAGCTTGGCCGCCACCGGAATCGCGGCACTCTCGATCTGCAGCCCTTCGCGCATGGTGTCGTCGGTGATGATCACGGATTTCGGCAGGAGGCTCATGGTGGTTGGTCCTGGTGGATGGTCGAAAGGGTTGGCTGCTACGGCAGGTGAGAGAGTGGGAGTTTAACTCCGGCTGGGCGAACCGGTTGCGCTTGTGTCTTCGCTTGTGCCTTCGCTTGTGTCTTCGCTTGTGCCTTCGCTTGTGCCGTCGTCGCGCTTGCGCCGGGCATCGTGCCAGGTGTGCGCAGGCAAAGGCGCCGTGCTTGAAAAGCCGAGTCGCTAACTCTGTTATCGTCGCCGCATGCCGTTGGCTGTGCATGCCCTTGAATCGGGGAGTTCGCCGGCAAATCATGAATCTCGGCGCGCAGCATTGCCGCGCAAAGGACAGGCCTTGTCACCCGGAATCGAATACGCCTTCGCCGCCATGCTGTTTTTCGGCGCCGGCGACCTGATCTACAAGCGCGGAGCGGCGGCCGGTGCGCCGGCGCATCATTTCATGATGGTGCAAACCTGGTTCTTCATACCCAGCGTAATCCTGTTTGGCCTGGTCACCGGCACGCTGGTGTTCAACACGGGCGCGTGGTGGGGCGCGCTGGCCGGCGTGTTCATCGTGACCAGCTATTACAACTTCGCCTACTGCCTGAAAGCCGGCTCGATCAGCGTCGTGGCGCCGGTGTTTCGCCTGAGCTTCGCGCTGACAGCCGCACTCGCCGTGCTGCTGCTGGGGGAACCGCTCACCGCCTTCAAGCTCGCGGGCCTCTTTCTGGCACTTGCCGCGGTTTGGCTGCTGTTGGGCGCGCCGGCTGGCGCTGACGCTGCTGCGCGGCGCATGAGTCGCGCCCTGACGGTGCGTCTGCTGGTGGCGACTGTGGCCGCAGCGCTGGCGAATTTCACCTACAAGCTGGGTTTGCGCGCAGACGCCACCCCGGCGACGCTGCTGGTTACCCAGGCCTGCGTGGCCGGCGCGATCGCCACCAGTTTCGCCTTGCGGCTCGACGGTGCGGTGCGCCCGGTGCGGGCTGCGCTGCGTTACGCGCCGATAGCGGCGGTGGTGCTGGCAGCCGCCTTCATCCTGATGATCCAGGGCTTGCGGGTGGGCGAGGCAAGCGTTCTGGTGCCGGTGGCGCAAATGGGTTTCGTGGTGACCGCGTTGGCGGGCTTTGCGTTTCTGGGTGAGCCGTTCAACCTGCGCAAGGGGGTGGGGCTGGTGGTTGCCTTAGCGGCGATGTTGTGTCTGGCCCGTGGATAGGCTGAGAAAACGCTGAATAAGTCCTTGGATTTCAGGCTATCGAACAGAAGCTCCTTTCAATTCAACCGCTTGCAAGAGCGGCTTTCGCAACCTAAGGACTTATTCAGTGTTTCCTTAACGAGGCCGGATCGTCTGCACCGCCTTCATCCAGCGCGCCGTGTCCTCGTCCAGGAACTTGCGGAAGGCCTCGGTATCCATGAACGAGATCTCGCCGCCGGTGCTGGCCGTGCGCGTGCGGGTGGCCTCATCGGCAGCGGCTGCCGCTACCGCATCGGACACGCGCTTGATGACCTCCGGCGGGGTGCCCGTCGGTGCATGAAAGCCGTACCAGCTGATGACGGTGACATCCGGATAGCCGCTCTCGGCCATGGTCGGCAGGTCGGGCAGCACCGCTGAGCGGCGGTTGCTGGTGGTGGCCAGCGCGCGGATGCGACCACCGGAAATCGAACTCATCGCCACGTTCAAGGGCAGCACCGACATCGCCAGCTGGCCGTTGATCAGGTCGGCCAATACCGGCGGTCCGCCCTTGTAGCCGATGCTCTGGAATTCCAGCCCTGCGGCATGCTTGAGCAGCTCGATGGCCATGGTTTGCGGAGCGCCCGGGCCGCTGTCGCCGGTCGGCAGGCCCGGCTTCGCTTTCGCTGCGGCGACGAATTCCGCCAGTGTCTTGCTCGGATGCGCGGCCGGCACCACCAGCACGTTCGGCGCCTGGGTGAAGCGCGCCACCGGCACAAAGTCGCGTGGGTTCCAGCGTAGCCCGGTTTCCAGCAGCGGGTTGACCACCAGGAAGGTGGCGCTGGCCAGCAGGGTGTAGCCGTCGGGTGCGGAGCGTGCAGCGGCCTCGGGGCCGATGTTGGCGTTGGCACCGGGGCGGTTGTCGATCACCATTGCTTGGCCGAGGGTTTGCGCCATGTGGTTGGTGATCAGCCGCGTCATCACATCGACCGCGCCGCCCACCGGATAGGGCACGATCACGCGCACGGTCTTGTTGGGATAGGGCTGTGCCAGCGCGGCGCCGGCAGCCAGCGCCAGCAGCATGCCGCACGCCATGCGAAGCAAGTTTTTCATGAGGCGCCCTCAGACTACTTGCAGCGGCGCCACCAGCGGCGAACCCGGCACCCGAATGCCGTCCGGGCGGCCGCCGGCGGTCAGGCCCTGGAAGCGATCGGTCATGAATGGCGGCAGCGCCGGACCGTCGTCGCAGGCCAGCCACAGGCGCAGCAGGTGGCGGCGCTTTTCGACTTCCGGCCAATCCTCATAGGCGGTGCGCGAATGCAGGATCGAGTGATTGCACAGCACCTGGATGTCGCCGGGTCGAAATTCCATATCGAGATGGATGCGCGGGTCGGCCGCCAGCGCATCCAGATGGTTCATCGCCTCGATCTGTTGCGGCGTCAGGCGCGGCACCGCGGGCAGGGTCTGCGACTTGTTGATCGAGGATCGCACATAAGAGGCGATCATCCGGCCCTGGTGCGGCGTGAAGACGTTGATCTCGGCATACGGCTTCTTGCCTTCGGGAATCTCGCCCCAGCGGGTGTAGTACAGCGGCGCCATCAGGGTGCGTGCATGGTCGGGCCGGGTGCGCGCCATCTCGTTCCACAGGGTGGTTGAACTGGCGATCGACGACAGCCCGCCGGACCTGGAGGGACGCAGGCACAACAGCGCCACCAGGTCGGAGGAGTCGGCGTGGTAATTCAGGCGCGCACTGGTCTGGTAGCCGCGCACCTCGGGATCGGCATAGTCAAGCCCGAGATTGGTGACATGCCCGAGCACATGGCCCTGACCATTTTGCGATACCGGTTCGCCGAGGTACAGGCCCAGGCCCCAGTAGGCAAGCGCCGACTGGCGCAGCGTGTAGCGTTCGACCGGGATGCCGCGCAGAAGCATGAAGCCGCGGCCATGCAGGGTTTCGCGGCGCACCCGTTGCAACAGGGGTTCGAGTGAGGGCAGCGGAAAATCCTGGCGCCTGATGTCGATGACGTCGTCGATCGCTTCGGCCTGGCGCACCGCAGCGTCGATTTCCGCGATTTCCGTCGGCGTGAACTGGTGGATCCAGTCGCTGCGCTGCTGCAGGTCCGGGCCAAACCAGGACTGCTCGTTGTCGAATCGCGGCAGGGGGGCAAGTTCGATTGGCGCTGTGAGAGTGCTTGCTTGCATGGTTTGTATCCTCCGTTGGCCAGCGGCACCACGGCCGTCGATTTTTTGGTGTGTCGGCACATCTTGTGCAGTGCGATGCCGACTTGGCTGGACTGCTGTCCCGCAATGATAGTACGATTGCAGGCGATCATCGGTGCTGCACGCGTTCCTTCAAGAACACGCATCGGTCAAACAACAAATTGGAGCCAGCCATGCCAATCGAAATGCACGCAGTCGATCACCCTTCAGTCTGGCGTGGCCCCGACCTGGCCGCACGCTCCGACTGGATCGTCCGCCTGGATGGCGCCGACTGCGCCGAACTCGATGCCGCGCTGGTGCAGGCCAAGGCGCGTGGCATCGACATTCCCGCGTTGTCGAAAAAGGATTTTCCGGTACCGGGTGTGGAGAGGAAACTCGCCGGCGTTCTGCACGATCTCGAAAACGGCCGCGGCTTTGCCCTGCTGCGCGGCCTGCCGGTCGAGCGCTACTCGAAAACCGACGCGGCCCTCATCTATTGGGGCATCGGCGCGCACTTCGGCCCGGCCTTCGCGCAAAACGCGCAGGGCGACATGCTGGGCCATGTACGCGACCTCGGCGCCGACTGGCGCTCGGACATGAAGGCGCGCGGCTACCAGACCCGCTTGCGCCTGCCGTTTCACAACGATTCGACCGACGTGGTGGGACTCATGTGCCTGCGCCGCGCCAAATCCGGTGGTGATTCGCTGATCGTCAGTTCGACTGCTGTGCATAACCAAATGCTGGCACGCCGCCCGGACCTGGCACGCGCGCTCTACGAACCGTTTTGCGTCGACCGGCGCGACGAGGAATCGGCGGGACAGAAGCCTTATTACGTCACGCCCTGCTTTAACTGGTTCGGTGGCCGCATGTTCATCCGCTACAACCGCACCTTCATCGAGTCGGCACAGCGATTCCCCGAGGTGCCGCGCCTGACCGCGCGGCAGATCGAGGCGCTCGACCTGATGGATGAATTGTGCAACGACCCGCAGCTGCGCCTGGAGATGCCGTTCGAACCGGGAGACATGCAGTTCGTCTGCAATTACGCGATCCTGCATTCGCGCAATGATTACGAGGATTATCCCGAGCCCGAGCGCAAGCGGCACCTGCTGCGCCTGTGGCTGCGCACGCCGGGCTTCGCGCAGTTGCCGCCGGCGTTCGCCGATCGCAATGCCGACATGCTGGCTTGGCAGAAAAGCCCGAGGGCGCCGGTGTTCGACGCCAGCGAGATCGTCGCCGAACTCGCACATTGAGCGGCCGCGCGCTCGCATCAACGCATCACGCCACACGGAGGATTCCATGCTTGCATCGGGCAATCGCGCGCTGTCGCGTCGCATTTTCGGGTTTCTGGCCTTGGCAACTGCGCTATGCGGCGGCGGCTTGGCCATCGCGCAGGGCCGTTATCCGGAGCGGCCGATCCGCCTGGTGATTCCGTTCGCGCCAGGTGGCGAGACCGACATCTTCAGTCGCGCCATCGTAGCCAAGCTGGGCGATGTGCTGGGCCAGCAGATCGTGCTGGAGAATCGCGCCGGTGCCACCGGCATCGTCGGCAGTGAGTATGTCGCCAAGAGCAAGCCGGACGGCTACACCCTGATTTTCGGCACCGCCGCCACCCATGCGCTCAATCTTGCGGTATTCAAGACCCTGCCTTACCACCCGCTGCGCGACTTCGAGCCGATCGCCTTTGTCGGCTCGGTGCCGCTGGTGCTTTTTGTGCATCCGTCTCTGCCTGCAACCCTGAAGGAATTCATCGCGCTGCTCAAGGCCAACCCGGGCAAGTATTCGTACGGCGCGGCCGGCAGCAGCACCAGCCATCTGGGCATCGAGCTGCTCAAGGCCGGCGCCGGCGTGAGCGCGGTGCACATACCCTACAAGGGCACCGGGCCCGCGTTGCAGGATACGGTCGGCGGCCAGGTGCAATTTATGGGCGGCTCGATCGGTGTCGGCCTGCCGATGGTGCAGGCCGGTCGCCTGCGCGCGGTGGCGGTGATGGCCAAACAGCGCATGGCGGCCGCGCCGGATGTGCCGACCTTCGCCGAGGCCGGCATGCCGGACTTCGAGGTTGGCACCTGGAATGTGGTGATGGCGCCGCAGGGCACGCCCAAGCCAATCGTCGAACGCCTCAACGCCGCGCTTAACGAAACCCTGCGCGACCCGGGCATTCGCGATCGCCTGACCAAACTGGGCATCACACCGGTGGACGACTCCACGCCTGCCAGCACTGGCGAGACCATTACACGCGAGATCGCGAAATGGGCCAGGGCGTTCGAGCTTACGGGCGGCAAGCCCGAATGAGGATGCTGCGCCGGGCTTGAATCTGCCGGCATGCGACCGCGCTGGTGCCATGCCCGTTGCAACCTGAACCGATGGAGTCCTCACCGATGAATCTGCCGCGGCGCCTTTTCCTGCTGGTGGCGGTGTTCACGCTGCTCGCGCAGACCTTGCTCGCGCCGCCTGCGCTTGCGCAGGAGTATCCGAACCGGCCGATCCGCATTCTCATTCCGTTTCCGCCCGGCAGCGCCGCCGACCTGATCGCGCGCCTGATGGCCACCGACATGTCGGCGATGCTCGGGTCCGGCGTGGTGGTCGAAAGCCGCGCCGGCGCCAGCGGAAATATCGCGATGGATGCCGCCGCCCGCGCACCGGCCGATGGCTACACCCTGATACTGGCGAGCGCGTCCCTCAGCATCAACCAGGCCTTGATCAAGGCCACGCCCTTCGATGCGCAAAAGGACTTCACGCCGATTTCCCTGGTGGCGATGGTGCCCTCGGTGCTGGTGGCCGGCAGGGCGCTGGCGGCCAACAACGTAGCCGAGCTGATCGCCGCGGCCAAGGCCAATCCGGGCGCGCTCAACTACGGTACCAACGGCATCGGCATAAGCCAGCACCTGGCTGCCAGCATGTTCCGTGTGCGCACCGGCGCCGACATCACCCATGTGCCCTACAAGGGCGCGGACCAGCTGGTGCCCGACCTGGTCAGCGGGCGCATCCAGCTGGCGTTCTACAACGTGGCCTCGGTGCAGGGGCAGCTGAAGAGCGGCAGCGTCAAGGCGCTGGCGATCGGCCGCAGCAGCCGCTGGTCCGGCATGCCGCAGGTGCCGACCTTCGCCGAAGCCGGCATCGGTGGCCTGGAGTATCCGGGCTGGGTCGCGCTGCTGGGGCCGGCAGGCCTGGCGCCGCCGGTGGTCGAGAAATTGCATCGCGCCGCGGTGAAGGCATTGCAGAACCCGCAGAATCGCGAAAAGATCGAGGCCAGCGGCAACGAGATCATTGCCGGCAGCCCGGTCGCGCTGGCTGGCTTTATCGCAAGCGAGATCGGGCAATGGAACAAGGCCATCGCGGCCGCCGGACTCAAGGCCGAATGATGCGCCTGACCACTTGGCCAACATGACCACGGTAGCCAAGCCGGCGCAGTCGCTGCAAGCCTTGTGGTCCGCGGCAAACCTTTCGAGCACGGCGCTTGAGCGACTGCAACTGACCGGTCTCGATCCGGCGCTGCCGTCGTCATTTGCGGTTGGCAGCGCGGCGCAGGCCGCGACCGAGGTCGGGCGCTTGCGCAATGGCGTGGCCGGCTTGATCGCCCAGGTGATGTGGCACTGTTAGACTTGCAAGTCTCGGCAGCATTGGTCGTCACCTGAGGAGCGGGTCGCATGAAAACATTTTCGCGAGGATTGGCACTGGCCTTCGGCGCTGCTCTGGCGGGAGCCGCGCACGGCGTTACCCTCGGATTCGACGATCTGCCGACAGCGCCGGCGATCAACTCTGCCACCGGACTTTTTTTCGCCAACAACGACAGCGCCAGTTACGGTGGCGTTGTGTGGGAGAGCGGGTTCACGGTTGCCGGCAGCGAGTATCGCGTCGACACCGGTTCGATCGTCGACCCGGTGCGGCCGCCCGGGCCCTTGTTTGGCATTCCGCGATCAGGACAATACTTCCTCACCAATAGCGGAAACGGGGTGAGCAATGACGCCATGCTGCTGACCACCAGTCTGGTCCTCACCGAAGCCTGGTTCGGGCGCAACGAGTACTACGGATTCGGCGGTGGTGCCGATCAAATCACCATTCACGCCATGGCCGGAGTGGCAAGCCTGGGTTCGGTGAGTTTTGAGCTCCCCGAGCTCAATCCCGCGCAACCGGAGATGCTTGGCAAGGTCGATACTTCTGTTTTCAAGTCGCTCGCCGGCATCACCGGCTACCGCATCGACCGGCGCGAACTGGGCAGCCAGTCCGGCAACTGGGTAGCCGACGATTTCACCTTTGTGACTGCCGTGCCCGCGCCTGGTGTGGAGCTTCTGCTGGCGGGGCTGGTAGTGGTGGGGTTGACCGCACATCGCAAGCGCGGCAGACGCGTTGCCTGAGTCGCGCGCTTTAGAGTTGATGGCGGAAGCCGCCGACACCCGTGGTCCCAAGCTCGATCGCGCCGCACTGCTTGCGCGCGACCAGGCGGACCCGTTGGCCGCATTGCGCGATGCCTTCGACCTGCCTGCGGACGTGCTCTACCTCGACGGCAATTCGCTCGGCGCCCTGCCCAGGCGCGCCCTTGCGATCGCACAACGCGTGTTGCAGGACGAATGGCGCGGCGGCCTGATTCGCAGCTGGAACGACGCCGGCTGGTTTTCGTTGCCGCGCCGGCTGGGCGACAAGATCGCGCGCTTGATCGGCGCCGAGGCCGGCGAGGTGGTGGTGACCGACAGTACCTCGGTCAACCTGTTCAAGGTACTCAACGCGGCGCTGCAGCTGCGCGCCGGACGCAAGACCATTGTTTCCGAGCGCGAGAACTTCCCGACCGACTTGTACATGGCCGAAGGGCTGGCGCAAATGCGCGGGCAGGGGCATGTGCTGCACTTGGTCGATGCTCCCGCGCAACTCGAGGCCGCGATCAGCGGCGACTGCGCGGTGCTGATGCTGACCCATGTCAACTACCGCAGCGGCCGCATGCATGACATGGCGCGCATCACCGGGCTGGCGCATGAAAAGGGAGCGCTGGTGGTATGGGATCTCGCGCATTCGGCCGGCGCGGTGCCGCTCGACTTGAACGCATGCGCGGCGGATTTCGCGGTCGGCTGCACCTACAAATACTTGAACGGTGGCCCCGGCGCGCCGGCCTTTGTGTTCGCCGCGCGACGCTGGCAGGCGCTGTCCGAGCAGCCGCTGTCGGGCTGGTGGGGCCATGCCGCGCCGTTCGCCTTCGACGCCACTTATCGCCCGGACGATGGCATCGGGCGCTTTCTGTGCGGCTCAGCGCCGATTCTCTCGATGGCGGTGGCCGAGGCCGGCATCGACCTGATGCTCGAGGCCACCATGGAGCGGGTGCGCGCCAAGTCGATCATCCTGGGCGAAACCTTCATCGCGCTGGTGCGCCAGGAATGCGCCGGCCTGGGGCTGGAACTGGCGAGCCCGGCGGATCCGGCCATGCGCGGCAGCCAGGTGAGCCTCAGGCACGACCAGGGCTATGCGATCATGCAGGCGCTGGTGGCGCGCGGTGTGATCGGCGACTATCGCGAGCCCGGCATCCTGCGTTTCGGCTTTGCGCCCTCGTACCTGCGGCATGTCGACATCTGGGACGCGGTGGCGGCGCTCAAGGACGTGATGCTCACGCATGAATGGGATCAACCAAAGTATCGCCAACGGCGTGCCGTCACCTGAAGCGACACTTCGGCGCGTAGAATTTCCGCATTCGATACCGCAAGCAAGAGCCCATGCCGGATTTTTCCTTCAAGACCGATCGCATCGCGGCGGCCGAGATCGTGCTGCCGTGCCCCGATCTCGATGCCAGCCTCAAGTTCTTTACCGCCGGCCTGGGATTTCAGGTGGCCGCCATTTTTCCGGCCGATGCGCCGGAAGTCGCGGTCATCACCGGCTACGGCCTGCGACTGCGGCTTGATACGCATGCCGGTGGCGAGCCCGCAAGCCTGCGCCTTGCCTGTCACGCGCCCGACAGTGTGGCAGGCGGCATGCGCATGTTGACCGCGCCGGACGGCACGCAGGTGGAAATCATCGATGCCGACCCGGCGCTGGTGCTGCCGCCATTGCGCCCGCGCCTGGTGGTGACGCGCATGGACGGCGCCGCGCCCTGGCACGCCGGGCGCGCCGGGCTGGCCTATCGCGACCTGATTCCGGACCGCCTGGGCGGGCGCTACATCGCCTCGCACATTCGCTTGTCCGAAGGCGGTCCGGTGCCCGACTATGTGCACTTCCACAAGATCGGCTTCCAGATGATTTACTGCAGCCGCGGCTGGGTCAAGGTGGTGTACGAGGACCAGGGGCCAGCGTTTGTGATGCACGCCGGTGATTGCGTGCTGCAGCCGCCACGCATCCGCCATCGCGTGCTCGCAAGCGCGGCCGGCACCGAGGTTGTCGAGATCGCTTCCCCGGCGGCGCATGAAACGCTGGCCGATCCCCTCTTGCGCCTGCCCAATGCGCGGCGCCATGCGCAGCGTGACTTCTCGGGCCAGCGCTTTGTGCGGCATGTGGCGGCGCGAGCGCGCTGGCAGCGCTGCGGTGCCTTCGAACAGCGCGATCTCGGCATCGCGGCGGCTACCTACGCTCATGCGGCGGCGCGCGTGGTGCGCGCGCACGGCACGCCGGGGCGCGTGGATGCCTTGCATCAGGCCGAGTTTCATTTCATGTTCGTCCTCGGCGGTTCGATGTCGCTGGATTGCGATGGTCCGCAGCGGCTGGCGGCCGGCGACTGCTGCGTAGTGCCGGCGGGTGCGCCGTATGCGATCGATGCCTGCACGGCCGATCTCGAAGTGCTCGAGGTGCTGCTGCCGGGGTCGGCCGCGCATGCGCGGGCCTGAGCGACAGTTCGGCAATTCGTTGCGCCGAAGACCGTACCGATGACTTCAATGGTTCATGCCACCGCGCGCCTGTGCCAGGCCTCCTGTGCGCAGGCGCTGGCACATCTGTCGACCCATGCCGGCATGTCGCGCTGGATCCTGGGCCTGTGGAATTGCCGCGAAACCGCGCCAGGCCTGTTCACCGGCGAGTCACTGTTCGACGGCGCAATTGGCTGCGTGCGGGTGGTGGTCGATGCCGGGCGCGCTCAGGTCGACTATCTGGTGGGAGCCAGTGCGGATTCCCTGGTGGCACGGATTCGCGCGCATGTGATCGATGGCGCATTGCTCGGGCATGCGAGCGACACTTGCCTGGTAACACTGGAAGCCTGGCGCACCGGCGACATGAGCGATGAACGCTGGACCCGCCTAATGCACACCCACGAGACCGAGATCGAACTGATTCGCGCGCAACTTGAGGCGGCGCCACGGCCTTGATGCATCGACCTCGTTGCGGTGCTGCGCGTCAGGGACCAGCGGCTGCAGGCGCGCGATTCGGGAATCTGCGGCAGGGCGTTCACTTCATCTCGCGCGTTTGAGCGCGCTGCCCCCGTGCCAACTGGTGGCCGGCGGCTACGAACATCTCGGCCATGGCGGCGCAGGCCGGCGTTGGGCGCGCATCGGCCCAGCGCACCAGGGCTACATGCGGCCCCTCGATGGCCTGATCGAGCGGCAGGCGCAAGAGGCCGCTGGCAGCACTGCGCCTTTCGTGCACTTCCAGCGGCACCATGCCGATGAGGTCGCTGGCAAGCACCAGGGATTCGAGTCCGGTCAGGGTTTCACAGGTGACCGGGCAGCGCGGACTGCCAAGGCGGGCGCGCTTGAACGCCCGCTCGAGAGCGAATGCCGTGGCGCTGTCGCGGCTGGGAAGAATCCATTCGGCATCGCGCAGTGCGGCCAGGCTGCGCGCTGCGGCCAACGGATGGCCGCGGCGCACCACCGCTACCAGGCGTGAGGTGTAGAGCGCGCGGGTGGCGAATTCGCCGCCCGGATGTTCCCGCGGCAGGGAAATCACGGCGAAATCCGGCGCCCCTTCGCGCAAGCCGGCGAACTGGAAAGCCGGCGGCGAGATCGCGATGGTGACCGCGGGCCAGGTGCTGCGAAACGCCGGGATCACGCGCGGCAGCAGGGCGATGGCGGCCAGGTGCGAAAGCGCCAGGGTGATGTGACCCTCGCGCCTGCCGCGCATTTGCGCGATCTCTTCAGCGGCCTGGCGTGACTGGGCGCGTATCGAACGGGCACGCGGCAGCAGCGCCGCGCCGTACTCGGTTGGCACCACGCCGCGCGTACCGCGCTCGAAGACAGTCACGCCCAGCACCTGCTCCAGGCGTTGCAGGCGTTTGCTCAGCGCCGGCTGCGATGTACCGAGATCGCGTGCCGCCGCAGTCAGGCTGCCGGCATCGAAGATGTCGGCCAGCAGTGCCAGCGCGGCGCCGTCGTGCGGACGTGGCGGATTCGTTTTTGCCATAACGTAATGGAATGGTTATGCCTTATTCATGCATTGTATCGCCTGGCCTCGGGCTGCTAGCATCAGGCGCATGAAATTTGCCTTCCCGGCCGCCACGCTAGCGTGATGGGCTTGACTCTCGACTACTGCGCGCGGCTTGATGCCGACGCCGCTGCCATACAGGCCCTGCGCCTGCGCTTCGCCCCCGGCGCGCCGGACACCCTTTACTTCGATGCCAATTCGATCGGCCCGATGCCGGTGGACGCGCCGCTGCGGGTGGCTGCCGTGCTGGAGCAGGGCTGGCGCCTGGCGCGCCGCCGCAGCTGGAACGAGGACGACTGGCTGCAACAGCCGCGCAAGCTGGGCGCGGCGTTGGCCCACCTGATCGGCGCGGCAGCGGCCGATGTGGCGGTGTGCGACAGCACCAGCATCAACCAGTACAAGTTGTTGCGCCATGCCCTGGCGGCGGCTGCGCCGCGCCGCGTAATCGCGGTCGAGCGCGACGTGTTTCCCTCGAATCGCTACATTGCGCAGGGCATCGCGCGCGCCGGCCTGGCTGAGTTGCGCCTGTTCGATGGCGTGGCGGATCTGCAAGCTGCACTGGCGCCGGGTGATGTCGCCGTGGTGGCGTTGTCACATGTCGACTATCGCAGCAGTGCCCGACTCGACATGCAGGCGGTGACGGCGCTGGCGCACACGCACGGTGCTTTGGCGCTGTGGGATTTGTCGCATTCGGCCGGCGCCGTGGCGATTGACCTTGACGCCGCCGATGCGGATTTCGCGCTCGCCTGTGGCTACAAATATCTGTGCGGCGGGCCCGGCGCACCGGCACTCCTGTACGTGCATCCGCGCTGGCAGGATGCCGCCTGGCCGGCGTTGTGCGGCTGGATGGGGCATGCAGCTACCTTCGACTTTGCCGCCGAGTACGTGCCGGCAGCGGGCGTGGCGCGCCACCTGGTGGGCACCCCGGCGGTGCTGGCCAATGCCGCTTTCGGCGCTGCCGCGGATATCTGGCGCGCCGCCGACATGCGCATGCTCGATCGCCAGCACCAATCCCTGAGCGACACCCTGATCAGCCTGCTTGAGCAGGAATGCGGGCATCTGGGCATCGCGCTTGCCAGCCCGCGAGCCCATGCCGCGCGTGGTGGTCATGTGGCGCTGCGCATGACTCTGCCTGACGCCAACGTCAACGCGCTGGGCCAGGCGCTGGTGGCCGCCGGCGTAGTGGTCTCGACCCGCAAGCCGGATGCGCTGCGCTTCGGTGTGCACCCGATCGGCAGCCGTCATGTCGACCTGTGGCACGCTGTGGCACGCCTGCGCGAAATTCTGCAGAGCGGGCGCTGGCGCGCGCCGCAGTTTGCCGGCGAGATGATATGAAGCCGGCGCTGACGCAAACGCAGGTTGGCGGCGGCGCCAGACTGGCCGCCGACATCGGTGGCACCTTCACCGACGTGGTGCTCGAAGCTGGCCTGCGCCGCTATTCGTGCAAGGTGTTGACCACCGCACAGGCGCCCGAACTGGGGGTGATGGCCGGCATCGACCGGCTGTTCGAGGAATCGGGCCTGGGTGCCGCCGCGATCGACCTGATGATTCACGGCACCACGCTTGCCACCAATGCGCTGATCGAGCGCAAGGGCGCGCGCACCGCTTTTCTCACCACCCAGGGCTTTCGCGACATCCTGGAAATGGGCTTCGAGAAGCGCTTCGAGCAGTACGACATCAATATCGAGCGGCCGCCGGAACTGGTGCCGCGGCCCTTGCGCTTTTGCGTGCCCGAACGGGTGGCGGCGGACGGCTGTGTACTGCTGGCGCTGGACGAGGATGCGCTCGTCGCCAGCGCCCAGGCGATGGCGGCAGCCGGCGTTGCGGCGGTGGCGATCGGCTTCATGCACGCCTACCGCTGGCCGGATCACGAGCGCCGCGCGCGCACAATCGTCGAGCAGGTGATGGGGCCGCAGGTGACGGTATGCATTTCCAGCGAGGTCTGCCCGGAAATGCGCGAGTACGAGCGCTTCTCGACCACCTGTGCCAACGCCTATGTGCGGCCGCTGATGGCAGGCTACCTGCTGCGCCTGCGCCAGTTGCTCGATGCGCGGCGGCTTGCCTGCCCCTTGTTGCTGATGCTTTCCGGCGGCGGCATCACCACGCTTGCGCACGCGGCGCGCTTCCCGGTGCGGCTGGTGGAATCCGGCCCGGCGGGCGGTGCGATCCTGGCGGCGCATCTGGCGCGCGAATGCGGGCTGGCCGACGTGATGGCCTTCGATATGGGCGGCACCACTGCCAAGGTGTGCCTGATTTCCGCTGGCGAACCGGAGCGATCGCGGCGCTTCGAGGTCGGTCGGGTGTATCGCAACCGGAAGGGCAGTGGCCTGCCGCTGCGCATTCCGGTCATCGAATTAGTCGAGATCGGCGCCGGCGGCGGCTCGGTCGGCCGCGTCGATGCGCTGCGCCGCATCAGCGTCGGCCCCGATTCCGCTGGCTCCGAGCCGGGGCCAGCCTGCTACGGCCGCGGCGGCACTGCGCCCACGGTGACCGATGCCAACCTGGTGCTGGGTCGCATCGATGGCGACAAATTCGCCGCCGGGCGCATGCCGCTGGATGGCACCCGCGCGACGGCGGCGCTCGAAGCCGGCATTGGCGCACACCTGGGCATGGATGCATTCTGGGCGGCCGCCGGGGTCTCCGAGATCGTCGAGGAAAACATGGCCAACGCCGCGCGCGTGCATGCGATCGAACGCGGCCGCGTGATCGGCAACTTCACCATGATCGCCTTCGGCGGCGGCGCCCCGCTGCACGCCGGGCGCCTGGCGCAAAAGCTCGGGATTCGCCGCGTCGTCGTGCCTGCCGGCGCCGGGGTCGGCTCGGCGATCGGCTTCCTGCGCGCGCCGATCGCCTTCGAAGTGGTGCGCAGTGACCGTTGCCTGTTGTCGCAGTGCGACGCGGACGCTGCCAACGCGCGCCTGGCCGCGATGCATGCCGAAGCGCTCGAGGTGGTGGCGCCGGCGGCGCTGGCTTGCGGGGTCGATCTGGCGCAGATCCGTGCGCTGCGCATGGTCGAGCTGCGCTATGCCGGCCAGGGGCATGAATTGCGCATTGCCGTGGCCGACGGGGCGTTGGACCGGGCGGCGTTCGCCGCCTTGAGCGAGGCTTTCGAGACTGAATACGCGCGCGTCTACGGCCTGCGGATTCCGGGGTCGGAGGTGGAACTGGTGACCTGGTCGCTGACGCTTGCAACTGCGGCGGCGCCGGCGCTGCAGGCGCGGTTGGCGGCGCCCTGCGGTGCTGCGCCAGCCACTGGCGAACGCACGGCATGGGAGGCCGGACAGGGCCGCCGTGTCGGGTTTGGCCTGTACTGGCGCTTCGACCTTTCGGCGGATCGTCGTGTACCCGGGCCGGCGCTGATCGCCGAACATGAAACCACCACGGTGGTGCCGGCCGGCTGGTCGGCACAGGTCGATTCGCACGGCCACCTGATCCTGGAGGCGAACCCATGAGTGATGCGAGCACGGCGCGGCCGGCAATGCTCGATGCGATCCACACACAGGTGATGTGGAACAGGTTGATCGCGGTGGTCGAGGAGCAGGCGCAGGCGCTGTTGCGCACCGCCTTCGGTTCGGTGGCGCGCGAAGCCGGCGACCTGTCGGCCGGGGTGTACGACACCGGTGGACGCATGCTGGCGCAGGCGGTGACGGGTACGCCGGGGCATGTCAACACCATGGCGGCGGCGGTGCAGCACTTTCTGGCAAAGTTTCCGCCGGCCGGCATGCGGCCGGGTGACGTATATGTGACCAACGATCCCTGGCTGGGTACCGGCCACCTGTTCGATTACGTGGTGGTGACGCCGGTATTCGCCGCCGACGGTAGCGGGCCCGACACTGCGGCGCGCCTGATCGCCTTGTTCGCCTCGACCTGCCACACCATCGATGTCGGCGGCATCGGTTTTTCCGCCGATGCGCGTTCGGTGTATGAAGAGGGTACCTGCATTCCGCACTTGAAGCTTGTGGCCGGCGGGCGTCTCAATGAAGATGTGCTGGCGATCATCGAGGCCAACTCGCGTAACCCGGTGGAGGCGCGCGGCGACATTCTTTCGCTGGTCAGCAGCAACGACGTCGGCGCGGCGCGCCTGACAGAGATGATGGCGGAATTTTCGCTCACCGCCATCGACGCGCTGGCCCAGCACATCATCACGCAATCGGGCAGCGCCACGCGCGCGGCGATCGGCCGGCTCAAGGACGGTTCCTGGCGCGCGCACATGCGGCTCGATGGCTATGAGCAGCCGATCGACCTGCATGCCGAACTGACGATCGACGGCGAGCGCATTCGCGTCGATTTCAGCGGCAGTTCGCCGGCCTCGTTGCGCGGCATCAACTCACCCAAGTGCTACACCGATGCCTATTCGGTGTTCGGCCTGAAATGCCTGATCGCCCCCGAGGTGCCCAACAACGCCGGCTCGCTCGAACCCTTCGAGGTGGTGGCGCCACCGGGGCTGGTGGTGAGCCCGCAACGACCCAGCCCGGTGACCGCGCGCCATGTGGTCGGGCAGATGCTGCCGGACCTGATGTTCGGCTGCCTGGAGCAGGCGCTGGGTGGCGCGGTGCCGGCGGAGTCGGCCGGCAGCATCTGGGTGCTGGCGCTGGGCCACGCGCCAGGTGCGGCAACGCCGTTCAATGTGATGAGCGTGGGTCTGGGCGGTACCGGCGCGCGGCCGACACTGGACGGCCTGGCGACGACCGCGTTTCCGTCGGGGGTGGGCAGCATTCCGATCGAGGTGACGGAGTCGCAGGCGCCGCTGGTGTTCTGGCACAAGGAATATCTGGCCGATTCGGGTGGGGCTGGCCAATATCGCGGCGGCGTGGCGCAGCGGATTGTGGTCGGCGCGCGTGGCGGCAGCGGTTTCGTGTGCACGGCAGCCACCTTCGACCGCCGCGACAATCCCGCGCGCGGCCGCAGCGGCGGTGCTGCCGGTGCTGCCGGGCAGGTGGTGATCGAGACGGCCGAGGGCGCCACGCCGTTTGTCGGCAAGGGCGTGATCCATGTGCCGCCGCATGGCCGCCTGCGGGTTGATCTGCCTGGCGGCGGTGGTTTTGGCGATGCGCGCCTGCGTGATGAAAAACAGGTGGCGCTGGATTTGCTCAATGGCATGATCAGCGTGGCGCCGGTTGACCATGCGCCGGCGACGCCGCGATCCGGGAAGGTGACCGATGATCACCCTTGAAACCTGCAACGCGCTCGACGCGCGCGATCCGCTCGCAACCGTGCGTGACATGTTCGAAACGCCACCTGGCGGGCGCATTTACCTGGATGCCAATTCGATGGGTGCGTTGCCGAAAGCTGCGAGCGCACGCATGCTGCGTGCCCTGCACGACGAATGGTCGGCCGAGCGGCGCCATGCCTGGAGCGTGGCCGACTGGCTCGATGCGCCGCAGCGCATCGGCGCCGCCTATGCCCACCTGATCGGCGCGGCGCCGGATGAAGTGATCGCCACCGACAACACCACGCTCAATCTGCACAAACTGGCGCTTTACGGCCTTGGCCTGGCGGCGCCTGCACCGCAGAAACGCGTGATCGTGTACGAGCGCGAAGGCTTTCCCACCGACTGCCATGTGGTGCAGGGCATCGTGCACCACGGCGCCGGCCGCTGGGAGGCGCGTGCGATCGACGACGCTGCCGGTTTGAGTGCGGCGCTCACCGACGACGTGGCGCTGCTGTTGCTGTCACATGTGGACTATCGCAGCAGCTTTCGCTGGGACATGGCGCAGGTCAACGCCCAAGCCCATGCGGTCGGCGCACGCGTGCTGTGGGACCTGTCGCACAGTGCCGGCGCGGTGCCGGTCGACCTCACCGCCAGTGGCGCCGATTTCGCCGTGGTGTGCGGCTACAAGTACCTGTGCGGCGGCCCGGGCGCGGCGGCTCTGGGCTACATTCGCCGCGAGCTGCAGGACCGCGGCTGGCCGGCGCTGCCCGGCTGGCTGGGCCATGCCGAGCGCATGAACTTCAGTTGCGAATATCAGCCGGCGCCCGGCATGCTGTCGCTGGTGACAGGCACCATGCCGGTACTGCAGAACGCGGTGATGGAAACTGCGGCCGACATCTGGGCGGGCGTTTCGTGCGCCGACCTGGCCTGGAAGCACGAGTCGCTCTCGGTTAGCCTGTGTACGCTGCTGCAAGAACAGTGCGGCGCGCAGGGCGTAAAGCTGGTGTCGCCGGCCGACTACAGCAAGCGCGGTGGCCACGTGGCCTTCAGTTGCCCGGGCGGCGGGCCGGTGTGCGAGGCCTTGCTCGACGCCGGCGTGGTGGCTTCGTTTCGCGCACCCGATGTGATCCGCTGCGGATTGTCCGCATTGACCTTGAGCCACGCCGACCTGTGGCAAGCTGTAGCCCGATTGCGCGTCATACTTGTGCAAGAGCGCTGGCGCGACCCCCGCTTTGCTGCCGTATCTGTCTGACAACTTTCATTCCACCAGGAGAACCGCATGTCAACTCGTCGTCGTTTCTTGCCCTTTGTTGCCAACGCCATGCTGGCGGCGGCGTTTGTGTTGCCCGCGCAGCAGGCACTGGCTGCGGACTACACCGGCCCGGTCAAGGTACTGGTCGGCTTCCCGGCCGGCGGCGCCACCGATGTGGTCGCGCGCCTGTTGGCCGACAAGCTCAAGGATGTTCTGAACCAGCCGGTGTTGGTCGACAACAAGGGCGGCGCCGGCGGCATGATCGCCACCCAGCAGTTGAAAGCTGCCCCGGCGGATGGCTCGACGGTGATGCTCACCATCGACCATACCCAGGTGATCATTCCCCTGACCTTCAAGGCGCCGGGCTACGACCCGGTGCGCGACTTCACCCCGCTGGCGGGTGTCGCCACCTATTTCAACGCGCTCGGCGTATCGGCGACCATCAACGTCAAAACCCTGGGTGACTTCGGCACGTGGCTCAAGGCCAACCCGACCAAGGCCAACTTCGGCGTGCCCGCGGCCGGCAGCGTGCCGCAGTTCGCTTCACTGATTGTCGGCCGTGCGCTCGGTGTGGCCAACCCGGTGATCGTGCCCTACAAGGGCGGCGCGCCGCTGACGCAGGATCTGCTGGCCGGCCAGGTACCGGCCAGCGTGAGTTCCTTGACCGAGTACATCGAGCACCATCGCGCCGGACGCATCAACGTGCTGGCGATTTCCGGCACCGCACGCAGCAAGGCCGCGCCCGAGATTCCGACCTTTCAGGAACTGGGCCTGAAAGGTGTCGACAAGAATCCATGGCTGGCCTTCGTCGGTCCCAAGGACATGCCAAGGGAATTCGTCGACCGCTTCACCCGCGCGGTCGCGCAGGTACTGCGCAACCCCGAAGTGGTGGAGCGCCTGGCCAAGATGGGCAACGAAATCACCTACGCGCCGCCGGACCAGCTGCGCGAATGGATCAGCTCCGCCACCGCGCACTGGGCGCCGGTGATTCGCGATTCCGGCTATCAGCTGCAGTAAGCGTGATGACAGCAACCACGCCACGCCGCTTCATTTCCAGCGGCTCACCCTATGAGGAGCTGGCCGGCTACTCGCGCGCCGTGGTCGAAGGCGAGTGGATCTTCGTCTCCGGCACGCTCGGGCAGAACTTCGCCACCATGAGCATGCCGGAATCGGCCGCGGCGCAGACCGAGCAGGCCTTGGACACCATCGAAGCCGCGCTGGCCGAGGTGCCGGCCGGCTTGATGGATGTGCTGCGGGTGCGGGTTTATGTGCCGGATCGCGGCGATGTGGTGGCGGTGAGCGGCGTGATCAAGCGGCGGCTCGGCGCGGCGCGCGCGACCAACACCACGGTGTGCTGTGCGCTGGCGGTCGAGGGCGCGAAAGTGGAGATCGAGGTGACGGCGAAGCGTGGCAGTGTCGGCAAGTAAGCCCGGCTGCGGGGTACTACAATGCCTGCTCCGTCAGACGAGGTCTTGCCATGCCACTCCATACCGTATGTCGCGCCGACCAACTCGCTGTCGGAAAAATGAAGGCGTTTGCAGCAGGCAAGCAAAAGATCGTGCTGTACCACCTGAGCGACGGCTTTTTCGCCACCCAGGCCAGTTGCACCCACACCTTCGCGCCACTGGCGCGCGGCAAGCTGCTTGAGGATTGCAAGGTGCAATGCCCGTTCCACCGCGCGCGCTTCGATGTCCGCACCGGCAAGGTGATTGACTGGGCGAATTTTCCGCCCGGGATTCAACTGCTCAACGTGGTGCGCGGCGCGAAGCCCTTGCAGACGTTCAAGGTCAGCATCAAGTCGGGCGAGGTGCGAGTCAACGTGCCTGAGGCTTGAGCCTACGGCCGCCGTCTGACAGCGTCCCGCATGCTGCGTTGACCTGGCGCAATCTACTTGACTGCGCCTGGCTCGTTGCCGCGGGTGGGTAGCCGCAGCGATTCCATGAAACGGCTGCGTATCTTGACCGCATCGCGCTCGGTCACGCCCTCTGGCGCTTGATTGTCGGTGCGCGCGCAGGCGAACAGCGGCCCGTCGCCTGCCAGGCCTGCGTCCACCAGCGCCTCGAAGTGCGCCTCGTCGGTGATCCAGGTGCTGCTTGCCAGGCCGGCGCCACGTGCGATGGCCACCAGGTCCACGCCTTTGGCGGTGAGCGTCGGCTGCGCGCCGGTGATCTGGTAGGCACCGTTGTCCCACACGAAAATCGCCAGGTTGCGCGGCTTGACACTGGCGACCGTGCCAAGCGCCCCCAGTTGCATCAACAACGAACCGTCGCCTTCGAGCGCGAACACCTGGCGCTGCGGCTGCGCAAGGCTGACGCCAAGCGCGATCGGGATCGCCAGGCCCATGCTGCCCAGCATGTAGAAATTCTGCGCGCGCTGGCCGCTGGCCCAGAGGTCGAAGTGGGTGTTGCCGATGCCGCCGACCACCGCTTCCTCGTTGTTGAGCCTGGACGCCAGCCGGCGCGTGAGATCCGCGCGATTCATGATCTTGACCGTGTCGCGGCCGGCGGTGCCGATGATGCGGCGGTCGGTGATAGTCACCGCTCCCCGTGCCTGGCGCGATTGGTCAGGAGCGGCGAGAGAATCATCGCGGCTGCGGCCTGCGTGGCATAGGCCTGCCTGATCATGCGCTCGACGATGAATTCAACATCCTCTGGTCTTTCGATCGCGTGGTTCTCGATGTTCATCGAATCGAGTATCGGCCGCATGGTCCGGCACACCATCACCTGCCCCAATTGAAAATCGCCCAGGGTGCCGCGCTCGGAGATCATCATCAGCAACGGTATCCGGGAGGGCAGCACCAGCGAGGCCAGGGCGTTGGGCAGGGTTGCGAAGCCGCTGGTCTGCATCAGCACGATGCCGCGCATGCCGGCCATGTAGGCGCCGGTGACGATGCCGACGGCCTCTTCCTCGCGTGCCGGGCAGATCACGGTGAAGTAATCGTCGGCATGGATGCGTTTGATCAGTGGTGCCAGCACCTTGTCGGGTACATAGGTAACCAGCCGCACCGCGTTGGTCTTGAGGACCCGCACCACGATCTCTTCCCAGGACTCGGGGAACCCGGCGGCGACATGTGCAGACAATTGTGCAACTCCCGGCAAAGCTTGAGCGTTGGGGGCGCTCGCGGTCTAAGGAGCCTTAGTTTAGGCCCTCTTTGCCAACACCGCGCGGCGTGGGATGTTTGTACTCGAGGCTTTCTGAACAGGCTGGGCGCAACCTGAACATCATCGCTTCGAACGACCCAAACCGGGTGTTTTGGGTCTGCCGCGCTAGCCGGCGCACAGCGCATGACCCAGGGGGATGTATTGCCCGGAGGCTGCGAGCCTTGCCGGAGCCGCATGGCGATTGACGGCGACCCCGATTGCCCGGACACCAGACAATCGGATCTGTCCACTTTGTCCTTGGCATGGCCCGCCGCTGGTGCCGAGCCGTTACGCCGTCAGTGTCGAAAAAACTTACACCTTTGCCGACGGAAGCATAGTTATTGTTCGCAAGTCATTGAAAAAAGAGATATTTATATATCGGCTTGATTTTTGCATTATAAAAGGCTTGGAGCTACTTCTCGTGTTGAATGTCGAAATTTGGAGTTTTTGATCATGTTAAAGACCCTACTTAGTATCGCGTCGCTCGCGTTAGCGGTGGTAGTGGCCGCGCCTGCGCAGGCGGCGCCGACCTTTTACAACAGCAGGGCCACGTTTCTTTCCCAATTGGGTGCGAGCGTGACCGACGAGTATTCAAACCCTGCCTATGCCTTCAATCAGAGCAATGCTGTCATGAGTGCGGTGCTGGGCGAAACCGATTATTTCACGACGGGTTTTAGCGATCTCAATATAGTGTCGTTCGCCACCTACTGCGCGGGCTGCAACGGCTCGTTCCGGCTTGATTTCACGAGTACCTCGGTTGGTGGTGCGAACGGGGTTTTCGGCGCGGGTGTGGACATTCTTTTTGATCAAGGGTATTTCGCTTTCATCACCTACGGTGACAATACGACAGACAACATCGATCTTGTTGCTTTCGGCGGCTTTTTTGGTGTTACTGCCCTCGAAGACATCAAGTCGATCCACTTTGGCCTGAGCAATGGTGGGACGACCACGCAAGTCTCGTTTCAGGTTGACAACCTGACGATCGGGGGCAATGGAACTCCTGTTCCGGAACCGGCGACGCTCGCCTTGTTGGGGTTCGGCCTTCTTGGCGTCGCCGCATCTCGCAGGCGCAAACAGTCCTGAATTCGGCGTGCCTCTCCAATGAAACCCCGGCCAATCGCCGGGGTTTGTTTTTGGGCGGTCCTCATGGCTGCCGGGTTTGGCGCAGGCGCCATGTCCGCCGCCAGGCGGACGGGCACCGACTTGCGCAGGAACAGCGCAGGTACAGCGCAGGAAACAAGGGCGACGAGTGTCGCGCAAAGTAGCCGGAGACCACGGCCAAAGCGACGCATGGGCGCCGCCCGGATCAACCCTCAGCGAGATCCGGCCGCGTGCCAGCCTGCGCCATGCGCATGAGCCAAGTCGAACCAATCGCACGGGCACCTGAACCCCGCGCGACAGCTTTTCAAAACGGCGCGAAATCCTTGCCCAGGATGTCGCGCGCGATGATGCCCAGATGTACCTCGCGCGGGCCGTCGGCCGACTCCATTCCCAGGCAATCGCGCAGGCGCTGCTCGTGCGGAAAATCCTTGGCCCAGCCGTAGTGGCCGTTCAGGCGCATGCAGGTGTAAAGCGCCTCGTTGGCCGTCTTCACGCCCCACCACTTGGCCATCGATGATTCGGCGTCGTGGCGCAATCCCTTGTCTTTCAAGGAAAGCGCGCGGTAGCACAGCAGGCGTGCGGCTTCCAGCTTGGTGACCTCGGTGGCCAGTTCGTGGGCGACTCCCTGCCATTTGGAAAGTGCGCGCCCCATCACCTGGCGCTGCTTGACATAGGCAATGGTTTCATCGACCGATTTCATCGCCGCGCCGATGCAGGCCAGGGGCACGAAATTGCGGTTGTAGCCGATGATGGTCATGGCCCAGATGAAGCCTTCGTTTTCCTTGCCGATCATGTTGTGTGCCGGAATGCGCACGTCGTCGAAGTACATGGTGCCGCCACGGTCGAGCTTTTGCCCCATGCGCTCGAAGTTGGAGGTGGTGAAGCCGGGCGTATCGGTCGGCACCAGGAAGAACGACAGGCCTTTCGGGCCCGGCTTGCCGGTGCGTGCCGAGACAAACACCACCTTCGACACGCCGGTGAAGGTGATGCTGGTCTTGGCGCCGTTGATCACCCAGTAGTCACCGTCGCGCACCGCCTTGGTGGTGATGTTGCCGGCATCGGCGCCGCCGCGCGGCTCGGTCAAGGCAAGCGACAACATCTCGCCGTTGGCAATCCGCGGAATCCATTCATCCTGCAGATCCGGGTGCATCGACGAGGCCATTTCGCCGATGTGGATCGCGTTGGAGATGATGTAGCGGATCTGATGGTCGCAGCGGCCGATTTCCTCGCACACGATGCCGCAGTCGACAAACGAGTAGCCCTGGCCGCCGTATTTCTCCGGCAATCGCAGGCGCAACAGGCCCATGTCGACCAGCTTGTCCATGAAGTCTTTTGTGAGCCATTCGCCGGTCTTGTCCCAGCGCTGGTAGTTCGGCAGCAGCTCCGCTTCGGCGTACTTGCGCACCGAATCGCGGATCATGATTTGATTCTCGGTAAGGCTGAAGTCCATCTGTCTGCTCCTCGGGTTACATCTTCAGGTGTGGCGCCAGCCAATGGTAATAGGGGCCGGTAATCGGGTTCTTCCACGGCGTGCTGGCGGCGCCGCCATAGGCACGCGGCCCAAGCCGGAAGTGCCTGGCCGCCTCCAGGCTTTCCACCGCCGGCATGTTGGCGTCATAGCGCGCCTCGGGTCGGGCAGGGCGTGGGCCGGCCCTGGCGACACCGATTCCAGCATGCGGCTACCGCAAAACCGCCGCATACACCATGTCGCGCAACAGCGCGCGATAGTGCACCCGCTGCTTCGGTGACTGCATCATGAACACCACGAACATGTCGTTCTTCGGATCGACCCACATGTAGGTGCCGCCGGCGCCGCCCCAGTAGTAGTCGCCCGCAGAACCGGCGGCAGCGGCCTCGCCGGCGCCGCGCCGTACCGCAACCCCAAGCCCGAAGCCATAGCCGGGGCCGGGCAGGTACAGCGGGCCGGGGGTGATGGAGGTGCCGTTGTGGTCGGCGGTCATGTACTCGACCGTGCGCGGACCCAGGTAACGCTTGCCGTCGAGCGAGCCGCGATTCAGAAGCATCTGCAGGAAGCGCGCATAGTCCATCGCGGTGCCGACCATGCCGCCGCCGCCGGATTCCCATTTGCCGCCGCTGCGCGGATTGTTCATGGTGGCGCCGACACCGAGCGAGCGATCGTCGGCGAATGGCTCGGCCAGGCGCGCCTGGCGCGCCGGTTCGGTGACATAAAAGCTGGTATCGCGCATACCCAGCGGGTCGAGGATACGTTCACGCATGAACTGATACAGGGTCTTGCCGGAGACCACCTCGATCAGTCGCCCGAGTACGTCGGTCGAATGGCTGTAGTCCCAGGTGGTGCCGGGCTGGTAAGCCAGCGGCAGCTTGGCCACGGCGACACTGAATTCGGCATTGGTCGGGTCGCCGATCGAGAGACCGGCGTCGACGTAGGCCTTCTTCACCAGGCCAGGGCCGAAGAATCCGTAGGTCAGGCCGGAGCTGTGGCGCAGCAGGTCCTGGATGGTCATCTGGCGCCGCGCCGGCACGCTCTCCAGCGTCGGCTTGCCGTCGCCGTCGGGCTTCTCGATGCCGACCGACATCCTGGCGAATTCCGGCAAGTACATCGATACCGGCTGGCCCAAGCTGATGCGGCCTTCCTCGGCCAGCATCATCGCCGCCACCGAGGTGATCGGCTTGGTCATCGAATAGATGCGAAAAATCGAGTCGCGGGTCATCGGTGCGCTACCCGCCGGATCCTGCTTGCCGAGCGCCTCGAAATGCGCCACCTTGCCGTGGCGCGCGACCAGCAGCACCGCACCCGGAATCTTCTTCGATTCCACATCGGCCCTGAAGAGGGCGCTGATGCGCGCCAGGCGCTCGGACGACAAGCCGACCTGCTCGGGCTTGGCGCGCGGAAGATCGGCGGCGAAGCTGAGTGCGCAGGCCAGCAAGCCGGCGCCCGCCAGCGCGCGGGCGAAGCGATTGAGCGTATTCATAACCCCCCCTTTTTTGATGGCAGCCCGAGTAAAGCAGAAATCACGCAGCGGGTCAAAACGCGCCTGCCGATGGCGGCATGTGATGCGGGCTTGCGGAGGTAAAATCTTCACATGCAGATTGCTCCCGAGTCGCACGCGCCAAAATTGCCGTTTGCGCGTACCTGCCCCTTCGACCCGCCACCGCAATACGCTGTGGCGCGCGCCTTGGGTCCGTTGCTGGCGGTGACGCTGTGGAACGGCAAGCGCGCCTGGGTGGTTATGCGTCATGCCGAAATTCGCGCCATCCTGATGGACGAGCGCCGCTTCAGCGGCCGCATGGGGCATCCGGACTTTCCGAGCGTGACCGCAGCGCGGGTTGCGGTGGACCGCAACGAGCGTGCCTTCGTCGGCATGGACAACCCCCTGCATGACCGCTATCGGCGCTTTTTTACACGCGAGTTCAGCGTGCGCCGCATGCAGGCCTTGATTCCGCAGATGCAGGTGCTGGCCGACGGCCTGATCGACGAGCTGCTGGCAGAAGGGCCGCCGGCCGATCTGGTGGCGACTCTGGCGGTCAAGTATCCTTCACTGGTGATGGCCGAACTGTTCGGCTCGCCCTATGCCGATCATCTCTTCATCATTGGCTGCGCGGTGGCGCGCCACGGCCTCACGCAATCGACCGCGGAGGCCGAAACCAAGGCGCGCGAACTGGCAGCCTATGTGCGGCGCCTGATCGACAGCAAGGAAGAAAATCCCGCTGACGACATGCTCAGCCGCGTCATCGCCCTGCATGTGAAGCCGGGCGATCTGTCGCGCGACGATCTGGCCGAGATCGGCGCGATGATCCTGCGTGCCGGCCACGACACCACCACCAACATGATCGGCATGGGCAGCCTGTTGCTCATGCGCGACGCTGTGCTGCGCGCGCGACTCACCGCCGAACCGAAGCTGATCGAGGCGGCGGTCGAGGAGTTCCTGCGCTTTGTTGCGCCGGTGCAATTCTCGCCGCGTCGGGTGGCGCTGGAAGATGTGGAAATCGCCGGCGTCACGGTGAAAAAGGGCGAAGGCCTTTTCATGTCGCTGCCGTCGGCCAATCGCGACGAGCGCTTGTTCGCCTGCCCCGATCGCATCGATATTGAACGCGATACCTCGCAACACCTCACTTTCGGCTACGGCATCCACCAATGCCTGGGCCAGATGCTGGCGCGCTACGAACTGCAGGTGATGATTGCGGCCATTCTCAAGCGCCTGCCGTCGCTCAGGTTGGCTGTGCCGCTGGAAGAAATCCGCTTCAAGGACGACATGCAGATCTATGGCGTGCACAACCTGCCGGTGACCTGGTGAGCGCGGGCGGCCGATGAAAGTCTTGATCGACCGCGCCAGATGCGTCGGCGCCGGCCAGTGCGTGCGGGTGGCGCCCGAGGTGTTCGACCAGGACGAGAAGGATGGCCTGGTGGTGCTGATCGATGCGCAAGCGGGCGCGGAAATCGCACCGTTTGTGAGAAAAGCCGCGCAACTCTGCCCGGCGCAGGCGATCCTGATTGTGGGCGATAATCCGCGCGTCTGAATCGACCACAACGGCGCAGGTCCGAATCGCGCGGCGCCGCCAAACAAACACCAGGAGATTGACAAAAATGCAAATGCTCAAGCTTGGCATAACGGCGTTCGCCGCGGCCACTTTCATGTCCGGCGCCCTGGCGCAGGCGGATTACCCGGTCAAGCCGATTCGCTGGCTGATCCCCTTTACGCCCGGCGGCGGCACGGATTTCGTTTCGCGCACCGTGGGTACGCGGTTAGCGGAGAACACCAAGTGGTCGGTGGTGCTGGAAAACATGCCTGGGGCGGGAGGCAACCTTGCGGTTGCGGCCGCAGCCAAGGCAGCGCCCGATGGCTACACCATCGTCATCGGTCAGACCGATAATGTGATGCTGGGCCCTTGGTTGTACCCGAATGTCGGCTACGACACCGTGAAGAGCTTCGCACCGATCATCCAGGTATCGGTCGCACCCCTGGCGATCGTGGCCAACGCGGCGGCTGCGGCCAATCCCAGGTTGGCCAATGCCGCCGACATGATCGCGCGTGGCAAGTCGGCCGCGGGCGTGTCATGGGCCACCGCCGGCAACGGTTCGGCCGGCCACCTGTTCGGCGAGCTGATCAAGGGCGCGATCGGCATCCGCCTGTTGCAGGTGCCCTACAAGGGGGCGGCGCCCGCGCTGGCTGATGTGATGGGCGGCTCGGTCGATGTGGCGATCATGTCGGTGCCTTCGGTGCTGGGCCTGGTCAAGGGCGGCAAGCTGACGCCGCTGGCTGTCACCACATCCAAGCGCTCGCACATGCTGCCGGATACGCCGACGCTGGAAGAGGCCGGCATCAAGGGTGTGGAAGCCGGCATCTGGCTCGGCCTGTTCGCTCCGGCAGGCACGCCACCGGCGATCATCGCGCGCCTCAATGCCGAGGTCAACAAGGTGTTGGCCATGCCGGACATCCGCGAGAAGATCTCCGCCGGTGGCGCCACCGCGGCCGGCGGCACTACTGAGGAGTTCGCGGCTTTTGTGCGCAGCGACTACGCCAAGTGGGGCAAAATCGCGCGCGACGCCAACATCAAGATCGAGTAGGGCGCGCCGCCGCATGCAACTTGAAGGCATTCGCGTCGTCGATCTGACGCGCATCCTGTCCGGCCCGTTTTGTTCGATGTTCTTGGCCGACATGGGCGCGGAGGTGATCAAGATCGAAGACCCGGATGAAGGCGACCCGGTGCGCAGGCAGGGCGCCGCGGTCAACGGGTATTCGCTGTACTTCGCCACCTTCAATCGCAACAAGCGCTCCCTGACACTCGACTTGCGCAGCGACGCCGGCCGCGACATTTTGTGCCAGTTGATTCGCAAGGCGGATGTGGTGGTCAACAACTACCGTCCCGGCGTGATGGACAAGATGGGGTTTGGCCGCGCCGCGCTCAAGCTTCTAAAAACCGACATCATCAGTTGCCACGTCACCGGCTTCGGCCTTGACGGGCCCTATGCGGAACGACCCTCGTTCGACTTCATCGCCCAGGCGATGAGCGGTTTCATGAGCGTCAATGGCGATGAAGGCGGGCCGCCGCTGCGCGCCGCCCCGCCGATCTCCGACCTGGTGGCGGGCTCGCAGGCGGCGATGGGCATACTGGCCGCGCTGGTGCGCCGCAATCGCACCGGACAAGGCGAAGAAGTGGCCACCGCGTTAACCGACAGCATGACCAGCATGCTGGCGTTTCTGGCGACCAACTATTTCGCCACCGGCAGGCAGCCGCTGCGCACCGGCAACGACCACGCGCTGGCTTCACCCTACGGCCTGTTCGAAGCCGCCGACGGCCAGGTGGCGATCGCACCGTCGAATGACGCGTTTTACATGAAGCTCCTGGAGGCGCTTGATCTCACGCACCTGAAAAGTCACCCGGACTTCCTGGATAACCAGGCGCGCTTCGAACATCGCACGGCGATCAACGCCGAGATCAACGCCCGCACCCGCATGCGGCCCGTGCAGCACTGGATCGAATTGCTCAACCGCGCCGGGGTGCCGTGCGGCCGCGTGCTGGGCCTGGCCCAAGTGTTCGACGACCCGCAGACGCGGCACCAGCAGATGCGCATCAGCATCGAGCATCCGCAGCATGGCAAGCTCGACGTGCTGGGCTTTCCGATCAAATTCAGCGACGCTCCCTGCCGTATGCATCGGCCGCCGCCCCTGTTGGGTGCGGATACCGATGCGATACTTGCCGAACTCGGTCTCGGCGCCGCCACGATCGACAGCTTGCGCGCGCAGGGGGTTGTCTGAAGCAGTTTTCCGTTGTTCACCAAGGAATTCATCATGTCCGCTATCCACAACCCTGGCACTGAGCGCTTCGTCCTGGTCACCGAAGTCGGCACCCGTGACGGCTTTCAGTCCGAGAAGGAATTCATTCCCACCGAAGTCAAGGCCGAACTGATCAACGCCTTGATCGATGCCGGCGTCACCAGTTTCGAGGCCACTTCGTTCGTGTCGCCACGCGCGGTGCCGCAATTGGCCGACGCCGCGCAGCTGATGGACATGGTCAGGCGCAAGCCCGGCGTGCGCCTGACCGCGCTGGTGCCCAATGCGCGCGGCGCCGAGCGCGCGGCGGCGGCGAAGGTGGACATGATGGCCTCGTTCATTTCCGCCTCCGAGACCCATTGCCAGGCCAATCTCAACAAGTCGATCGACGCTGCGATTGCCGATTTCAACGAGTTCACGCCGATCGCAAGAAAGTACGGCATCGCCCTGCGCGGCGCGGTGGCCACCGCCTTCGGCTGCCCGTTCGAAGGCGAGGTATCGATCGACAACGTACAGAAGATCGTCGATGCCTACATGGCCGGCGGTGCGCGCCACATAAGCCTGGGCGACACCACCGGCATGGCCACCCCGCCGGTGGTGACCCGCACGGTCGAGGCGATTCGCGCACGCCATCCGCAGGCGATCATCGCCCTGCACTTCCACAACACCCGCGGCATCGGCCTGGCCAACGTGATGAACGGGCTCTGGCTTGGCATCCGCGAATTCGAAGCGTCGTTCGGCGGTCTCGGCGGATGCCCGTTCGCGCCTGGCGCCAGCGGCAATATCTGCACCGAGGACCTGGTGTATCTGCTGCACGAGTGCGGTTATGAGACCGGCATCGATCTCGAGGCGCTGGCGGCGCTGGCGCGCCGGGTGCAGGAGGTGATGCGGCGCGAGTTGCCGGGGCAGTTCATGCGCTCGGGGCCGCGCCTGAAGCTGTCCTCGCTGGATTCGATGCGCCGCGCGGTCGGCTGAAGGTCTCAGCCGAGCGCGCGAGCGGCGCGCAAGGAACGCACAGCGGGATCAACTGCTGCCATCGATCACAAAGACAACGGAGACAGGCATGCAAGCATGGCAGCGATGGATTGCCACCCTGGGAGCTGCGGCCTGGCTGGCGGCGAGTGCCGCATGGGCGCAGGATTTTCCGAGCAAGCCGATGCGCATCATCGTGCCCTTCGCGCCGGGCGGCAATGTCGACATCACCGCGCGCATCATCGCGCAGCCGATGGCGGACATTCTCGGCCAGCAGATGATCGTCGAGAATCGACCGGGCGGCGGCGGCATGGTCGCCACCGGCCAGGTGGCCAGGGGAGCGGCCGACGGCTACACCCTGGTGCTGGGTTCCTCCAGCACCATTTCGGTGGCGCCTGCGACGGCGAAGAACCCACCCTACGATCCGACGCGTGACTTGGCCGTGGTCGGGCCGATCCAGGCGGTGCCGATCGTGCTGACCGCTTCGGCCAAGACCGGCATCACCAGCTATCGCGAGTTTGTCGCGCAGGCGCAGGCGCGGCCGGGAAGGGTGTCGGTCGCCTCCGCCGGCACCGGCACATCCAACCATCTCGCGCTCGAATTGCTGATGAAGCAAAGCGGCCTGAAGCTGATCCACGTGCCCTACAAGGGCTCGGGGCCGGCGCTGATCGATCTGCTCGGCGGCCAGGTCGAAACCATGATGGACCAGCTTACCGCCTCGATGGCGCACATCAAGGAAGGGCGCTTGCGGGCGTTGGCGGTGACCACCCGCAAGCGCTCGGCCCTGCTGCCCGAGGTGCCATCGCTCTCGGAGCTGGGCCTGGGCGAATATGAGGTCAGCACCTTCACTGGCCTGTTCGCACCGGCGGGCACGCCGCGGCCGGTGCTGGACCGGCTTGCGGTGGCGCTGGCGCGCGTGCTGGCGCAGCCTGCCGTGCGTGAACGCTTTGTGGCACTCGGCGTGGAAATGATCGAGCTGGATGCCAGGGCATTCGAGACTTATGTGAAAAAGGATTTCGAGAACTGGCGCGCGCTCGCGCGTGACGCCAACATCTCGCTGGAGTAGCCGTGGGCGATCGATCGTCGTCGCCCAAGCTTCGGTTATACGCACAGCGGCGCGGCCGGTTCTAGCTCGTGAGCGCAGCGGCCACCACCTTGCGCCGGCTGGAAGCGCTGCGCCTGGAATACGCTGGCGACGCCGGCGCGCGCAAGCGCGACTTGCTGGCGCAGTTGCGCGGCGCAATCTTCGGCAGCGCCGGCACCCTGAGGCGCTATCACGAGATGCTGTGCTTCATGGCAGCCTATCCGGACGATGCGCGCCTGCTGGCGGCGCTGCGGCGCGAACTGCGTGCTTTCTCGCGCCGCCCCGACCTGGCGCGCTGGCGCGCCGAGTTGGCCGACAGCGGCATCGCCGGCACCGCCACCCACTACAACTATTTCTGGATGAAGGCGCGCTGGCTGGCGCAACGCTTTCCGCGGCGCTTTCGCATCAATTGGTCGGCGCCGGAATTCGAGGCGAGGCTCAAGGCGGCGCTGCCGCTGCTCCTGCCCTGGCATCAGGCCGAGGCGGTCAAACGGTCGGCGCTGCCGGTGCGCCGCATCGTCGATCGCCTGCGCGGCAAACTGACCGACGCGGCATTTCTGGCCCAGGCGATCGAAGGCATGGCGGGCGACAGTTTTGCCCGTGAGCACATCCACGACAGCATAGATGCCGCCTTCGTGCTGCAACCGGGGCACGGATTCCCGTCGCGCACACTGGCCTGGCATGGCGCTGCACCATGGGTGTTCCGCAGCGCGCGACCGAGCGCGGCACGCCCTGACCTCAAGGCAGAGCTGCGGCGCAAACCGCTGGGCGTGCGGCAGGTCGGCGCGATCGAAGGGCGCGCACTGATCGAACTGGCGCGCGAGGCCATGCTCACGCGCGGGCGCGACCTCGCCGCGTTCTCCTGGGGCGACCTGCGCGATGTGCTGCTGGTGGACGATGGCGACGGCCTGGCGTTCGCGCTGATCGGCTCGCTGCCCGAGCGTCGCCTGCCCTTGCCGGCGGTGCATGGCTGGCTGATTCTGCGCAACCGCGTGCCGGTGGGCTACGGGCAGACCGATTGCCTGCTGGCAGGCGCCGAGGTGGCCTTCAATGTCTTTCCGACTTTTCGTGGCGCCGAAGCGGGTTATCTGTTCGCGCGCGTGCTGGCAAGCGCCCACCACCTGCTGGGTGCGCGGGCCTTCTCGATCGAACCCTATCAGCTCGGTGAAGGCAACCAGGAGGGCATCGAATCGGGGGCCTGGTGGTTCTACTACAAGCTGGGTTTTCGGCCGAGCGCGCCCGTACCACGGCGCCTGCTGGCGGCGGAACAGGAACGCATGCGTCGGCAACCGGCGCATCGCTCGAGCGAGTCAACATTGCTGCGCATGGCCAGCGGCCACATGGTCTGGCAGCCGGAAGCCGGGCGCCGGGCATGGTTACCACTGGTGCCGGGCCTGGGTCTGGCACGCGGCTGGGAATCCGCTAGCACGGCGCCACAGGCGGCAATGCGGCGCTTCGGCATCGGCGGCACGCCGCGCTGGCCAAGCGACCAGAGAGTGGCATGGGAGCGGCTGGCGCCGTTCCTGCTGGCCCTGGAAGGCGTGGAGGACTGGAGCGCGGCGCACAAGCGGACGGCTGTCGCGGCCTTGCGCGCCAAGGGCGCAATGCGCGAGATCGAGTTCCTGCGGCGGGTCGATGCGCATGGGCCGCTGCGCGTGGCGCTCGAGCGTTTGCTCAAAAGCGCGTCGCGCGGCGCGCGCCGGCAAGCTCAACCGGGCTTTCCATCCAGGCGCGCTCGCGTCAGCACCGGCCAGTAACGGATCGCGAACAGCGCGAATCCGGCGGACCACATCAGCCCCGAGGCGCGCACCGAAAGCGCATACAAGTCCGGCAGCGCCAGCGGCAGCGCCACCCGTACCAGTGCCGCTCCCAGGATCAGCAAATAGCAGGCGACCTCCCAGCAGTCGACCGTGAGCGGCCGTCCGGTGTGGCCGCGCGCGGTGCGCGTCATCATGCCGATGGTCATGCCACCGATCGCGCCGACGGCCAGTGCATGGGTCGCCAGATTGGCAGCGACCCAGCCGGCTTCGGCCAGAACGCGCAAGCCCAGGTGCAGCGGGATCCACAGGTAGGCCGCGTGCAGCACCCAGACGATCGGCACACGCAGGGTCTTCCAGGGATGCCACAGGGCCAGGCGGGTGGCGTGCGCGCAGGCGGCGATACCAGCTACGGCGATCAGTGGCAAGCCGCGCAATTGCAGGCAATCGGCCACCAGCAGTACCAGAACCGAGCCCAAAGCCAGGCGTTCCAGTGCGGCATTGCGCCCTGCACCGGCGCCGGCGACACCGTTGTTGGTGAACATCGGGATCACCCGGCCGGCCATGACCGCGATAATGAACAGCACGATGTCGAGGCCGACGCGAATGCCGAGCCAGTCCGGAATCCGCAGCAGGCCCATTTGCGCCAGATGCACAGACCCCGAAGCGATCCCCATGACGACCAGAAGGCCTATGAAAAAATAGTTGCGACGGTTTCCCGCATGGAAGAAGGGAATCGCCAATGCCGTCGCGGCAGCCAGAGGAAAGGCGATGTTGACCAGCGCCGCGACCCAGCCAAAGGGGGTCAGTACCAGCACCCGACCGGCCAGCCATAGCGCTACCAGCGCCATGAGCCAGGGTCCGCCAGGCGTCGGTCGCCCCGACCAGTTCTGGCCGGCGGTCAGGAGGAAGCCCACCACCACAGCCAGCGTGAAGCCGAACAGCATCTCGTGTGCGTGCCAGACCGCGCCCGCCAGATAGGCGTGTCCGAGCCATCCTGCATACTGCGCGGTCCAGAGCCCGACCGAGAGAGCGGCGAAGCCGCTGGCGGCGAGGTAGAAAGGGCGAAAGCCGAGTTGCCACAGCGCCCAGGTCGGCGTCACCGGTGGCAGGTCTTCGAAGTGCCTGAACTGCGCCATGTCGGAATTCCAGTAATCCTGCCGCGCCGGATGCGTTTAGAGAGGCCGCAAGGGCCTGTCGGCGAACCAGGCCAGTTGCTGGGTCTGCGCCAACAGTTGGCCGGCGTCGCTCCAGATGTTCGAATTCTGGTCGTAAAAGCCGGCGCTTCCGGCATCGCAAGACGATTCCACCAAAACGTGGCGATTGCCGGCGGCTGCGAGACCATCGCGAGAAGTGCGGAAAAAAATGTTGTAGACCAGCGTCGTGATCATCACTGGTTCGGTCCGGCGCAGCCAGAGGGAGGGAAACGGTGCATCGCAGAGTGCGGTGATCGCGATGGCATCGAGGCTGCGCGGCGGTGTGTCGCGCAGCCACAGCATCGAATTCATGTTGTCGGCGCCGGCGAGCATGGGGCCGGTCACCATGCGGTAGTCGTAGCGCGCGATGAAGGCCGGGGTGGGAGTGCGGCGCGGCGGTGGCGGCGGCAGTGTTGCCGCCGGTGCTACCACCGGCATCCTGGCGTCCGCGAGGGTGAAGGTATCGCGCCAGTCCGACAGGGTGACGCTGGCATGTGCGCACACGGCGTCCGCTGCGCCTTCTTCGCGCGCCTGCAGGATTTCGCTGCGCCAGAAGGCAGTGGTGCGATTCTGGCGAATGCAGGTGGTGCGCACAGTGAAAGGCGCCTGACGCAGCGGTCCGATGAATTGCGCCTGCAGGGCCACCGGATCGCCGCGCGCCGCGGGTTCACACAGCACCGCGTGCAGCAGCATGGCGCCGATCCAGCCGCCAAAGGGGCCGATGGCATTCCAGTACAGCGGGCTGGATGGCGAGTGCCACAGATTGGCGCCGCGCGCTTCAAGCGCGAGGGATTCATCGAGCGGGTGCTGGGCGGGCATTGCTTGCGAGCGGGAAGGGATGCGAGTCTCAAGTGTATGCGACCGGCCGTGCCGCGCCGGGGAGCGGGGTGCAGTACGGCGCTGCGGCGCCGATATGTCGCGGTCGGGTGGCATGCGAGAATCCGCCTACCGGGACCGTACCCGTACCAGGTGCCGCCGGCCTCGCCAGTCTTTGGGAGTTGGAGCATGTCGAATTCGTTTCGATACGGATGGAATGCCGCGCTTGCAGGTGCGCCTGTCGTGGCCTGCCTGGATGCCGGAGCACAGTTGGGCGACCAGTCGCGGCGTGACAAGGCCATCGAACAGGATCGCATGCGCATCGAGCGCGAGGCGAAGCTGCGCCTGGAAGACGGCAAGCGCAAGCTGCGTGAACTGGCGCGCGAGAACGATCGCCGTTGATGACCATGCTGCGGCGCCACATGTTAATGCGCACAGGCTTGGCTGCGGCACTGGCATGTTCGTGCGCGCTGGCGCCGGTGTTGGCACAAGGGGTGTACCGGCATGTCGACGAACGCGGCCGCGTTACCTTCAGTGACGTGCCGCCGGACAAGACAGCCCGGCGGCTCAAACAGGCAGCGCCCAACGTGGGTTCGAAGGATGCCGTGAACCAGCTTGATATGGCCAAACGTGAACGCCAGCAACAGGAGGCGGAGGAGCGCAGCGCCGCCCAGCGGCGTGCCGCCGCCGCGCAGCCACCACCACCGCCGCCGCCACTCATCATTCCCGGGCGGCGCGGTGGTTACGATTCGACCCAGCCGCCGGCGCAGGCGGCAAGCGACTCCAGCCGCCGCTACTGATGGCGCCGCGGGGCTGCCCCCGGTACACTAGCCGGATAGCTGCGGCGCTCGGGCGCTTTGGCAAAAACGAGTAGCTTCTTGGAGAAGAAATCATGCGTGCATTCGTGCGTGCCGTTGTGGCTATGCCACTCTTTGCAATTGCCGCCGTTTGTCTTGCGCCTTGCGCGTTGGCACAGACCTATCCGACCCGGCCGGTGAAAATAATCGCCGGCTTCCCGCCCGGTGGCGGCACCGACATTACCGCGCGCATTCTTGTGGTGAAGTTGTCGGAATACTGGGGCCAGCAGGTGATCGTCGAGAACCGCGCCGGGGCCAGCGGCACCATCGCCGCCGACCTGGTGGCCAAGTCGGCCGCGGACGGCTACACGCTGCTGATGGGCCTGCCCAATTCGAACGTGGTGGCGCAGCAGGCCTTCCCCAAACTGCCCTACGACCAACAGAAGGACTTCGTGCCGGTGGTGCCGGTGTCGCAGGTGGCCCTGGTGTTGACCCTTAACAACGGCGTGCCGATCAACGACGTGAAGGCGCTGATCGCACAGAGCAAGATCAAGCAGTTGCGCTATGCGTCCTCGGGCAATGGCAGCGTGCAGCACATGTCGACCGAGACCTTCAAGTTCCTGACCGGCGCCGACCTGCTGCATATTCCCTACAAGGGCAGCGGCCAGGCGGTCATCGACTTGATCGCCGGCCAGGTCGACATGAATCTCGACACCATGCCCACTGTGCTGCAGCACATCAAGGGCGGGCGCCTGAAAGCCATCGCGGTGGGCACGCCCAAGCGCACCGTGCAATTGCCGGAGGTGCCGACGATTGCGGAATCCGGCGTGCCGGGGTTCGTGGCGACCAACTGGTACGGGTTGTTCGCACCGGCTGCCACACCACGCGAGGTGATCGCGAAGATCAACGCCGATACCAATCGCGCCATTACCGCGCCCGACATCCGCGACAAGATCATCAATTCCGGCGGCGAGCCCACCGGCGGCGGCAGCGAGGATTTCGCCGCGTTCGTGCGCACGGAAATCGCCAGGGCCGCCAAGACCATCAAGGATGCAGGCATCAAGTTCGATTAAAGTCGCGCGCTCCGCGGCCACTACCATGACATTTACCCACAAGGAACTGCATTGATGAGCAACACCCTGTTACCGACCACCGTGGTCGGCAGCTATCCGCAACCCGACTGGCTGATCGATCGCGCCATGCTGTCCAAGGTGGTGCCGCGCGTGAACATGCACGAAATGTGGCGCATTCCGGCCGAGCGCCTGGGCGAGGCGCAGGATGACGCCACTATCCTGGCGATTCGCGACATGGAGCGGGCCGGCATCGATATCATCACCGATGGCGAGATGCGGCGCGAGAGCTATTCGAACTATTTCGTGGCCGCGCTCGAAGGCGTGGATGCCGACAATCCGGCGGTGATCGTCAACCAGGCCGGGCGTGAAACCCGGGTGCCGCGCGTCACCGGGCCGATCCGCCGGCGCCAGGCGGTCGAGTTGCGCGACCTGCAGTTCCTGCGCGCCAACACCGAGCGCAAGATCAAGATCACGCTGCCGGGCCCGTTTACCATGGCGCAGCAGGCGCATGACGAACACTACGGCGACCTCGAGGCGATGGCCATGGGGTTCGCCGAAGCGGTGAATGCCGAGGTGCGCGAACTGGCCGCCGCCGGCGCGGACGTGATCCAGCTCGATGAGCCGTGGTTGCGCAACGATCCGGAAAATGCCAGGCGTTTCGCCGTCAAGGCGATCAATCGTGCGCTCGAAGGCGTCAACGTATCGACCGTGGTGCACCTGTGTTTCGGCTACGCTGCGGTGGTGCCGGGGCAGAAGCCCAGCGGCTACTCGTTTCTAACGCAATTGGCCGACAGCGTGGCCGAGCAGATTTCGATCGAGTGCGCACAGCCGGCGCTCGACCTGGGCATGCTCAAGGACCTGTCGAACAAGAAGATCCTGCTGGGCGTGATCGACCTCGGTAGCCCGGCGATCGAAAGCCCGGAGGACGTGGCATCGCGCATTCGCAACGGCTTGAAGCACGTGAGCGCCGAGCGCCTGATTGCGGCGCCGGATTGCGGCATGAAGTATCTGTCGCGGGCTACCGCGTTCGGAAAACTCAAGGCCTTGGCCGACGGCGCGGCGATAGTGCGCAAGGAGCTGGGGTAGCCGCGCACCGTCGGCGGGCCAGTCGGCGGGCCGCTTGTCCCCGCCGCGGATTTGGCGCACGATTGGCGCTGACTTGCGCAATTCGATGCGCGGGCGCTGAAGCACCGGGGAAGCAGTGTCAAGCCGGCCTGCGGCGCGAGCGGATCAGGCTGCCGAACATGTCGCGGGCAATGATCTGCTTCATCACTTCCATCGCGCCGCCGGCGATCTTGACAATGCGCGCGTCGGCATAGGCGCGGCACACCGGGTATTCCCACATGTAGCCCCAGCCGCCGTGTAGTTGCAGACATTCGTCGACCACCCGGCAATGCAGATCCGACAACAGGAGTTTGGCCGCGGCGGCGTCGACCGGATCGAGCGCATCGACCAATTGCAGATCGATGCAGCGATCGACGAACACGCGGGCGGCGACAATCGCCGCCTTCAGCTCGGCCAGCTTCCCGGCTTGCGCGGCTCGGCAAGGCCGCCCGTGTCATGTACATTGTCCCTGCGGCTTGCGACCCGGTTGCGGGCGCCTGGCCCGTACTGACTCAACCCCGGCGCTTGTCGATCGTTGGCAAAAACATGACAGTCTCGTGAGAGAGATGTTTTTGTCATGAATAATGCAGTTCTCAATAACCCACGATGCCGCTGAACTCCCGCCAAGCCATGCTCACCGCGCTGATCGCAGCGACGGTGCTGAACCTGCCGTTCGGCACCGTCTATGCGTTCAGCGTGTTCCTGAAGCCGATGGAGGCATTGCTTGCCATCAGCCGCGCCGAGATGACGCTGGTGTTCGCGCTGGCCACCATCAGCCTGACCGCAGGCATGAACCTGGCGCCGCGGCTGTATCGTTCGCTGTCACCGGCATTGCTGGTGCTGGGGTGCGGCGTGGGCAGTGCGGCCGGCCTCCTCCTGACTTCGCGTGCCAGCGGTTTTGCCGAGCTTGCGCTCGGCTATGGCGTGCTGTTCGGCATTGGCGGGGGCATCTGCTTCATCGTCATGCAACAGGCCGTCAACCAGGCGTCACCGAGCACCAGTGGACTGGTCAACGGCTACCTGGTGAGCCTGTATCCGCTGGGAGCGATGATCGGCGCACCGGTGTTCGGCTGGGCCATCCAGGCCCACGGCCTGCGGGTCACCATGGCCGGCCTGGCGGCCACCGTGCTTGTGACTGCCGTGATCGCCGCGTCGATGCTGCGTGGTGCCGGTATCCGCATGCACGATCCGGTTGCACCGCCGGCAAGTGCCGACGCCTTCGAGCGCGGCGTGTTCTGGTGCCTGTTCACGGTGTTTTTCCTGGCCGCCGCGGCCGGCCTGACGGTATTGAGCCAGGCTGCGGGGATCGTGCAGGCCTATGGCGGAAAGACCGCGCTGGCCCTGGGCGCGACTACGCTCATCACCGGTGCGATCGCGGCCATGCGCGTCGGCGGCGGTGCCCTGGTGGACCGCTACGCCGCCCCGCGAGTGGCCTGCGCGGCGCACCTGTGGTCGCTGACCGGGGCGCTGATTCTCACGCTCTGGCCGGGGCCGCTGGTGTCGGTGCTGGGCCTGGCGATGATCGGCATGGGCTACGGCGTGATCTCCGGCCTGACCGCCGGGGTGATTCCGCGCTACTGGCACCGCAACCTGTTCGGCCATATTGCCAGCCGCATGTATATCGCCTGGTGCATCGCGGCGATCAGCCTGCCGGTACTGGCGGGCTGGCTATACGACCGCACGCAAGGTTATGTCGCGGTGGTGATGATCGCGGCGGTCATCAATGTGCTGGGTGCGCTTTTTGCGCTGCGCCTGCCGATGCCGGTGCGCGGCCCTGCGGCGTCGACGCCCTGAACCGCGCATGGCGGGCGATTGCGGTGGCGGCGCCATCCCGGCACCTGCGTCCGCAGCATTGGCGTTAAGCTTGCGGGTGCGGTTCGATCCACAACAAATTGGGAGTCATCATGAGCAATTCGCGAATTGAAGTGCAGCCGACTTCGGGCGCGGTGGGCGCAGAGATTGTCGGCGTCGACTTGTCGCTGCCGTTGACAGACAGCGAACTGGCCGTGATGCGCGCGGCGTTCGACGAACATGGCGTGATTTTCCTGCGCAACCAGAACATCACGCCCGAGCAGCACATCGCGTTCGCCAGTCGCATCGGGGTGATCAACATCAACCGCTTCTTCAAGGCGGTGCCGGGCTATCCGCAAATCGCCGAGGTGCGCAAGGAGCCGGAACAGAAGACCAACATCGGCGGCGCCTGGCATACAGACCACAGCTACGACTTGGTGCCTGCGCTGGGCTCCATCCTGCTGGCGCGCGAAGTGCCGCCCAAGGGCGGCGACACCATGTTCGCCAGCATGGGCCTGGCGTTCGATGCCTTGTCGGACGGCCTCAAGCGCACGCTTGAAGGCATGCGCGCGGTGCATTCCAGCCGCCATGTGTTCGGCGCCGAAGCCGCATATCGCAAGAACGCCGGTGATCGCTTGGGCAATGCCGAGGCAGCCACCCAGGATGCGGTGCACCCGGTGGTGATCCGCCATCCCGAGACCGGCCAGAAGCTGCTGTATGTCAATCCCGGCTTTACCATCCATTTCGAAGGCTGGACCGCAGCCGAGAGCGAGCCTTTGCTCGGCTACCTGTACCAGCACGCGTCCAGGCCGGAATTCCATACGCGCTTTTCGTGGCAGGCAGGCTCGATCGCCTTCTGGGACAACCGCGCGACCTGGCATCTGGCGATCAATGATTATCACGGCGAGCGCCGCCTGATGCACCGCATCACACTTGAAGGCGTGCCGATCCATTGACCCCACGCAGGCGGACGGAGAGCCATGATGGCCGAAGCGAAACGAGCGCGACCGCAGCCCACCCCGGAGACCCGGCATTTCTGGGAGGGAGCGAAGCATGGCGAACTGCGCCTGCAGCGCTGCGATGCCTGCCGGCACGCCTATTTTCCGCCGCGCCCGTTCTGCCCTGCGTGCGCCTCGCGTGAAGTCTCCGTGTTCCGCGCCAGCGGCCGCGCCACTCTCTACAGCTATGTCATCAGCCATCGCCCGGCGCCGGGTTTCGTGCCGCCGTACTCGATTGCCGTGGTCGAGTTGGAGGAGGGGCCGCGCATGATGACCAACGTGGTGGGTTGCGCGCAAACGCCCGCGGCGCTGGTGCTCGACATGCCGCTTGAAGTCCGCTTCGAAGCGCTCGACGACGAAATCTCGTTGCCGCTGTTCGCACCCGCCGCAGGGGCGCCATGAAGCCCGGCTCGATTGCCATCGTCGGTGCGGCCGAGTCCACCGAACTCGGTGTGCTGCCGAACATTTCGGAAATCCAGCTGCATGCCGATGCCGCGCTCAACGCCATGCGCGATTGCGGGCTGAAGCCGTCGCACATCGATGGCGTGGCCACGGCAGCGACCCAGCCGCAGGCGATCGCCCATTACCTGGGCATCACGCCGACCTGGGTCGACGGTACTTCGGTGGGCGGCTGCTCGTTCATGCTGCATGTGCGCCATGCGGCGGCGGCGATCGAATCCGGCCTGTGCAAAACGGTCCTCATCACCCATGGTGAAAGCGGGCGCTCCGGCATCGGTTTGACGCGGGCGCCGGTGCTGCCGGCCAGCCTCGCCGGTCAGTTCGAACTGCCGTACGGCACCTTCGGTCCGCCCACCATGTTCACCATCCCCGTGTTGCGCTACATGAAGACCTATGGGCTCACCGAGGAGCATCTGGCGAACGTGGCGGTGATCCAGCGCGAATGGGCGGCGATGAATCCGCGCGCGATGGCGCAAGCGCCGATCACCGTGGCCGACGTGCTGGCCTCGAAAATGATCGCCTGGCCGTTTCGCCTGTTGATGTGCTGCCTGGTCACCGATGGTGGCGGCGCATTGATCCTGACTTCCGCCGAACGTGCGCGCGACATGCCACAGCGCCCGGTTTACCTGCTGGGCAGCGGCGAAAGCGTGGAGACGCCCATGATCAGCCAGATGGCCGATTTCACCTCGTCGCGGGCTTTTCGCGTTTCCGCAACGAAAGCCTTCGCCGAGGCCGGCATCGACCATGCCGAGGTGGATCATCTGATGATCTACGACGCCTTCGCCCATCTGCCGATCTACGGCCTGGAGGACCTGGGTTTTGTCGGTCGCGGCGAGGCTGGCGCCTTCATCGCCGAACGCAATACCGCGCCGGGCGGGAAGCTGCCGATGAATACCAACGGCGGCGGTCTTTCCTACATGCACTCAGGCATGTATGGCATGTATGCGCTGCAGGAGAGCGTGCGGCAGATGCGCGGCATCGCGCCGGCACAGGTGCCGGCGTCGAAAATATCGGTCTGTCATGGCGTGGGCGGCATGTTCGCCGCCAGCGGCACCATCATCATGGGCAACCAGCGGCCATGAGAAATGACCGTGCGGGTGCCGCAGGGCGCCATCCATGCCCGCGTCCTGGCGCGGTCTAGAATGAATTAGGGCGCCTGCATTCGCAGCGCGCTGCCGGTTCGACTGGAGACACAAGCATGAATGCGCTTTGCAAAAACATCGCGGTCGCCGCAATGTTGTTGGTGGTGCCTGCCGGCCAGGCACTGGCACAAGCCTTCCCGGGCAAGCCGATCCGCGTGGTCGTGCCCTATGCGCCCGGCGGCGCCACCGACATCATGGGGCGGGTGGTGGCGCAACGCCTGGGCGAGATCCTCGGCCAGCAGGTGCTGGTGGACAATCGTCCGGGGGCCAACACCGGCATCGGCGCCGAGGCGGTGGCCAAGGCGCCGGCCGACGGCTACACCCTGATGTTCACCAACGACGCCACTTTCGTGCTCAACCCGGCGCTGTTCGCCACCCTGCCTTACAACATGGCGCGCGACTTCGTGCCGGTGGCCACCGTGGCCTACCTCAACCTCGCGCTGGTGGTGGCGGCGAACCTGCCGGTCAACAATTTCGCCGAACTGGTGGCCTGGACCAAGGCGAAGTCAGGCAGCATCAGCTACGGTTCGTACGGTGTGGGCAGCCAGGCGCACCTGATGGGCGAGATGTTCAAGAAGCTCTACGCTACCGACATGGTGCATGTGCCCTACAAGGGTTCGGCGCCGGCGGTGGCGGACGTGATCGGCGGCCAGGTGGTGTTTACCTTCCCGGCGATTCCCACCGTGCAGGGCTTCATAAAGTCGGGCCGGGTCAAGGTGTTGGCGATTTCCGGCGACAAGCGTTCGCCCCTGTTGCCCGAGGTGCCGACCTTCACCGAGGTTGGCGCGAAAGACATGGATATCGGCGCCTGGTATGGTTTCTTCGCGCCCGCCGGCACGCCGCGTGAAGTGGTGGCACGTCTGAATGCGGCAGTGGCCGGCATGCTCACCAACCAGGAGTTTGTCGACAAGCAACTGGCGCCGCAAGGCATGCTGCCGATGAATCTATCCACCGATCAGGTCGCGGCCTTGATGAAAAGCGAAAGCGAACGCATGACGCGCATCGTCAGGCTGTCGGGCGCGAAGGTCGAGTAGGGCTGCTGTCAGCCAGATCAACGGCGATGCCGACAAGGCCTGCGATGGTGCCGACCGAGGCGCCGATGCCGATGCCTGCGACGATGCCAAAGGCGGCGACGATGGCGGCAGCGCCGGCTACCAGGCTTCCGACTGCGATGATGGTCTTTTCGATGTTCATGATGGATCCCCTCAGATCCCGGCACCTGGTGTTTCGATCGCGCTGGCCGGACCTGCGGCGATCACCACATGACGCGTTTATAAGCGCTTGTGACCATAGCCGGAAGGTGGAACAGGGTGACGCCGGTGCGTTTACGCACCTGGCTTTGCGCAACGCAGGTGATGTTGTGCGAAAAGTCGCACTTTCGTGGCCCGAACCTCGCTTCGGTGTTTCCCTACGCGGACTTGAGAAGGAGCCTCCCGGAAGGCGACGCCAGCACCGGTGCCGGTTCGGCTGCGCGCACGTACTCGCCGCTGCGCAGGTACCAGGTCCCACCGACGCGCTGCGGCTTGCACAAGGACACATAGCGCGGGCAAGCGGCGGCAAACGGTGCTGATCGGGAGTCGCGGATCGAGGGCATGCCTTGATTATTGACGCGCATTGCGCTTGTCAATGTCAAGAACGGTGAAAACGTCACCATTTGTAAAGCTTTGGGTGATGCCGGGCCCTCAAGTTTTTCGTGCCAGCGGAAGCGTCCGGGCCGGCGCGGGTGCGCACAATATGGCCTTGCACCGCATCTCGCATGAACCACCGACGGCACCCGCCAATGCCGACGGCGCGCATCGACGATACGGGCCGGGGGCCGACGGCCTGTCGCGCCGCCCCGTGTGGCGCGGCGTGTCAACAGCCTGCTTTCAGGACAAGCCCTGGTTCGGGTTGATCAGGTATTTCGAGCCGGTGGCGCGCTTGCCATAGGCCGCTATTTCTTCAAGCTTGAGCGCATCGGTGAGCGATATCACGCCGGTGTAATGGCTGGCGAAGGTAGTCTTCAATTCAGCGGCGACACGCTCGCGCAGTTTCTGTGCGGCGGCGAAACCGATCTTCTGCAGGAAAGGTGTCAACAGCCAGCCGCCCACGCCCCACGACATGCCGAAACCGCGATTGAAGGTGGTGGGGCCGGTGTCGAGGCCGCCGTAAATGTAGACCTGCTTGTGCACCGATGAGCCGTAGCGGCTGTATTCCTTGGCGCTGCGGTTGATCGCGGTTTCCATGCAGCCCAAAATCTGCCCGGCCAGCTTGCCGCCACCGATGGCGTCGAAGGCGATGCAAGCGCCGCTGGCGACCAGCGCGTCGGTCAGGTCGTCGATGAATGCGGGGCTGCTCGAGTCGCAAACGAAGGCGGCGCCGGCGCCGCGCAGCAGTTCGGCCTGGGCGCTGCTGCGCACGATGTTCACCAGCTTGATGCCGTCGGCCAGGCAGATGCGGTTCAACATCTGGCCCAGGTTGGAGGCGGCGGCGGTGTGTACCAAGGCGGTATGCCCTTCGCGCCGCATGGTTTCGGTCATGCAAAGCGAGGTCAGCGGGTTGACGAAACACGATGCGCCTTCAGCCGCCGTGGTGCCCGCCGGCAGCACCAGGCAGGCCTTCGCCTTCGTCGCACGGTACTGCGCATACATGGCGCCGCCCAGAATGGCAACAGTCTTGCCCAGCAGGGCCTGCGCTTCTGCCGATTCACCTGCTGCGACCACCGTGCCGGCGCCTTCATTGCCGACCGCCATCGATTCATCGAGCCGCCCAGCCATCGCTTTCATCAAGGCTGCGGGAATGTCGGCCGTCACCACCGGCTGCGCCGCTGTGCCGCTGGCGCGTGCGCTGCCCATGTCGGCGGCGCCGAACAGAAGGCCCAGGTCGGAAGGATTGATCGGCGTGGCCTCGATGCGGATCAGAACCTCGTC